>Ga0315296_10000992_pt1 | contig 25107 bp, 17 predicted proteins | sample YL17G14_18_MG_FD_203921 | JGI IMG/M metagenome (GOLD analysis project Ga0315296, IMG submission 203921) | Sediment microbial communities from Yellowstone Lake, YNP, Wyoming, USA - YL17G14_18 | ecosystem: Environmental > Aquatic > Freshwater > Lake > Sediment | place: USA: Wyoming | collected... | reverse complement strand
TGCGCAGCGCCTGCCCTGGAGGCAGGAAATTCGGTCGCTGGCCAGGGTGGGCGACGAGACCGCACTCGAAGCGGTGCTGCACGCCGGCCGCCACCAGGCCGCGGCGCTCCAGGCCTTCCGCGCCGTGCGGCACATCCACAGGCGGCGCCCGGCCCCGGCCCTGGCACGCTTGGTCGAATTGCTTCGGGCGGTTGAAAGCACCGACCTCCGCCCGCAGGTGCTCATGGCGCTCGGGAGTATCGCCGATGCGGGCGCGCTGCCGGCCCTGGTCGAGTTGCTGGCCAGCCCCAACCCGCAGTTGCAGACCGGCGCGCTGGAGGCCATCGACCGGATCAGCCAGTCCGCGCCGCTTCCCGACGAGTTGCGGCCGGCGGTGCGGGCCACGGCCGAGCAGACGGCTGAGTCGCTGGCCACTACGCTGTCCTACTCGCGTTCCATCGATGTGCACCTGCCGTTCCAGGCCGCGTGGTTGAAACCGTTCCTGGCTGACGAGGCGGCGCGCATTCAAAAGCGGATCTTCCTGGCGCTGGGTATCGTCACCGATCGGCAGCGAATGGCATCCATTGCCCGGCAGTTGCAGAGCGGGGCGGGCCGCCGCGAGCGGGCCAACGCGCTGGAGGCGCTCGAGGTTCTGGCCGGCCCGGCTCTCGGGCGCCGCCTGGGGTCCCTGCTGGAAGCCGAGAAGTTGCCGGTTCCGGCCCTGGGCGGAGTCTTGCAGTCGCTGGCCGCCCACGAATCGACGGCTATCCGGGCCAGCCTGGCCAAAGTGGTTGGGGAAGCGCGACTGACGGATTGCGAGGAGTTGCTCGGCGTGCTGCGGCGCTCGGCCGACTACGCGGTGCGCGAGGCGACTATGCAGTCGTTATGGAGGCTCTGGGGCGAAGACGCGGCGCCCCTGGTCCGCCGCGCCCTGGATGACCCCCACCCGGCCATCCGCCGCTCCGCAAAAGCCATCCTGGAGGGAACCCCCATGCTGCTCACCGTGGAGAAAATGCTGTTCCTCAAATCGGTTCCGCTGTTTGCCTCACTGGAGGGCAACGATCTGGTCAGCCTCAGCGAAATATGTGCCGAGCAGGAGATGCCGGCCGGCTCCGCTGTCTTCCACGAGAACGAGGAGGGGAACCAGTTGTATGTGATCGTGGAGGGGAAAGTGAAGGTCTTTCGCGGTGAGGACGCCGCCGAGCGGCAGCTTGCGGAACTGGGCGAGCGCGAGTGTTTCGGCGAGATGGCGCTGCTGGACAGCGAACTGCGCTCGGCCAGCGTCGCCACCCTGGAGCCTTGCCGCTTCCTGGTTATCAATGGCGATGATTTCCGCGATCTGATCCTGAACCACCCGAAGATCTCGCTGGCGATTCTTCGCCTGCTCAGCCAGCGCCTGCGAAAAGCCGACGAGATGTCGGCTCCGGCCGCCGTCTTCACCGCCGCCCAGGGCTACATGTGATCAACAACCAATGGGACGCAGATCGACTCGGATAGACGCAGATGCGGTTCGATTGGATTGATGTGTGTTACCTGCGTTCATCTGCGTTCCACACGGCATGCGAGGTGACCTCATGATCAGGCTAGAATGCGCGGTTTTGTTGCTCGCGCTGGTTGCGCCGGCCAGCGGCTTGGCGCAGAACCGGTTGACGGAAGAAGAACGGCGGGAAGGGTGGACGCTGTTGTTCAACGGCAAGGATCTGGCCGGATGGAGCGGCGACCCGCGGCTTTGGAGAGTCGAGAACGGCGCGATCGTAGGCACGACCGACCAGGCGCAGATCGAGCAGAACACTTTCCTGATCTACGAAAAGCCGTTTGCCGATTTTCATCTGAAGGCCGACGTCAAGCTCCGCAATCACAACAGCGGGATTCAGTTCCGCAGCACCACTCAGCCCGGGCCCGGCTGGGTGGTCAGCGGTTACCAGGCCGACTTTTCCGAAAACGGAGAAAGATCCGCCTGGGGCAATCTGTACGAGGAGCGGGGCCGGGGAAGCCGCCTGATGAAAACGCCCGAGGAAGGCTGGGTGAGGGGCCGCACGGTCTATCACAAGGGTGAATGGAACACCGTCGAGGTGCGGGCCGAGGGAAACCGCCTGAGGCTCTGGCTCAACGGCCTGCTCACCATCGATCTGGCCGACGATAAGACCCAGAGCGGCGTGATGGCCCTGCAACTGCACCGCGGCGACCCCATGCGCGTTGAGTTTCGGAACATGAAGCTGAAACCGCTGGCCGCCAGGCACGCAGAGGTTTCCGCAACTCCTTATCATGTCGTCGATTTCCCCGATTTGCCCGGCGTGGACTGCCCTTGCGGCACGGCGCGGCGCGCCTTCGCTGACGTGCCGGAGTTCCCGGGCACGGTCCACGTCACCGACATCGGCATCGACGCGGCCCTGCACTACCACAAGCGGCTGACCGAGGTGTACTACGTGCTGGAATGCGGCTCCGACGCCGCTATGCAGTTGAATGACGACCTCATTCCGCTGAAGGTGGGCCGCTCGGTTCTGATTCCGCCCGGGGTTCGCCATCGGGCGATTGGCAAAATGAAGGTGCTGATCGTGGTCTTCCCCAAGTTCGATCCCGCCGACGAATGGACGCCGTAACACCTGGCGCGGGTGAGGATGACGCGGGGTGGCAGGCCGGAAAGCAGAGGTATTGGGGGCTTGCGCTGCTTCTGGGATGTGGTATAATCCTGAGTTTGTGCGAGTGAGTTTCTCGCTCCCCGTAGGCTACGGCTCTGAGGATCAGGGAACGGCTAAGGGAGCGGCTGGTTTCCAGTCAGGGGGTTCCTCGCCGGCCCGCAGCGCGTGACAACGGGCCATTATCCGCCCCTGGGTTTAGGGGCACCTCAAGGCACGTCGCGAAATCCTGGTTTGCCTCCGGGATCCCTATGGCGTGCCTGACCCGACCAGATCGGGATACTCGGGCGAAATACACAGGGTAGGCATTGGGTAAGAGTGAGCTGTGCTTCGCCCCCATTAGGGGCGCGAGTGGTTACCAAGCGAGAGGATATTCGTGCCAACGTTTAATCAACTGGTTCGCCTGGGGCGGAGGCCGCCCAAGTACAAAACGGCCAGCCCCGCCCTGCAGAGCTGCCCGCAGAAGCGGGGCGTCTGCACTCGCGTGTACACCCAAACGCCGAAGAAGCCGAACTCCGCGCTGCGGAAAGTGGCCCGGGTGCGCCTGACCAACGGGATCGAGGTAACCACCTACATCCCCGGAGTCGGCCACAACCTGCAGGAGCACTCCATCGTGCTGATCCGCGGTGGACGCGTCAAGGACCTTCCCGGCGTTCGCTATCACATCATCCGGGGCACGCTTGACGCGGCCGGAGTGGCCGGCCGCAAGCAGGGGCGCAGCAAGTACGGGGCCAAGCGGCCCAAAGCGTCGTAACAAGGTTGCAGGTGGCAGGGCGAACGGTTCCTGCCACCTGCTACCTGTCACCCGGTTTTTGAGGTTGAGAGATGCCGCGTAAGGGCACAGTCGAACGCAGAGAAACAGGAGCGGACCCGCGGTTCAGCAGTCCGCTGGTGGCCAAGTTCATCAATTGCATGATGTGGGACGGCAAGAAATCGACGGCCGAACACATTTTCTACCGGGCGCTCGAAAAGGTGCGGGAACGGGCCAACGACGATCCGCTGAAGGTCTTCAAGAAGGCGATCGAGAACTGCAAGCCGATGCTGGAGGTCAAGACGCGGCGTGTCGGCGGCGCCAACTACCAGGTGCCGGTGGAAGTCAACGCCAACCGCCGCACCAGCCTCAGCATTCGCTGGCTGATCGGTTACGCGCGGGCCCGCGGCGAGAAGGGAATGATGGACAAGCTGAGCGCCGAAATCATGGACGCCGCGAACAACCGCGGCGCGGCCATCAAGAAGAAGGAAGATACGCACCGCATGGCGGAAGCCAACAAGGCCTTCGCCCATTACCGCTGGTAGGCCAGAAGGCAGTAGGCAGTAGGCGGAAGGCAGTGTGCAGTAGGCAGGGGCAGGCCCAATCTGACACCTGAAACCTGGCACCTGACACCTGGACCATGGCCCGAACAGTTCCATTAGAGCGAACGCGCAACATCGGCATCATGGCGCACATTGATGCCGGCAAGACCACTGTCACCGAGCGCGTTCTCTATTACACGGGGCGGACGCACCGGTTGGGCGAGGTGCATGAAGGCACCGCGGTGATGGACTGGATGGAGCAGGAACAGGAACGGGGCATCACCATCACTTCGGCGGCCACCACCTGTGAATGGAACGACACCACCATCAACATCATTGATACGCCCGGCCACGTGGATTTTACGGCCGAAGTCGAGCGCTCGCTCCGTGTTCTGGACGGCGCCGTGGCCGTGTTCGACGCGGTGGCCGGCGTTCAGCCGCAGTCGGAGACGGTTTGGCGGCAGGCCGACAAGTACCGCGTCCCACGCATTTGTTTTGTCAACAAGATGGATCGGGTGGGCGCCGATTTCGACCGCTGCCTGTCGATGATTCGCACCCGCCTGAATGCCCGCCCGGTCGCCGTTCAATATCCGCTCGGAAAGGAAGACGGTTTCGAAGGGGTCATCGACCTGATGTCGATGAAAGCGATCGCCTACCTCGATGAGACGCTGGGCGCCGAGTACGAAGTGCGCGACATTCCCGAGGAATACGCGGCCGCGGCCAGGGCCTATCGCGAGAAGATGGTGGAGGCCATCTGCGAGCGCGACGACCGGCTGCTGGAGAAGTACCTGTACGGCCAGCCGATCAGCCCCGAAGAGCTGAAGGCCGCGCTGCGGCGCGAGACCATCGCGCTGAAGCTGGTCCCGGTCATTTGCGGCGCCGCCTTCAAGAACAAGGGTGTGCAGCCGCTGCTGGATGCGGTGGTCGATTATCTGCCGTCGCCGGCGGACATTCCGCCGGTGGAGAGGACCGACCCGCATACCAACGAGCCCGTCACCCGCGCGGCCGACGACAATGCGCCCTTCTCGGCCCTGGTCTTCAAGATCATGACCGACCCCTATGTCGGCCAGCTCGCCTTCCTGCGCGTTTACTCTGGAACACTGAAGTCCGGTTCAACTGTTTTCAATGTGGCGCGCGACCGCCGCGAGCGCATCGGGCGGCTGCTGCGCATGCACGCCAACAAGCGGGAAGAGATCGAGGAAGTGGTGGCCGGCGATATCGCGGCTGCCGTCGGTTTGAAGACCGTGGCCACCGGCGACACCATCTGCGACGAACAGCAGCCGATCGTGCTGGAGTCCATTGAGTTTCCTACGCCGGTCATCGCGGTGGCCGTGGAGCCCAAGACCAAGGCCGACCAGCAGAAGCTGGGCATGGCGCTGAACAAACTGGCGCTGGAAGACCCAACCTTCAAGATCCACACCGACCCGGACAGCGGGCAGACCATCATTTCCGGCATGGGCGAACTCCACCTGGAGATCCTGGTGGACCGCATGCTGCGGGAGTTCAATGTGGCCGCCAACGTCGGCAAGCCCCAGGTCGCTTACCGCGAGACGATCCGGACGCGCTCGAAGGCCGAAGGCCGCTACATCCGGCAGACAGGAGGCCACGGGCAGTACGGCGTCGTGAAACTGGCGATCGAGCCGGCGCCCGGCGTCGGATTCGAGTTTGTGAATGCGATCTACGGCGGGGCGATTCCCCGTGAGTACATCCCGGCCGTCGAAGCCGGGATCAAGGAAGCCATGGAAGGCGGCGTGCTGGCCGGCTACGAAATGGTGGATGTGCGCGCGATTCTGGAGGACGGCAGCTATCACGAGGTGGACAGCTCGGAGATGGCCTTCAAGATCGCCGGCTCCATCGGCTTCAAGGAAGCGGCGCGCAGGGCCAATTCGGTCTTGCTCGAGCCCCTGATGAGCGTCGAGGTGGTGGTTGCCGAGGAGTACATGGGTGATGTGATCGGCGATCTGAACGGGCGCCGGGGCCGCATCGAGGGCATGGAATTGCGGGCCGGCAGCCAGGTGATCAAGTCGCTGGTGCCGCTGGCCGAGATGTTTGGCTACGCCACCGATCTGCGGTCGCGCACCCAGGGCCGCGGCAGCTATTCCATGCATTTCGCCCGCTACGAAGAGGTGCCCAAGCAGATCGCCGAGGAGATCATTGCGCGGGTGCACGGCACGGCAATGCCCAGGTGAAACAGGCTTCGGGAGTTGCGATGGACCACAGAGACACAGAGAGCGCAGAGAGGGCGGGAGAGCCAATTTTGTGCGCTCTGTGCCCCGGTGATGAAAGAACATTCAAATCAACCAGGCTTCGCAGGCCTGAATAGACAGTTGGAGAGGCGATGGCGAAAGAGAAATTTGACCGTTCCAAGCCGCACGTGAACGTGGGGACTATCGGACACATCGACCACGGCAAGACGACGCTGACGGCGGCGATCACCAGGGTGCTGGGGAAGACGGACCCCAAGGTGAAGTTCCGGTCCTTCGATTCCATCGACAACGCGCCGGAAGAGCGGGAGCGGGGGATCACGATCGCGGTGGCGCACGTGGAGTACCAGACCTCGAAGCGGCACTACGCGCACGTGGACTGCCCGGGGCACGCCGACTACATCAAGAACATGATCACCGGGGCGGCGCAGATGGACGGGGCCATTCTGGTGGTGGCGGCCACCGACGGGCCCATGCCGCAGACCCGGGAGCACATTCTGCTGGCCCGCCAGGTGGGGGTGCCCTACGTCGTGGTGTTCATGAGCAAGGTGGACATGGTGGACGACCCGGAGCTGCTGGACCTGGTGGAGCTGGAGGTGCGGGAACTGCTGAAGAAGTACGGGTTTCCTGGGGACGAGATTCCGGTGGTGCGGGGCAACCCGGTGGGGGCGCTGGCGGGGGAGGCGCAGTGGGAGAAAGGGATTCTGGAGTTGATGGAGGCGGTGGACAACTACATTCCGGTGCCGGCGCGGGAGGTGGACAAGCCGTTCCTGATGCCCATTGAAGACATTTTCTCGATTTCCGGGCGGGGGACGGTGGTGACCGGGCGCATCGAGCGGGGCCGGGTGAAGGTGGGCGAGGAAATGGAGATCGTGGGGTTCCGGCCGACGATGAAGCGGGTGGTCACCGGGGTGGAGATGTTCAAGAAGCTGCTGGACGAGGGGCAGGCGGGCGACAACGTGGGGCTGTTGCTGCGGGGCACGGAGAAGGACGAGGTGGAGCGGGGGCAGGTGGTGGCCAAGCCGGCCTCCATCCCGCCGCACACCAAGTTCCGGGCCCAGGTGTACGTGCTGACCAAGGAGGAAGGCGGGCGGCACACGCCGTTCTTCACCGGCTACCGGCCGCAGTTTTACATCCGGACCACGGACGTGACCGGGGTGGTGGCCCTGCCGCCGGGCACGGAGATGGTGATGCCGGGGGACAACGTGGAGCTGAACGTAGACCTGATCACACCGGTGGCCATCGAGAAGGAGATGCGCTTCGCCATCCGCGAGGGCGGGCGCACCGTAGGCGCCGGCACCGTCACGGAGATCGTCGAGTAAGGAGCCGCCATGCCGCGAGAGATCATCACCCTGCAGTGCATGGATTGCAAGGAACGCAATTACAGCAAGACCAAGAACCGCAAGACGATGACCGAACGGCTGGAGTTGAAGAAGTTCTGCCGCCGCTGCCGGCATCACACGGTTCACAAGGAAGTGAAGTGAGTGCGGAATGCGGAGTGTTTTCACTCCGCACTCCGTGTTCCACACTCCGCATTGGGAACAGGGGCGTAGGTTCAACGGTAGACCGCCGGTCTCCAAAACCGGTTGTGGGGGTTCGAATCCCTCCGCCCCTGCCAGCTCTCGGCGAGAGACCCGGGCCGGACATGGGCCGGGGAATTGACTGTGAAGGACGCCAGGGTGCGGACAGCAATCGGGGTACCCAGAGAACAAAGACGTGAGGGGGCGCTTATGGGCGCGATTGATACCGTCCGCTCGTGGCCGGTTCGAATCAAGGAGTTTTATAACGAGACGCGTTTGGAGATGAGGCGTGTCACTTGGCCGGAAATCAAGACCGTTCAAGCCACCACCATCGTCGTCATCGTCACTACCTTTTTCTTCGCCTTCTATCTCTGGTTTGCCGACAAGGTGTTCGACAAGATCATCTACGACCTGGTGATCAAGAAGTTTCGAGGGTGACCGTGGCCGAGCAAGAGCAGCAGCGGGAACAGACGGAGCAGCAGCGGGACGAGGCGGAGCGGCAGCCGGAACCGGAGGGCGAGAGTCTGGCCGGGCCGCCGCCGGAGACCTCGAAGCAGTGGTACATCATCCACACTTACTCCGGCTTCGAGCGCAAGGTGGCGGAGAGCCTGCGCAGCCGCGTTCAGGCCTTCGGCCTGGAGGACAAGATCGGCCGGATCGAGATTCCCACCGAGACGGTGGCCGAGCGGCGGGCGGGCAAGACCGTCGAGACGCAACGGCTCTTCTATCCCGGCTACGTGCTGGTCGAGATGGAGATGAACGACAACGTCTGGCACATGGTCAAGTCCACGCCCCGCGTCACCGGTTTCGTCGGAACGGGACAGACGCCGACGCCGCTTTCCCCCGAGGAAGTGGACCAGATCCTGAACCGGGCCGCCATTTCGGCCGAAAAGCCCAAGCCCAAGCAGACGTTCGAGAGAAACGAACCGGTCAAGATCATTGAAGGTCCGTTCGCGAACTTTACTGGTGTGGTGGAAGAGATCAACCCGGACCGCAACACCTTGCGGGTACTGGTCACCATCTTCGGCCGGTCCACGCCGGTGGAGCTGGATTTTTTGCAGGTGGAGAAGGTTTAACCACCAAGACACAAAGACACCAAGCTTGGTGCCTGGGTGTCTTGGTGGTGAGCGGAACCGCTCCAGATAGAGTGGACCATGGCCAAAAAAGTTCAAGCGCAAGTGAAGCTGCAGATTCCGGCGGGCAAGGCCACGCCGGCCCCGCCGGTGGGCCCGGCGCTGGGCCAGCACGGCGTCAACATCATGGACTTCTGCAAGGCCTTCAACGGCAAGACGTCTTCGAAGGACATGGAAGGCCTGGTCATCCCGGTGGTGATCACCGTCTATGTCGACCGCTCCTACAGTTTTGTCACCAAAACGCCTCCGGCGTCGGTGCTGCTGAAGCGGGCCGCCGGCATCGCCAAGGGGTCCGGCGAGCCCAACCGCAACAAGGTGGGGCGGGTGAGCAGGAAGCAGGTGGAAGACATCGCGCGGACCAAGCTGCCCGACCTCAACGCCGCATCGCTGGAAGCCGCCATGCGCAGCGTGTCGGGCACGGCCCGCAGCATGGGCATCGAAATCGCCGAATAGAGAAGAGTTATGCCGAACCATCGCGAAGGCAAGAATTACCAGAAAGCGCGCCAGCAAGTGGAACAGCGGCCGTATAAACTGGAAGAAGCTGTTCCGCTGCTCAAGAGAATCAAGTACGCCAAGTTCGACGAGACCGTGGAGCTGGCCATGCGCCTGGGAGTCGATCCCAAGCACGCCGACCAGATGGTGCGCGGCACGGTGGTGCTGCCCCACGGCCTGGGCAGGTCCAAGCGGGTGCTGGTGGTGGCCTCGGGCGAGAAGGTGAAGGAAGCCCAGGACGCGGGCGCCGATCTGGTTGGCGGCGAGGAGATGGTGGCCAAGATCCAGGGCGGCTGGATGGACTTTGAGGCCGTCATTGCCACCCCCGACATGATGAAGTCGGTCGGCCGGCTGGGGAAAATCCTGGGACCCCGGGGGCTGATGCCCAACCCCAAGACCGGCACCGTCACCTTCGAGGTGGCCAAGGCGGTGCGCGAGATCAAGGCCGGCAAGGTCGAATTCCGCACCGACAAGACCGGCATCATCCACGCCCCGGTGGGCAAGATCTCGTTCGACGCGCCCAAGCTGGTGGAAAACGCCAGCACGCTCATCACCAGCGTCATCAAGGCCAAACCGGCGGCGGCCAAAGGCAAATACGTCCGCAGCGTCACGCTCTCGGGCACCATGACGCCGGGCATCACCATCGACATCGCGCCGATTGAGACGAAACCGTAGTGGGCACAGCCCTTCAGGCTGTGCGCACAGGCGGAAAGCCTGTGCCACTGGGGAGTTCATGAAGAGCCGGTCGGAAAAGAAGAAGGATTTGGACGCCCTGAAGGCCGAGCTGGAGCGGAGCAACAACCTGATTGTTTCCGCCTTCACCGGCATGACGGTGACGCAGGACTACGAGCTTCGCAAGCAGTTGCGGGCCGCCGGCGGCAAGTACCGCGTGGTGAAGAACACGGTGGCCGAGCTGGCCGCGCGCGGCACCGCCGCCGAAGGCCTGCTGAAAAACCTGGCCGGGCCGACCGCGCTGGCCTACACCGACAGCGACCCGGTGGCGCTGGCCAAGGCCCTGATCGCTTACGCCAAGGCCAATCCGTCCCTCACCTTCAAGGCGGGCATGGTCGAAGGGCGGGTCATCTCCATCGACGAGATTTCCCAATTGGCCGCCATCCCCGGCAAGCCGCAGATCATCGCCAAACTGCTGTTCCTGATCCAGGCCCCGGCGCAGCGCCTCGCAACGGCGATCGGCGCGGTTTCGCGCGACATGGCCGTAGTGCTGAACCAGGCAGCCAAGGAGAAGAAGTTTTCGGAGTGACAGGGGAGCGACCCTGCATCTTCCGGGTGCGTGCCGCACGCGGGGGACTTGTAGCGGCGGCCTTGGGGCCGCCACGGCACAGAGAGCATGGCGGCCTGAGGGTCGCCGCTACATCAGAGTTGAGGAGAAGAGATGCCGGAGAAAATCGATAGCATCGTGGAACAGATCAAAGGTCTTTCCCTGCTGGAAGCGGCGCAGTTGGTGAAGCGGCTGGAGGAAACGTTTGGGGTCTCGGCCGCGGCTGCCGCCCCGGCGGCGGCGGCCGCCGGCGCGGCCTCGGCGGCCGGCGACGCGGCCCCGGTCGAGGAGCAGACCGAGTTCAGCGTGGTGCTGACCGCGGTCGGCGCCAACAAGATCAACGTCATCAAGGCCGTCCGCGAGGTTACCAGCCTGGGCCTGAAGGAAGCCAAGGAGCTGGTGGACGGCGCCCCCAAGCCGATCAAAGAGGGCATCAACAAAGAGGAAGCCGAAAACATCAGGAAGAAGTTCACTGAGACCGGCGCCACCGTCGAAGTCAGGTAACGAGGATCCGGTGTGGCGGTTTTTGCGGTCTGTCTGCATCTGTAGGGGCGCCCCCAAGTGGCCGCCCGCCACCCGCAAACAGCGCGCGGATGGGCGCCCACCTGGGGGCGCCCCTACAGATGGATTCAAGGGATACGGTTCGACCCGGAATTGGCTGTGTGCGTGATTCCATTTTGCGCGGCTGGCAAAGGGGCGGGAAGGGTGTCTGTTCCCGCCGCCGAGGTCCGGGACGTGCCCGTGCCGCGGGCGCAGTGTCATTGGCCGCCATCGGCCCATGGCCCGCTCCCGTTTTTCTCTGCGGGGAAGCGAACATGGGCCTTCTTTTGTCTGCGCGGAGTAGGGCGAAATGGCTGCAGGCCGTGGACTGTCGGGCAATCGGGTCGCCTACAGCCTACAGCCTGGGTTTTGAGGAGTTTCGATTCTTATGGAGAACAAGCAGCAGGGAACGCGCGAGCGGATTGATTTTTCCAAAATCAGGGCGGCGATCCAGATTCCCAACCTGATCGAAGTGCAGAAGAAGTCGTACGACCGTTTTCTGCAAATGGACCGGCTGCCCGCCGAGCGGGAGGACGTGGGCCTGCAGGCGGTCTTCAGCTCCGTGTTTCCCATCAGCGATTTCCGCGGCGTGTCGTCGCTGGAATTCGTCGATTACTCGATCGGGAACTGGGAGTGCAAATGCGGCAATGTCAAGGGGCTGCATCACCTGCGCTCCACCTGCCGGAACTGCGGCGCGGCCATCATCACCGACCCCTACGCCATCGGCAAAGACGTGCTGTGCACCCGCTGCGGCACCTTCAACAAGAACCTGGTCACCTTCTGCAACAAGTGCGGCGACCCGGTCGGCCTGCAATTGAAGTACGACGTCAGCGAGTGCCAGGAGCGGGGCATGAACTACGCCGCTCCGCTGAAGGTCACCATCCGCCTGACCATTTACGAAAAGGACCCGGACACCGGCTCGAAGAGCATCCGCGACATCAAGGAGCAGGAGGTGTTCTTCGGCGACATCCCGCTGATGACCGAGAACGGGACCTTCATCGTCAACGGGACCGAGCGCGTCATCGTCAACCAGTTGCACCGTTCCCCCGGGGTCTTCTTCGAGACGGCCAACCAGCGGACCTACTTTTTGGGCAAGATCATTCCCTACCGCGGCTCCTGGGTGGAGTTCGAGTACGACTCCAAGAATGTCCTGTACGTCCGAATCGACCGCAAGCGCAAGTTCCTGGGATCCATTTTCCTGCGCGCGCTGGGCCTGAAGACCGACGAGGAAATCCTGCGCACCTTCTACCTGGTGGACCGCATCACGCTGCGGGACAAGAAGCTGTACTGGAACGTATCGGAAGGGTTGCTGGGCCTGAAGCTGTCGCACACCGTCGCCCACCCGAAAACCGGCGAAGTGCTGCTGGGCGCGGGAAAGAAGATGACGCCCTCGGTGCTCAAGGAGATCCAGAAGGCCCGGGTGCAGCAGACGGAGGTGTCGGTGAACGACCTGGAGGGAGCGTTCACGGCCGCCGACGTGGTCAACCTGGAGACCGGCGAGGTGCTGGTGGAGGCCAACAACGAGCTGACCACGGGCGACATCTCCAACATCCTGGACGCCGGCATAGCTGAGTTGCACGTGTTCTTCCCGGAGCGCGACGAGGCCGGGCCGGTCATCAGCCAGACCCTGAAGAAAGACACCATCAAGACCTCGCAGGAAGCGCTGATCGAGATCTACCGCAAGCTGCGGCCGGGCGATCCGCCGACGCTGGACACGGCCACGTCGCTGTTCCAGGGCATGTTCTTCGACCCGCGCAAGTACGACTTCTCGCGCGTGGGCCGGCTGAAGTTCAACATCAAGCTGGAAGTCGAGACGCCGCTGGACAAGCGCACCCTCGACCAGGAAGACTTCTACGCCACCATCCGCTACCTGCTCAAGCTGCGGCGCAACGTGGGGACGGTGGACGACATCGACCACCTCGGCAACCGGCGCGTGCGGGCCGTCGGCGAGCTGCTGGAGAACCAGTTCCGCATCGGCCTGGTGCGCATGGAGCGGGCCATCAAGGAAAAGATGTCGGTCTACCAGGAGATGTCCACGGCCATGCCGCACGACCTGGTGAACGCCAAGCCGGTGATGGCGGCCATCCGCGAGTTCTTCGGCTCCAGCCAGTTGTCGCAGTTCATGGACCAGACCAACCCGCTGTCGGAGATCACGCACAAGCGGCGCCTGTCGGCGCTGGGGCCGGGCGGGTTGAGCCGCGAGCGCGCCGGGTTCGAGGTGCGCGACGTGCACCCCACGCACTACGGCCGCATCTGCCCCATCGAGACGCCGGAAGGCCCCAACATCGGCCTGATCTCCTCGCTGTCCTGCTATGCCTGCATCAACGACTTCGGGTTCATCGAGAGCCCCTACCGCAAGGTGGAAAAGGGCCGGGTGGTCGATTACGTGACGGTCATCAACGGCGGCGACAGCGAGTTCAAGGTGGGCGACCACGTCGATAAGCGCAAGGTGGAGGAGGCCAGCGCCGACCTGAAGGCCCGCCGCAAGCGCATGATCGACTGTGAGCCGTACTCCTTCTACCTGTCGGCCTGGGAGGAGGACAAGTACGTGATCGCCCAGGCCAACGTGGAGCTGGACGAGCACGGGAAGATCGTGCCGGAGCTGGTGAACGCCCGGCAGGCCGGCAACTTCGTGCTGAAGAGCCGCGACGAGATAGACTACATCGACGTGAGCCCCAAGCAGCTCGTCTCGGTGGCGGCGTCGCTGATTCCCTTCCTGGAAAACGACGACGCCAACCGCGCGCTGATGGGCTCGAACATGCAGCGGCAGGCGGTCCCCCTGCTGCGCGCCGAAGCCCCGCTGGTGGGCACCGGCATGGAATACGTCACGGCGCGCGATTCCGGCGCGGTGGTGCTGTGCCGCCGCGACGGGGTGGTCGAGACGGTGGACAGCGAGCGCATCATCGTCCGGGCCGAGGGCGAGGGAGAGCCGGGCACCATGTCGGCCGCCATTCACGCCGATGTCTACCAGCTTACCAAGTTCAAGCGCTCCAACCAGAACACCTGCATCAACCAGAAGCCGACCGTGCGCAAGGGCGAGCGGGTGGCGAAGGGCTACGTGCTGGCCGACGGCCCCTGCACCGACCGCGGCGAACTGGCGCTCGGACGCAACGTGCTGGTGGCCTTCATGCCCTGGCGCGGCTACAACTTTGAAGACGCCATCCTGGTCAGCGAGAAACTGGTCAAGGACGACTATTACACCTCCATCCACATCGAGGAGTTCGAGATCGAGTCGCGCGACACCAAGCTGGGACCGGAGGAGATCACTCGCGATATTCCGAATATCTCCGAGTCGTTCCTGCGCGACCTGGACGAGAGCGGCATCATCCGCATCGGGGCCACCATCAAGCCGGGCGACATCCTGGTGGGCAAGGTGACGCCCAAGGGCGAGACCCAGCTCACGCCCGAGGAGAAGCTGCTGCGCGCCATCTTCGGCGAGAAGGCCGGCGACGTCCGCGACGCCTCTCTCTACTGCCCCCCGGGCATCGAGGGCACCGTCGTGGACGTGAAGATCTTCTCCCGCAAGGGCCAGGAGAAGGACGAGCGCACCAAGGCCATCGAGGCGGCCCAGGTCGACCGGCTGGAGAAGAACCTCAGCGACCAGATCCGCATCCTGACCGACGAGCGGCTGAAGCGCCTGGCCGCCCTGCTGGAGAACAAGAAGCTGACCGCCGACCTGCACGACGAGCGCACCAACAAGCGCCTGGTGACCAAGGGCACCGAACTGACCCCCGAGATCATCTCGCACATGAAGCCGCGCGACCTGAAGCGCATGAAGTTTTCCGACAAGGACCCGCGGCTCAACGAGCAGATCGATGAGATCGAGGAGATGACGTCGCGGCAAATCGACGTGCTCCAGAAGATCACCCGCGAGAAGGAAGAGAAGCTGAAGAAGGGCGACGAGCTGCCGCCGGGCGTGATCAAGCTGGTGAAGGCCTACATCGCCATGAAGCGCAAGCTGTCGGTGGGCGACAAGATGGCCGGCCGGCACGGCAACAAGGGCGTCATCGCCCGCATCCTGCCGGACGAGGACATGCCCTACCTGCCCGACGGGACTCCGGTCGAGATCGTGCTGAACCCGCTGGGCGTACCCTCGCGCATGAACGTCGGCCAGATCCTGGAGACCCACCTGGGCTGGGCCGCCCACGCCCTGGGCCTGCATTTCGCCTCGCCGGTGTTCGACGGCGCCACCGAGTCCGAGATCAAGAAGATGCTCAAGCAGGCGGGCCTGCCCTACCAGCGCAACGCCGGCAAGACCGAGCTGCGCGACGGGTTGACCGGGGAGAAGTTCGAGCAGTCGGTCACCGTGGGCTACATCTACATGTTCAAGCTGTCGCACCTGGTCGATGACAAGATCCACGCCCGTTCCATCGGCCCTTACTCGCTGATCACGCAGCAGCCGCTGGGCGGCAAGGCCCAGTTCGGCGGCCAGCGCTTCGGCGAGATGGAGGTGTGGGCCCTGGAGGCCTACGGCGCCGCCTACATCCTCCAGGAGCTGCTCACCGCCAAATCCGACGACGTCTACGGCCGCGCCAAGATTTACGAGGCCATCGTCAAGGGCGAGGCGGCCATTGAGCCCGGCGTGCCGGAGTCTTTCAACGTCCTGATCCGCGAGCTCCAGTCGCTGTGCCTCGACGTGGAGCTGATGAAGCGCCAGCCGCCGCAGTTGATCGAGCCGACGACGGCGATCGCTGATTGACGAGTGCGGAATGCGGAATTGCAGGCCATTCCGCGTTCCGCACTCCGCATGGGAAAAGTTTTGGGCGTAAGCCCGGGAGGATACCTTGTATAGAAGCAGCCCCTATGACCGAGCCAACCTGATCGCAGATTTCGATTCGATCCGCATCAGCCTGGCCTCTCCGGAGAAGATCCGGAGCTGGTCGCACGGCGAGGTCACCAAGCCCGAGACCATCAATTACCGCACCTTCAAGCCGGAGCGGGACGGGCTGTTCTGCGCCCGCATCTTCGGCCCGGTGACCGACTGGGAGTGCTTGTGCGGCAAGTACAAGCGCATGAAGCACCGGGGCGTGATCTGCGACAAGTGCGGCGTGGAAGTGACGCTGTCGCGGGTGCGCCGCGAGCGGCTGGGGCACATCGAGCTGGCCTCCCCCTGCTCGCACGTCTGGTTTTTCAAGGGCCTGCCCAGCCGTATCGGGCACCTGCTCGATATCAGCCTGCGCGAGCTGGAGCGCGTGCTCTACTTCGAGGCCTACGTGGTCGTGGACCCGGGCGAAGCGCCGGTCAAGGATCGCGAGATCCTGGCCGAGGATCGCTTCCGCCAGCTCCAGCAGGAGTACCCGGGCAAGTTCGTGGCCATGATGGGCGCCGAAGCTATCAAGGCACTGCTGAAGCGCGTGGACGTCGAGGCCCTGGCCGAGGAACTGCGCGACAAGATGAAGAACGAGACCAGCGCGCAGAAGCGCGTCAAGCACGCCAAGCGGCTCAAGGTGGTCGATTCCTTCCGCAAGTCCGGCAACAAGCCAGAATGGATGATCCTGGACGTGCTGCCGGTGATCCCGCCCGAGCTGCGGCCGTTGGTGCCGCTGGACGGCGGGCGCTTCGCCACCTCCGACCTGAACGACCTGTACCGGCGGGTGATCAACCGCAATAACCGGCTGAAGAAGCTCATCGAGCTGCACGCCCCCGACGTGATCGTGCGCAACGAGAAGCGCATGCTGCAGGAGGCGGTGGATGCGCTGTTCGACAACGGCCGCCGGGGCCGGGTGCTGCGCGGCGCCAACAACCGCCCCCTGAAGTCCCTGTCCGACACCCTGAAGGGCAAGCAGGGCCGCTTCCGCCAGAACCTGCTCGGCAAGCGCGTCGACTACTCGGGCCGGTCGGTGATCGTCGTGGGCCCCGAGCTGAAGCTGCACCAGTGCGGCCTGCCCAAGAAGATGGCCCTGGAGCTGTTCAAGCCCTTCATTTATCACCGCCTGGAGCAGCGGGGCCAGTGCACCACCATCAAGCAGGCCAAGGAGATGGTCGAGCAGCAGGAACCGATCGTGTGGGACATCCTGGAGGAAGTGATCCGCGATCATCCGATCCTGCTGAACCGCGCGCCCACGCTGCACCGGCTGGGCATCCAGGCCTTCGAGCCGGTGCTGGTGGAGGGCAAGGCCATCAAGATTCACCCCCTGGTCTGCACGGCCTTCAACGCCGACTTCGACGGCGACCAGATGGCGGTGCACATCCCGCTGTCGCCGGAGGCCCAGATCGAGGCCAGCGTGCTGATGCTCAGCTCGCACAACATCCTGTCGCCGGCCAACGGGCAGGCGCTGGCCGTGCCCACCCAGGACATGGTGCTGGGCATCTATTACATGACCAAGGCGCGCCACGGCACGAAGGGCGAAGGCCGCACCTTCGCCAACGTGGACGAGGTGGTGCTGGCGCTGGAGATGGGTGAGGTGGAAACGCTCAGCCCCATCCGCCTGCGCTACAGCGGGAGGGTCGCCGACCTGACCAAGGCGCGGGACAACCAGGACCTGCTGCATGCCGAGCCGGTCACCTTCCGCAACCAGTACATCGACACCACCGTCGGCCGGGTGATCCTCAACGACCACCTGCCCGAGCAGATGCCGTACGTCAACGGGCTGCTCAAGAAGAAGGGCATCGGCCAACTGGTGCAGTACTGCTACCTGCACTTCGGGCTGGAGACCACCGTCCAGATGCTGGACGAGATCAAAAACCTCGGCTTCCTATACGCCACCCGGGCCGGGATCTCGATCGGCATCGACGACATGGTGATCCCGGTCAACAAGCAGGCGCTGGTCCGCGAGGCCGAGAAGGAAGTGATCTTGGTGCAGCAGCAGTACATGGACGGCGCCATCACCAACGGCGAGCGCTACAACAAGGTGATCGGGATCTGGTCGAACATCACCGAGCGCGTGGCCGACGAGATGTTCGCGGCCATGGAGGCCGAGGACAAGAAGGGCGAGCACTTCAATCCCATTTACATCATGGCCGACTCCGGGGCGCGGGGCTCGAAACAGCAGATCCGCCAGCTCTCGGGCATGCGCGGGCTGATGGCCAAGCCCTCGGGCGAGATTATCGAGACGCCCATCACCGCCAACTTCCGCGAGGGGCTGACCGTGCTGCAATACTTCATCTCCACGCACGGGGCCCGCAAGGGACTGGCCGACACGGCGCTGAAGACGGCCGACTCCGGCTACCTGACGCGCCGGCTGGTGGATGTGGCCCAGGACGTGATCATCAGCAGGGACGACTGCGAAACCGTCGACGGCATTTTCGCCGAGCCCATCTACGAACGCGGCGAGATCATCGAGCCGCTCCGCGACCGCATCGTGGGCCGGGTGTCGCTGGAGCAGATCAAGGACTACGAGGGCAACATCATCGCCCAGGTGAACCAGGTGATCGACGAGGAGCTGGCCAACGCCATCGAGGCGGCCGGCATCGAGCGGGTGAAGATCCGCTCGGTGCTGACCTGCGAGGCGCGGCGCGGCGTCTGCGTGATGTGCTACGGCCGCAACCTGGCCGGCGGGCGCCTGGTGGAGATGGGCGAGGCCGTGGGGGTCATCGCCGCCCAGTCCATCGGCGAGCCCGGCACCCAGCTCACCATGCGCACCTTCCACATCGGCGGCACCGCCACCCGCGTCAGCGAGCAGTCCACGCAGGACGCCAAGAACAACGGCTTCGTCAAGTTCGTCAACCTGAATACCGTCCGCTCCAAGCACGGGGCGCTGATCGTGATGAACCGCACCGGGGCCGTTGCCATCGTGGACGAGAAGGGGCGCGAGAAAGAGCACTACTCGATCGTGTACGGCGCGCGCTTGAAGGCGGAAGAGGGCCAGCCGGTCACCGTGGGCCAGATCCTGGTGGAGTGGGACCCCTACACCTTCTCCATCCTGACCGAGGCCGGCGGCACGGTCCAGTTCAAGGACCTGCACGAGGGCGTCACGCTGCACGAGGAAGTGGACGAAATCACGGGCCTGTCGCGCCGGGTGGTCACCGACTCGCCCGACGAGAAGCTGCAGCCCATCATCGCCATCCGCGACGAGAAGCACAAGGTCACCCGCAAGTACCTGATGCCCTCGCGCGCGCACTTGATGGTGGAAGACGGCGACCAGGTCTTCCCCGGCGACGTGCTGGCCAAGATGCCGCGCGAGACCACCAAGACCAAGGACATCACCGGCGGCCTGCCGCGCGTGGTGGAGTTGTTCGAGGCCCGGCGGCCCAAGGACCCCGCCGTCATCAGCGAGATCGACGGCATGGTGAAGTACGGCGACCTGACCAAGGGCCAGCGCAAGATCTTGGTCACCGCCGAGGACGCCAGCGAGCGCGAGTACCTGCTGCCGCGCGGCGTCCACATCCGCGTGCAGGAGAGCGAGCAGGTGCGCGCCGGCGAGCCGCTCATGGACGGCCCCCTCAACCCCCACGACATCCTCTCGGTGCTGGGCGAAAAGAAGACCCAGGACTACCTGGTCAACGAGATCCAGGAGGTTTACCGCCTGCAGGGCGTCAACATCAATGACAAGCACATCGAGGTGATCGTGCGGCAGATGATGCGCTGGGTGAAAGTCGAGGAGGTGGGCGACAGCGAGTTCCTGCTCGAGGAAATGGTGGACAAGTTCAAGTTCTCCGACGAAAACGAGCGGGTGGCGGCGCGCGACGGCAAACCCGCGGTGGGCCGGCCCCTGCTGACGGGCATCACCAAGGCTTCGCTTTCGACCGACTCGTTTATCTCCGCGGCCTCCTTCCAGGAGACCACCCGGGTGCTCACCGAGGCGGCCATCTCCGGCAAGGTCGATTACCTGCGCGGCCTGAAGGAGAACGTGATCATGGGCCGGCTCATCCCCGCCGGCACGGGCATGGAGTACTACCGCAACCTGCGGCTCTCCACCGATGCCGTGGCCGAGGCCGAGGCCGCTCTGGCCGCCGCAACCCCGCCGGAAGAAGCGCGGCCCACCCCGGGCGACTACCTGCTGGAGGACGCCGAGGAAGAACGGCCCACCATGTAGCGGCGCGCTTCAGCGTGGCATCGCAATTCAGCCGTCCCGGCCCTCCGCCGGGACGGCTTTTTTGTAGCGCCGGCATCGCGGCGCAACGTGCGGAAGGGGATGTGGTCGGCATCGACATCCAGGAGGCGTCGCGCAAACCTGATCCGAGCACGCTGGAGGCGGAGGCTGTACCCGCCGCCAGCCTGAAACTCGCCTGAAGGAATCAGCCGCGGAGGCACGGAGGCCCAGCGGGTTTTTTCTCGGCGCCTCTGTGCCTCCGTGGCCATTTACCCGGTGTAACCGCAGACGCCGGCGCGGGGGGAATTGACCACGGGCAGCAGGTAGTCGGACTCACAGCGGTGTTTGCGGGCACACGCCGCGCACAGCCATCCCTTCCCGGACCATTGGCAATCACTGCAGATACGCTCGGCACGGGCCTGGCCGCATTGTTCGCATCGCACCTCCGGCGGATCGTTCCTGGCCAGAAGCAGGACGGGGTGCTTCCGCTCGACCGGGAATTCCCGCACGCCGGCCACCTTCAACTGGAGCTCCGTCGTCGAGCCAAAATCATACTCGTACCAGAACTTCATCCCGATCTTCAACACCCGTTTCAGCGCAACACCCATGTCGAACTCTTCACTGTCCAACGGGCTGCGGGAGTAGCTCTCTCCTGCGATTCGGAAGGCGCTCATGTGACCGCAGCACTCCAGCCAGATGTTTCTCAGAAAATAGTCGATGCCACTGAACGGCGACTCCACCGGCACCGCCAAGTGGAGCCAGTATTCCCGTCCCCAGCCTCCTTCGACCACCAGATGAAAGCAGGTCGCCGCCTTCGGACCCGCTGCCGCCTTCGCGCAAGCCTTCAGATGCCTGGTCATGACGCTGGCGTCAAATGCCCGGCTGCACAGACTGCACTTTCCGACGGAACCGCGTTGGGCCACGTTGCTGCCTCCTGACGACACCTGGGAACCTGGTTCGGAAACCGGCGCTAGGTCAGCTCGATGCGCTCCAGGTACTGAGCGACGTGCACATCCCATCCCAACTCGCGGGCCACGCGATCGCCCATGGCCTGGGCCGCCGACGGCTCGCCGTGCACGATGAAGGTGCGGCGCGGCGGCCGGGCAAAGCCCTTCAGCCAGGCCATGATTTCCTGATAGTCGGCGTGGTCCGAGAACTGGCCGAGCGTCTCGATTTTCGCGCGCACAGGCACCTCCAGGCCGTGGATTTTGACAGTCGGGCGGCCGGCCTGCAGCAGCGCGCCTCGCGTGCCTTCCGCCTGGAAACCGACGAACACCACGGTGTTGCGCGGGTCGGGCAGCCGCTGCGCCAGGTGGTGCAGCACCCGTCCGCCGCTGGCCATGCCGCTGGAGGAGACAATCACGATGGGCACGCGGCTGCGGTTGATCTGGACGGATTCCTCGCGCTTGGCCGCGAAATGGAAGCCGTCCCAGTCGAGCGGCGAGCCATGCTTGCGGATCAAGCCGCGCGTCTCTTCGTCGAATTCGTCCTGGTGGCGGAGGAAAATCTTCATGGCCTGGATGGCCATGGGGCTGTCGGAGTAGACCGGAATGCGGGGCATCGCTCCCTCTTCCATCAGTTCCTTGAGCAGGAAGATGAGCTTCTGGGTACGCTCGACCGCGAAGGCGGGAATAACCACGCTGCCGCCGCGCCGCGCCGTCTGGGTGATGATGCGCGCCAGTTGCGGGTGCGGGTCCTGGGCCGGGTGCAGGCGGTTGCCGTAGGTGGATTCCAGCAGCAGGTAGTCGGTGTCGGGCGGTGCCGACGGACCGCCTGTCTCCGAGTGCGGCCGGCCCATGTCCCCGGTGAACAGCACCACCCGCCCAGCGGCGCGTAATTCGATGAAGCTCGACCCCAGAATATGTCCGGCCCGGATAAAACGGCAGGTGATGCCCGACTGCAGCTCAACCGCCTGATTGAAGGGCGCCTCGCGCAGCAGGGCCAGCGAGGCGATGGCCTGCTCCTCGGTATACAGCGGCAGCGCCGGATCGTGTTTGGAAAAGCCTTTATAGTTGGCGTGCTCGGCGTCTTCTTCTTGCAGATGGCCGGAGTCGGGCAGCAGGATGCGCGCCAGCTCCGCGGTACCGGAACTGCAGTAGGCCGGGCCGCGAAAGCCGCTCTCCGCCAGCCGCGGCAGCCAGCCGCAATGGTCCAGGTGGGCGTGCGTCAGCGCCACCCATTCCAGGTTCGGCGCCGGAACCGGCAGCGCTTCCCAGTTCTTTTCGCGCCATTGCTTCGGCCCCTGGAACAGGCCGCAGTCCACCAGCAGTTCGCGCTCGCCGTCGAATCGGACCAGGTGCTTGGATCCGGTAACGGTTCCGGCTGCCCCTAAGAATTGGATGCTGAGCATGGTTATGAGTTAAGAGTTATGAGTTATGAATTATGAATGGCCCAGGGCCTCAGGCCCATTCCGAATTCATAACTCATAATTCATAATTGCTTTCACGCTTTGCCGGGGATGAACTGGCCCAGATAGCGAAGCGCGAGCCGGAACCCCTGCTTTTGCCCCTCGGTGATATCGGGGGCTCTATTGGGGTAGTCGAACATCGGGTCTTCGTGCTCGATGTCGATGCCTCCCGAGTAGTTGGCTTCCAGAAGGACCGTCATCAGCTCCGCCCATTTGACGCGGCCGAAACCGGGCAGCCGGTACCGCCACCATCCCTCGCCGGTGATCCCGCGCTTCTGAAGCACCGGCTCGATGATCTCCGTGTCCTTCCCGTGGACGTGATAGATGCGGTCCCGGAACTGGCGGGCGGGGGCCACCGAATCGATGAACTGCCGGACGAAATGGGAGGGATCGTATTCCAGGCCGAGCCAGCGGGACGGCAAGGCCTCGAAAATGCGCTCGAGATTCTCGGGCGTGGTGGCGAAATTCTGGCCCGGGTAGTTTTCCAGCGCAATGTACACCTTGTGCTTGTCGGCCAGTTCCAGGTAGGGCGTGAAGGCGCGCTTCAGGGCTTCGAGATTGGCCTCGATCTTGGCGTCCCTGATCAGGCCGGTGTGCGCGCCGATCACCTTCACGCCGGTGTCGCCGGCGAAGGCGATCAACTGGCGGAAATAGGCCTGGTTGCGCTCGGCGGCCTCCGCGGTCGGCCCCAGGTGGTTGAAGGTGCAGCCGTAAGCGGAAACGGTGATGCCCAGCGAGGATGCCTTCTTGATCACCTGGCCGGCTTCCGCGGCCGAGACCTTGGTGGGGTCCAGCCGGCTGCCCGGCCCGGCCTGAAGCTGCACCGACTCGCAGCCGATTTGCGCGGCCGTCTCCAGGTTCTTTTCTGTATATGACATCAGGATCCCGAGTTTGGGGAAGACCCGGGGTGGGCGCTGTGCGAAAAGCTGTGGGGCGGCTGCGGCCGCCAACCCCAGCCTCAAGAAGTCACGTTTCGTCAGTTTCATTGTCGTCTGCCCGCCAACATGGTTTTTGTTGCCTACCCGGCCCATTGTACACGTTCGGCCGACGGCAACAAAGGACCAGCGCTCGGGGCGGCAGATTCCCCCGATGCCACAGATTATCTTGGCAATCGGCGAAATCCGCGGCCCCGGGATCCCACGAGGCAAATCGCCGTTGGGGCCGCGGCTGTGCTGGGAAGTCTTGCCCATGATTCAAGATTGGCCGTTTGCCAGGTCTGGAAATCCAGTGAGTGGTTCTGGTAGACTTGCACGTCCGCTATTCGACTTTTGACGCGAGGGTACCGCCCTGCCTGCGTTTTGCCCATCCTGTTATAGTAGCCACACCGGAAGAAGCCACCGGCGGGGGTGGGAGCGCCTCATCCCTTTCTTGCGCGCTCACCGCTGTCAGGACTGTAAACGGCGTTTCCTGGGACGTCCCACCCCGCCGTTTGCGATCTGTCCTCGTTGCGGTTCCTCCACTTTGCAGGCGGTTTCCCGCCGTAAAGTGCCGGGAACGGTGGCCAACCGGTTGCGGTTGCTGTTCGGGGGCCATAGCTATCGTTGCCCCGAGTGCCGCATGCGTTTTGCTGCCTGGCGGCCAATCCGCAAGACTGCCCCGACAGCGCCGGAACCGGACCAGGAACGGGCGCCGGCCTCCCCGTCGCGATAGAAAGAATTGCAGAATCCAACTGCCCGCCGCGCAGCATGTAGGGGCGGGCCTATGTGGTGGCGCGCAGCAGAGGGCCAGGCTTGTCCGGGCCACGCTGGGCCGTGTCGCGGCCCCGAAACGGGGCGACCGCGCAAAGTCGCCTATACATCGGCCGGACCTGGTTCGTCACTTTGCTAAAATATAAACTTCGATGTCGCTTCTGGACCAACTGAATGAGTGCCAGCGGGAGGCGGTCACCGCGATCGAGGGCCCCCTTCTGGTGCTGGCCGGGGCCGGCAGCGGCAAGACCCGGGCGATTACCTACCGCGTGGCCTACCTGATCGACTACCTCGGGGTGGAGTCGGAACACATTCTGGCCGTGACCTTCACCAACAAGGCCGCACAGGAGATGCAGCAGCGGGTGCAGTGCCTGCTGGGGAAGTGCGCCGGCAAAATGCCGTGGATCTCCACCTTCCACTCGCTGTGCGTGCGCCTGCTGCGGCGCGACGGCGCGGCCGCCGGCCTTTCCCGCGACTTCGCCATTTATGCCGAGGACGAGCAGTTGACGCTGGTGCGCCGGGTCATGAAGGAACTGGGCCTGGACGAGTTCTCCCTGCAGCCGCGGGCGGTGCTGTCCCGTATCAGCCACGCCAAGAACCACGGCATCAGCCCGCGCACGTTCTACCAGGCGGCGGCGGATCAGCGCGCTGAGCAGTTGGCCGTCGTCTTCGAACGCTACCAGGCAGCCCTGCGACGCGCCAACGCGCTGGATTTCGACGACCTGCTGCTGGAGGCCGTGCGCCTGCTCCAAACCAGCCAGGAAACGGCCGCCAGGTACAACACGCGCTTCCGGCATATCCTGGTCGATGAATACCAGGACACCAACCGGGTGCAGTACGAGCTGATCCGGCTGCTCACCCAGGTGAACCGCAACCTGTGCGTGGTGGGCGACGAGGACCAGTCGATTTATGGCTGGCGCGGCGCCGATATCCGCAACATCCTGGAGTTCGAGAAGGATTTTCC
>Ga0315296_10000990_pt1 | contig 25166 bp, 19 predicted proteins | sample YL17G14_18_MG_FD_203921 | JGI IMG/M metagenome (GOLD analysis project Ga0315296, IMG submission 203921) | Sediment microbial communities from Yellowstone Lake, YNP, Wyoming, USA - YL17G14_18 | ecosystem: Environmental > Aquatic > Freshwater > Lake > Sediment | place: USA: Wyoming | collected... | reverse complement strand
TCCATCTGGCATATAGCCAATGCGAAAGGAAAAATAACGGATAGTACACCCATGCCTTCTCAGGCTGCCAGAAATCTATGTTGTTCTTCCAACACTTCGTGAGTACCATCCACTGCAGCTCGGTCAGACTCTCGAGGTCGGATCTCTTCGCCTTCCCGAGCATCGCGTCTTCGAGCGGTATGAACAGAACGGGTGTGTAGAACATCTTAGCGTTCTGGGACCTCAGGTCGTCTATCAGGTCCAGAGTGGCCTTCACATCTTCCTCTGTCTCGTCGGGCTGCCCCGCCATGATAGTGCATAGCGGCCACCAGTCGTGATCGTTCATCAGCCCAACCCCCTGGCAGACGAGCTCTGGCCACTTGTCCACGCTGAACGGGAGCGCCTTGCCCTGCATGTGCTTGTTCATGAGGCGGACGCTTCCGGTTTCGATCCCGACCTCGGCCGTCACGAAGCTCTGCTTGTACCCCTCCTTCGAAGTCCAGAAGGTCTTCTCCATCAGGATGGGCGTGAGCTCCTCAAGCAGATGCGGATCGTGTATGATCGGTGCAAGGCTGGCATGCGAGAGAAGTATGTGTTCGACGCCCGGATGGGATGCGATTGTCTTGTAGAGCTTCACGACCTCTGGCGTGTTCGGTATGAACTTCGGGTGCGACTTGTACAGGAACATGTCCTCGGTGACGGTAAATATGGCCTTCGAACCTCCGGCGACATTCACCTTCACCTCATTCATTATGTGCTCCAGCGGGAAAGAGTGCTTTCTCCTGTTGGTCGGGCTGCAGAACGCGCATCCGCGACCGCATCCTCTGGTGATCTCGACAGAGCCATACGTGGCAGCGTGCTTGATGAGCGGAACCTTGCTCTTGTCAGGCTGGGAAGCATTGTAGTACTTGTCGACGGGCTGCCTGGCCAGCATCTTCCTCACGACGGGCGCAAGGTCCTCCTCGCATTCGCCGTGGAAGAGCACGTCCACGCCTAGCTCTTCCTGCAGGCCCGCATCCCTGATCTGCCATACCCCTGCCCCTCCGATCATAATCCTCGGTCTGTACTTCTGTATCGCCGGGTCCGTGAGGAGGTTTTTGAACTCAGCAGCGTTCAGCGACTCCCCGCCGAAGCCGATGAGGCTGTTGTATGTCGTGGACACGTAGGCAAGCCCGGCGGGGTCCATCGTGCTGATGCACACGAGGCGCGTGTTCTTTCCGACAAAACGATCGAGCGAATCGGGGTGGGAGACGACGACGTTCTCGTCCCCGAACTCCTTCGCGAGAATCGCCTCGACCTTCCTCAAGCCATAGGGCGCGAATCGCGCCGGCGCGCTTGTTGCGTCGTTCTCAACCAAGTATCCGTTGAGCGCGCGCCTTGAGAGCAACTCAGGAAACGTGCAGATGAACGCCTTGAAGGGATCGCCGCCGTATTGGCTGATCTCCGCCCGGGAAGCCGTGAGGACGATCGGGTAGCCCGCAACCTCCTTTGCGGACTTCCTTCGGCTGGAAAGCTTCTTCTTCATCCTACTACCTCGGGCTATCGGCTCAGGTCTTCGTGGAGAATAGCGATGTCGGATTGAGTTCTGGGAGTTATATCTGCAGGTACATCCAGGATATGGTCTATTTTTTCGCCAATCCTGTCAACGAGGAGCAACTCAGAGCCCGTTTTTTGACAAAGTGGCCCTGTGGATCGTGTCCTGCTATTCTGAGAAGACCAAGTCTTCGCACAGGACGACCTTGCCGTCCTCGATTGGAACGCCCTCCCTCTGAACACGCGCTCTTCTCCCGACCGCAGCAGCCTCGTCGCCGCCGAACCCTCCGTCTGACTTGACGACTCGCCAGCAAGGGACTGTGGGGAACAGTGGGTTGTTGTGAAGAGCGTTGGCGACGGCGCGACAGGCCTTCGGTTTCCCTATCATCTTCGCGATTGCCTGATACGTGCTGACCTTCCCCTTCGGGATTCTGAAGGTCGCGACATAGACTGCCTTCTCGAAATCCGAACAATCGCTCAAGTAGCGTATGACATCCGCTTCGGTCTTGACATTCTCCTTCTTCATGGTCGCCATGCCTAAACCTCTCCCGTGACGCGATTCGAACGGCCTATAAGCCTCTTTGGGAGCCTATAGACGCCCCCTATTATAGGGATGGGTTCAGGAGGGGTGCGAAAGTGGCCGTGGTATATATAGGGCGTCCAGAAGCAGGGCCGTTTGAAAGCCTTATATCGCCCCTCCAGAATACCGAGCCAGCTCAGCTCGTCTGGGCCGGAGACGTCGTCTCCGAAAAGTTAGTGAGAAAATGGCAAAAGAAATCAGAGTTGCCGTGTTCGGATGTGGTGGAGTAGGGCAGTGCATAGCTCAGGACTTAGTGAAGAGCAAGTTCGTCTCTAACCTGGTTCTCGCAGACGTGAACATGAAAGGGCCGGAATCCGTGCGGAGGAGAACCAAGAGCGACAAGATAGAGGTTCTCAAGTCGGACGGATCCGATCCGAAGGAAGTTGCCAAGGTCGCCGAAAAGGTCGACCTCCTCGTGAACGGCACGATGCCCGCCCTCAATCTCAAGATCATGGAAGGATGCCTCCTGGGCGGGGCGAGTTACATAGATATGGCCACGGGTGACAAGGAATTTGGCCATCCGATGTTCGAGGATCAAGAAGCGCTCGACAAGAGCTTCAAAGACAAGGGCATCTTCGCGCTATGCTCCATGGGGATCGACCCTGGAGCTTCGAACATCTTCGCGAAGCGCGCGGCAGACAGGATGGAGTCAGTTGACTATGTGAAGGTTCGTGACGCCGACAACAGCAAGCTGAAGGGGTTTGAGTTCGCGACCTACTTCTCTCCGGACGCGATGATAGAGGAGTGCATCAGAGACCCTCTGTACTATGAAGACGGGAAGTGGAACCGCGCGCTGCCTCTGAGCATCAGCGAGACATACACATTCCCAGAACCTATCGGCCCAATGAAAGTCTTCATGACGGACCACGAAGAGAGCGAGCTCGTCCCTCGTTTCATCGGCAAGAAGATCAACAAATGCAACTTCATGATCACTTTGGACGAGACCTTTGTGGAATACGTCACTCACCTGAAGAAGCTCGGGCTCCTGTCGTTCAAACCCGTCAAGATCAGGGACATGGACATCGCTCCCATCGAGGTGGTCATCGCGACGATGCCACGACCGGACGACCTTGGAGGCAAGATGAAAGGCACGTGCTGTGTGCTCACGGAGGTCGCTGGCAAGGTAGAGGGCGAGGAGACCGTGATCAAGACCTGGACCTACATGTCTCACGAGAAGGCCTACGAGATCTCAGGGATACATGCGACGGCCTTCCAGACGGCCATGCCGGTGGCCGTGGCCGTCGAGATGGTGGCTCGCGGCGAGATTGACCTGAAAGGTGTCAAGACACCGGAGGCAGTCGACCCCATCAAGTTCTGCGAGTACCTCCCTGACAAGAACATCCCTGTGTACGAGGAGATCATCAAGCGCGTGGCCGCATAGTCGGCGCGTGCGCTCGGACGCAGGGCAGGTTCACTGCTTGTACGCGACGTAGATGTCCGCTTCGATCATCCCACCCGAGGCTGGATAGAAGTGATGGACGAAGTAGACGTTGCCAGCGGAGTCCATCGTCGGCTCTCCCGCGAAGTTGGATATGATCTCTTCGGGCGCTCCCCAGCTGCCGTTCGCCTGCTTGATGGATCGGAATATCGCCGGGCCCGTGTACCCGAGCTTGCTCTGAGAGGTGTACCACAGCTCGCTCTCGTCAGGGGTCACGGCCTTCTCTTGCCTAGGGCTCGTGATGACGGCAACGCCGACAAGCACAATCAGGACCACAACTACGGCTCCTACGATCTTCCAGCGAGTGGACAAAACTAACGGCTCCGCTGGTTAATATGTCACTCGGAGCATATAAATATGCTTCGATGGTCTAGGCTACTTTCCAGTGGTTGTTGAGAATCATCGGAAACGATTTCGTGTCTGACCGGTCAAGAGGACTTACTTCTTCTCCTCTTTCTTCTCGGTGACCGCGTCCTTCGCGCCTTTGCCTATCCCCTTGGCGATTCCCCAGCCTTTCTTCAGGCCCTTCCCGACTAGCTCTCCGGTCTTCTCCGCTGTCTCTTCCGCCTTCCCTTTCTTCTCTTCGTCTGCCATCTTGTCATCCATCTTTGGCGCGGGGAGTCGCATGCCAGTACGTCACGATAATCCTTTCCCATGAAGAATCAGGCTGGACGAACGAATCGCCAGTTCGGGATTGCACGCCTGGAAAAGTATCTTATCGTGCGATTCGGTTCTGGGCCGGGAGGGAGAGTTGGCCACGACAGACGGAGTCGTCGTAGAAGTGAGTGGGCTGAGGAAGGAGTACCCCCCAGACATCAAGGCAGTGGACGGCGTCAGCTTCTCCATCCCTAGGGGCAAGGTGTTTTCCCTTCTAGGCCCGAATGGCGCAGGAAAGACCACGACGGTCGAGATACTCGAAGGACTTAGGACCCCGACCTCGGGGCAGATCAGAGTCCTCGATGTCGATGCAGCTCGGGACTACTCCTCGATCAGGAAGAAGGTGGGCGTGCTCCCCCAGAACTTCGAGCCATTCGACCTCCTCACTCCTTTGGAGGCGATCGCTTACTGGGCGGACTTGTTCGGCGTGCCTATGACCAAGAAGGAGGTCGAAGGGAGGCTTGAGCAGGTCGGCCTCATTCATCGAAAGAGCATCATGTCCAAGAGCCTGTCGGGCGGGGAGAAGCGCAAGCTCGGGATAGCACTGTCCCTCGTGAACAGCCCCGAACTGCTCTTCCTAGACGAACCGACAACGGGCCTCGACCCTCGCGCGAGACGGGACCTCTGGAAGTTAATAGAGGATACGAAGAAGAAGGGCACGACCGTCGTGCTCACCACGCATTACCTCGACGAGGCCGAGAAGCTCGCGGATGATGTCGCCATCATGCACAAGGGCAAGATCATAGCCCAAGGCTCTCCTGGTCAGCTCATAAACAAGTACGGCAAGAAGACGGCAATCGTCCTCGTGGACGCCGGCTCGGAGGGCCTGAAAGAGCTCTCGAGGAGGGGGATTTCAGGCGTCAAGGACGGTAACGACGTGATCGTGGAAGTCGGTGACCCGTCGGAGCTCAGGGTCATGTTCGCTAAGCTGTCATCGATAGATGTGAGGTACAAGGAGATGTACACGAGAAGGCAGACTCTCGAGGACGTGTTCCTGGGTCTGATAGGCGCCAAGATGGAGGAGGGGGTGCTTCAGGAATGAATAAGATCCTCTCGGACACCATCAGTTTCGGTAGGCAGTACCTCAGGACGAAGGTTGGTGCTTTCTTCGCGTTCGTTTTCCCGATACTGCTGATCGTGCTGTTCGGCGCGGTCTTCACATCCGGGGAAGGAAGAGGAGTCTCACTGCCCGTCCAGAACTTGGACTCCGGCCCCTACTCGCAGATGCTGATAGAGATACTGAATCAGACAGGATACTTCGATATATCTGAAATCAGCAAGAATATCAGCATATCAGATTACGTGAGCGACAAATCGCTATCGCTGGCTCTCTGCATCCCAGGAGATTTCAGTTCGAACATCTCGTCCTCCCTACCTGCTACCGTCCAGCTTTACGGTGACCCGACCAAGTCATCCTACATGGTGTCTATGGGAGTCCTCAGCGCGGCGATCGATCAGATGGGTTACAACGTTTCCGGTGGCGCTCCCATCGCGGACATCGTGCAGAAGAGCCCCGGGTCCAAGGTCTTGGAGCCCTACGACTTCCTCCTTCCGGGCTTCGTCGGTCTCACCGTGATGATAAGCGCCATGTACTTCATGACCGCGACATGCGCCGAGCACCGTAGCCGGGGTTACTTCAAGCTGCTCGCGACCACCACGTTGAAGAAGTCTGAGTGGCTGACCTCGAAATTCCTGTTCAACTCAGCGATGCTGATAGCGTCGCTGCTACTGACATTCGCGATCGCTAAGGTCATGTTCGACCTCAAGGCCGCGATCACGCCGACATCTCTGATATTTGTGGTCGTCGGAGCCTTCATGTTCACCAGCCTCGGGATGCTGTTCGGAGTAATAGCGAAGGACCCGGAATCAGCATCCGCAGTCTCCAACATTGTAGGGTTCCCGATGATGTTTCTCGCTGGGTCGTTCTGGGACCTCAGCGCTGCGCCGGTCTATCTCCAGGCGATCTCGATGGCTATGCCCCTAACGTATCTGAACAACGGCCTCAGGGACACGATGATCTACGGGAACGAGACGAGCGCGGCTGTCAATCTCGCAGTGGTTCTGGCCCTCGGCGTGATTTTCTTTGTCCTGGCCAGCAGACTGATGTCCTGGAAGGAGAAGTAAGGCATGAAGATCGGCGTCTGCGGCATCGCATGCGAGAAATGCCCCCGGATGGTTTCGGGCAAGTGCCCGAACGGCCCCGCGGGATGCGTGCCCAAGGAGAACAAGTTCTGCAAGATCGCGACCTGCGCGTTTCGAAAGGAGGTGAAGCTCTGTTTCGAATGCACGGAGTTCCCGTGCGAGACGACCAGGTCTGGTCCCATCAGCTACGGCTACTGCGAGTTCATATCCGGAAAGGAACCCTAGAACAGAATCGACAGGCAGGTCAGCGCTCCCTCGCATTTCGAAAACTCTGTCATCTCTAGCGCGACTACCTTGAAGCCGGCATTCGCCAGCATCGTCTCGGTCCTGGGGAATCCCTTTGGCATGATGACTGTTTCCCCGATCACGAGGTTGTTCGTCGAGTACCAGTCCTCGTCCCGGACGATGATGACATCGAATCCTTCGAACAGGGTGTGCCTTGCATATTTGGCTGTCGATATCATCCTGTCCTGACCGAGGTAGTTGACATAGCTTTTTAGGTGGACGATCGACGCGTCGACCACCGTGTCGACCCAGGTCTCGAGCCATTCCCTCATCTGCTGCGTCCCAGCTTCGTTCGTCCTCTGGGTGATCCCGCTGATGAGCCTGTCTTCGAGGTGGATCACATCTCCTCCCTCGACGGTGGCAGGCGAGACCGCCATCTTGGTCTTCACATATTGACCCAGAATTCTCTCCACCTCGGCCTCCTCGCCCATGCGGCTCTCCTTGGCCATTCGACAGATCAGAGCCTTCTTGCCGAAGACCACAGCGTTGTCCTCGACGAAGCATGAATCCGGATATTCGTCGTCCCTGGGGAGTCTGATGATCTCGATTCCCAGATCCTCGAGAGTCCGGCAGTAAATCCCGTGTTGCTTTCTCGCGAGGGCTACATCGATGGTGTGCCGGAGCGGGTGTGAAGAAATGCAGTCGGTGTACTTGTCACCGGGTTCGCGCACGATCGCTCTCTTGGGTGTCATGTCCTTCATGTCGAATCGACGATTGGCTGGATAAGCGTGCCGCTACCTCTGCCATGAGACACCGTCTCTCGTGCTCGCTGCTAGCACGCTTCGATGGTCGGCGGTGTACCTGCAAACGCTTAATGTACGGAAGTGTGCATCCTGGGGGCGATGTTCCCAGAGCGCGTCTCCTCCCTGAAGGTGTCCGGAATCCGGAAGCTCTTCGAGTCAGCTCCACCGGGCTCCATCAACCTCGGGCTTGGAGAGCCAGATATCCAGCCTCCGCGTGAGATGATCAAGGCCTTCGAGAAGGCGCTCGAGAACGGCTACAACAAGTACGGCCCTAGCGCGGGCATAATGGACCTGCGCGAGGCGATCGCCGATAGCCTGCGCAAGTACCGGAAGGATGTCTCGTACGAGAACATCATCGTCACTGCGGGCGCGACCGAGGGCATGCGGATCGCTAGCGAGACCATAATCGGTCAAGGTGACGAGGCACTCGTTCCGAACCCAGGGTTCATCATCTATGGCCCTGACGTGAGGCTTGCAGGAGGAAAGCCGATTGAGTATTCGCTCAAGCAGGAGAACAACTTTCTTCCCGACATCGAGGAGATCAAGTCGCTGATCACTCCACGCACGAAGGCGATCATAACGAACAGTCCGTCGAATCCGACGGGGACCGTTTTCCCGAGGGAGACCACGAAGGCCCTCGCGGAGGTCGCCAAAGATAAGAAGCTCTACATCCTGTCGGATGAGGTCTATCACAATTTCGTGTACGAGGGGGAACACTGGTCATTCGCCAGGTTCCACGACGACACGATCATCGTGAACTCCTTCTCGAAATCGCTTGCGGCGACTGGTTGGAGGATTGGATATGTCGCGACCTCGAAGGAGATCGTGAGACAGCTATCGAAGGTGCAATACTACACTCTGGCATGTCCTCCGACAGCGACCCAGTACGCTATCCTCAAAGGCCTGAAGGTCCAGGATCGATTCACGGCCGGGATGATCGCCGAGTTCAGGAAGCGGCGAGAAGTCGCAATGAAGAAGATGGCGGACATACCGAGCTTCGCGACCCCTCCGGTGAACGGTGCCTTCTACCTGTTCCCCAAATACTCTCAGAAGATGCACTCGGAGAAGTTCGCCCTCAAGATACTCGAGAACGGCGTGATATGCGCCGCAGGAAGCTCGTTCGGAACCTTGGGCGAGGGTCATCTAAGGTTCTCCTACGCGAACTCGAGGGAGAACATCGCGCGCGGCCTGGACATCGTCAAAGATGTCGCCAGCAGGCTGTGAATCCGGCCCGACCAGCAGATTTATATTGCGCGCAATATGTTAAGGGAACATGCCCGATGAGGGCACAGGGAAAGTGGGGCAGAACCACAGGCTTATGAGTCCCAGGGCCGCGCTCTCGGTTGCGAATAGCGTCATCGGGGCGATCCTCGGCACAGCGGCTCTCGTTTTCATCGCGAAGAACATGGGCCCTGATGTCCTCGGAATTCTTGGATACGCGATGGCCACCATCGGCATCCTGAGCTTCTTCTCCGACTTCGGCATGGGTTCGGTGCACGTCCTCCACATCAAGAGCGGGGAGGATGTGGGCAAGTGCGTGGGCGCCTACGCGGCCATTCGGCTCGTCCTGCTAGCGATATTCGCGGGCATCACTCTCATGCTCATAGAGATATGGAAGAACGGCTGGATGGGCGGCAGCATGCCCATATCAGACTCGATGGCCGACTCGATGTACGTCTTCCTCGTGTACTATTTCCTTATGGGGATATGCCAGATAGCGACCCACACGTTCGACGCTTTGGACAAGGTCGCGGCGGTGTACGTTCCATCGATCCTCGAGTTCGTGGTCCGGGTCTCGTTCATCATATACGTGGCCACATCCGCATACGGCACAACGGAGGAAGGACCTGCGCTGCTCGCCTCGGCCTACGCGGCGGGTATCATCTGTTCCACGCTCCTCGCCTCGCTGTTCATGACGCAGTCCAGGATAAGCAGGCCCGACCGCGCGGTCATGATGAAGTACATTAGGTCGCTCGCCCCGGTCTTTGTGGTCTCCATGGTCATCATACTCGACCTCTACCTGGACAAGGCGGTCGTCGGCTATTTCTGGGGGACGCACGAGCTCGGACTGTACTTCGGCGTCCAGAAGATGGCCGTATTCGTCGGCGTGTTCTCCCTCTCCGTCGCCACGCTGATCCTCCCGTCCGTCACCACATACATGTTCAGAAAGGATTCGGCGGCTACCTGGGAAATCGTGAACCAGGCCGAGAGATACGTGTCCCTCGTGGTCATCCCGACGGCCGCTTTCTATCTCCTTTTCGGTACCGACATACTCAAGGTGTTCCTCACTGACGATTTCGCGTCGATCGTTCGGACGATGGACGTGCTGGTGATCAGCAGCACCGTGCTCGCACTCGTGCTCCCACTCAGGTCGATCATCGCCGGCACGGGCAGGCCTGCGATGCTTTTCTGGGTCGGGATGGGCGGGCTGTTGCTGCAGTTCGTCCTCATGCTCATCCTCGTGCCGGACGAGCTCTTCGGGATAGACATGTTCGGGCTCAAGAGCATGGGTGCGGCCCTCGCAATGCTGATCGGGTCCATCTACTACTTCTTCCTGCTCAGGTACATGGCCTGGAGGACGGGCCAGATAATGCCCAACTCAAGATCATTCAAGCATCTGGTGGCCGCGATGGTGATGGTCGCGGCTATGTACGTTGTCGACTGGCTGTTCATCCCAACGGTCGACTGGATCGCGCTTGTCGTCCTCGCGGTCGTCGGGTTCTTCTCTTATGGCATATCCGCGTACCTTCTCGGCGAAGCGGACGCCTCGGACTACAGGCATTTCCGGGCCATGCTGAACCCCCGCGGGTCCATCGAGTACGTGGTCAACGAGCTGCTGGGGAAGAGGGCTCACTGAGTTGACTCGATTCTTTTAAAGGAGACAAGTCAGATTAGGGCGGTGCGAAGTGCACCATGTCCAACGACGTGCTGGTCATTCATGCCTCAGAGCTTGTGACGCTCAGGGGGCCGGAAAGGGCGAGGGCGAGGAGTGAGATGTCTGAGCTGTCCATCGTCCCAGATGGGGCTGTCGCGGTATCCGATGGGGTCATCACAGATGTCGGCAAGACCGCGTCGATCCTGAAAGAGTATGACGCGAAAGGCGTTGACAAGGTCGACGCGAAGGGGCGCGTCGTGATGCCCGGGTTCGTCGACCCGCACACACACTTGGTCTACGCGGGCTCAAGAGAGTTCGAGCTAGAACTCAAGGCCAAAGGAAAGAGCTATATGGAAATCCTTCAGGAAGGCGGAGGGATATATCGCACGGTGAATGACACGAGGGCCGCCTCCTGGGAAGAGCTGTATCAGCAGTCAGCTGGGCGGCTTCGGTCGATGATCGCCCACGGCTCGACCACCATCGAGGCGAAGTCCGGATATGGCCTGGACAAGCATGTGGAGATCCGCATGCTCGAGATCATCAAGAAGCTCGATGCGGATCACCCGGTCGATCTCGTCTCGACCTTCCTCGGAGCACACACGGTCGCTCCCGAATATGTGAACCGCGCCGACGACTATGTCGAATTCATCGTGACAGAGGTTCTGCCTGAGGTGACAAGGCGGAAGCTCGCGGAGTTCTGTGATGTGTTCTGCGAGAAAGGAGTTTTCAGCGTGGAGCAGTCGAAGAAGGTCCTCCTATCCGCCAAGAGCCTGGGGATGAAACTGAAAGTGCACGCGGACGAGTTCCGCCCGTCCGGAGGCGCGGAGCTCGCCGCAGAGGTCGGGGCGATCTCCGCGGACCATCTCGGAAAGACTTCCGACGACGGCATCATGGCGATGGCGAGGAAAGACGTGATCGGCGTCCTGCTCCCTGGGATGCCCTACTCGTCGATGTCCAAGGACTATTCCGACGGCAGGCGTCTGATCGACCTGGGCGTGCCTATCGCGCTCGGGACCGACCTGAACCCCAACTGCTGGAATGAGTCGATGCAGTTCACGATCAGCCTCGCATGCCACAAGATGAGGATGACTCCCGCGGAGGCCATCACGGCATCGACCATGAACTCCGCTGCCGCGCTCGGCCTGGAGAAGAAGATCGGCTCTCTCGAGTATGGCAAGCGGGCGGACATTCTCATCATGGATGTCCCGAAGCATTCTCACATCGCATACAGGTTCGGCACCAACCTGTGCTCTCTCGTGATGAAGGACGGCAGGACCGTCTGGGAGAAGCACCAGTCGATGGCGACCTAGGCGCAAACCCCCCTTGCGGGGTAGCTATATATCCGCGCAGGGTTATGGTCGCGAAAAGCCTGGAACGCGTTCATCTCTTTGCGTGGAAGGTCGACATCATGGTCTCGGTATGCATGCTCACTGAGCTGGAGAAGTACCGGGCGATCATACCGTTCAAGAATCCCGGCGGGATGGGCACCAACGTCCCGATGGTCGTTAGGGAGCTCGAGAAGGCCGGGGTCACGGTACTCATGAACGACCCCAAGGGACAGTACGACGTCCTCCATGTCCACAGTCCTCTTCCTGATTCATTCCTTTGGGCCCTGAGGCAGAGGAAGGCCGGAAAACCATTGATCGTTCACGGAAGGCACCTCCCCGAGCTGGTCAAGGGTGGGTTCATCGGGGGCTCTCTGTGGTACCCTCTCGCCCGTGCTTACTCGGTCAAGTTCTACAACCTGGGCACCGTGGTCGTCGGGGCGACACCATACGTCGCGCAGTCGTTGGCGAAGGATGGCGTGCGCGGGCCGTTCAGGGTAATACCGAACGGCATCAACCGCGAGGTGTTCGTGAGGGATGAGGTCGCGGGCGCCAAGTTCAGGGAGCGCTTGGGCATATGGAAATCCGACAAGCTCGTTCTGAGCGTCGGATTGAGGATCCCAAGAAAGGGCGTCGACACATTCGTGAACATGTCCAACGCTTTCAAGGACAGGCCAGAGGTCAAGTTCGTCTGGGTTGGCGCCTCCGAGGCTCTTCTTCAGGACGCCCTTGATGATACTCCGACTGGCAATGTCATGTTCCCTGGCCACGTGCCGTTCGAGGAGATCATCGGCGTTTACTCCGCGGCCGACATCTTCGTGTTCCCGACAAAGGCCGAGAGCTACGGGAACGTCATGCTCGAGGCTGCGAGCTGCGGCTGTCCGTTGCTGATAAGGGATATTCCGGTCTACGAAGAATGGGTGCGTGACGGCAAGCACTGCATGAAAGCGAGGAGCGACCAGGAGTTCGTCGAGAAGCTGCGGTCGCTGCTGGACGACAGCGCCCTTAGAACCAGAATGGTCGAGGGGGCTAAGCTGCTGGCGAGCGAGCAGGACATGAAGAAGACTGCGTTGATGCTCAAGGAGCTCTACGAGTCCCTGGCTTCCGGAGGTCAGGCCAGATGATCGGCGAGGACATCATCAATATGTTCGCGTCGGTAGGCGACATAGGCATGCTGTTGGCGATTACAGTCATCATCTGGATCGATGGCACCGCGTTCCCGACCCTCCCTGAGGTGTGGATGGTCTTCTTATACGGGGTGCATCCGGATTCCTTTGCGTGGGGCGCCGCGCTGGTCCTCACGGCCAGCGCCGCAAGCCTGTTGGGCAACTTCACGCTCTATTCGTTGGTCAAGGTCGCTAGACTGCCGAGATGGGTCGAGAAGAAGATGAAGCAGTACACGGACTTCCTCATCGTTAAGGATGAGAAGCTCCTGCTTCTGAACAGGCTCGCGCCGATAGTGCCGTACACAGGGGCGTTCATCGCGGTGTGTAACTGGAACGTGAGGAAATCCGCGTTGTATATATTCGCCAGCGCGCTGGTCAAGTTCTCAATCATCGTGCTCATATCGTGGGCGAGCTTCGAGAGCGTGAAGGAGGAAATCGCGCCGTTCGTGTCGCTCGCGGTGGTCATCATCATACTCGTCTCAAGCATCATCGCGTCGTTCGTGTACAAGAAGCGCAGGCTGCCGAAGGAGGAACCTGTACGATCTCAGTGATTGCGCCGACCTACAACGAGAAGGGCAACCTCCAGGAGCTAGTGACGAGAGTATTCGATGCCTGCCAGAAGGCAAGGATAGAGGCCGAGCTAGTCATCGTGGACGACAACAGTCCGGACGGCACTGGCGCGTACGCTGAGGAACTCGGGAAAACCCGCAGGATCAAGATTGTCCACAGGGCGGGTAAGCTGGGCCTGTCCTCCGCGGTACTCGAGGGTTTCAAGGCGGCATCCGGTTCCATCCTCGTCGTCATGGACGCCGACCTGAGCCACCCTCCCGAGAAGATACCTGAGATGATCTCCAAGATCGAGTCTGGTGAGGCCGAGATGGTGGTCGGGAGCAGGTACGTCAAGGGCGGGAGCGTTGAGAACTGGCCGTTCACGCGAAAGATGATCTCGAAAAGCGCGACGCTGCTGGCCAGGTGGCTCACTAAGGTCAAGGACCCGATGTCCGGGCTCTTCGCCCTGAAGAAGTCTGTGATCGAGGGCGTGGATCTGAACCCAGTCGGCTACAAGATCGGGCTCGAGATACTCGTGAAAGGCAAGTATTCCAAAGTAGCTGAGATTCCGATACATTTCGCGAACAGAAAGGCTGGCACGAGCAAGCTCAGCGGGACTGAGGTCCTGAAGTACATCGATCATGTCACGATGCTCTACGAGCACAAACGGTTCTGGCTGGCGAAGTACCTCAAGTTCGCATTCATCGGCGGCATCGGCACGATCATTAACTTGGCGATATTCTGGACATCCGTCGAGTTCTTTCATGTTCACTATCTCTGGGCGGTAGCTCTTGCATTCGTCGTCGCGGACACCAACAACTTCATCTGGAACAGGCTCTGGACTTTCAAGTCCAGGAGGAGTTTGGCGCCTCAGTACATCCAGTTCCTGATTGTCAGCGTGGACGGCCTGATGTTGAACGAGATACTCATGAAGAGCATCGTGGAGGACGTCATGCCCTCACTCGGGATAGGCGAGGACAAGGCGAGCTTCTACCTGGTCGTCGCGCAGATGGTCTCGATCTTCCTGGTGAGCCTGTTCAACTTCGCGGTCAACTCCTTTTGGACTTTCAGGGCGGAGACCAAGAGAGATAGTTGATGCGGAGCGCCGATCATTCGGCCCCGCGCCAGAAGACGTAGACCTGACCCATATCATCCTGGAAGAAGTCCAATGCTGCGTGATAGTCCTCCCAGCCAACATTCCAGAGAGGATCCTGGTGAGGTAGCACCGATGTGAAATTGTGCTCGGCGAGCATGTCTTCTATGCCGTCCATCTCCAAGAGCCGCCAGCTGAGCACGACAACGGTGACATCGTATTCGTCTATGGCCCGTTCGATATCTTCGAGGGTCAGGTCTGGGTGCTGGCGGTATGCGACGTTCACGACTTCGGGCGGGATGTTCCTGTCAGCATATGCGCAGATCAGCGGATCTCCACATATGATCCAGTCCGTCGGATCCGAGATCCCCCGAAGGTCGCGCGCGATCTGAACCTGCGGAGGTTCGTTCTGACGCACGAGGCCGTAGCCCGCAAGCCCGCTGGAGACAAGGATCGTGACGATGAACAGGGCCGCTGCAACGGTTGGCAATGTATTCCATTTCTTGGTCAAAGTCTTGGAAGTATCTATATCGGAGTTCCCTTTTTTGAATCTGATGGATTCAGAGAGGAATGATCCAGCCAGAATCGCCAAGGAAGGACTCATCAAAGGCAGGTGATGGAAGAAGACCAACGGCTGGAAGACCATGAATGCTAGGATCACGAAGGACGCGCACAACAGGAATCTCGCTTCCCTACTAATCGACCAAGTCTTCTTCGCGTACGCGAGCGGAAACAAGTAGGCGATGTTCAGGCCGAAGTACGCAACGAGGGAAAGCTTCAGCCAAGGCTCGAACGATCGTCCTCCTTGGTTGAGTACCATCCCCTGGATCATGTCGCCCGGGCCGAGATAGAACATGAAGGCAGCCAGTGGGATAGCTGACGCGACGACTACGAGGATGACATTGAGCAAAGCTCCCCTGGATCCGCTCTTCTGTCTTCGCATCTCGACAAGGATGAAGATGATCATGCCTAGGAGGCCGAGCACGCCGGACAGCTTCGCCGCGGCCGAGAGGCCAACAAGGAATCCAGCGGCTGTGAGCATCAATCGGCTCTTCCTCTGAAGGTAGATGACGAAAGCGAGGAGAGAGAATGCGAGTAAGCTCGTCGAGATCGCGTCGAGCGAGAACAGTCTCGATTCTCTGAGGAACGCGAAGTCGAACGAGATGAGGAGGCCAGCAGCTATCATCGCCAGATTGCCCTTGACCCTCCGCGCGGTCTCCATGACTGCGACTATCGCCAATATCGAAATCGCCGCGGACAACGACCTCAGGGAGACGACATCGCCTCCGAAGGGCGCTCCGAGGAAGAACGCGAGCGGGGCCTGGTCGCAGGGCAGCTCGGAGTACAGGGCATATCCTTCTCCTACGAGCCTCGCCCTTTCGATCATTATGCCTTCGTCGATCCCGTTGTTGGAGAAGCTCCACTCTATGTGATAGAACCTCACGAAGGTCGCGAGCAGCAAGATGAGAACGACTGTCCCCAGGAGCAGCTTCTTGTCATTGACGATTCTGTCCAGGACCCCCAATCTCTCCCGCTCCTGCACTGGGTATCGCCCGAGGGACTTATTGATTCTGCTGGACCATCAGAGGAATTCCTGGAACTCCTTCACGAGCTCGGGGTGCTTCTTCTCGATGGCCTTCAAGAGCGCGAACGAGGACATCTTCTCGACCCCGACCTCGTTCAAGGTCGCGATGATCTTGTTGAACGTGTCGTCGCTCAATGTCACAAGCTTCTCCTTGGCCATCCAGTTCCTGTAGAGATGGTCCTCGAGTATGTCCCTCCAACCCTTCTCGTACCTCTGCAGGGATCTCTCGCTGTAGTCCCGCTCCTTCGCGGCCTTGCCGAGCACCTCACCAGCGACCTTGGCCGCCCTGCAGCTGTTCGAAATGCCTCCGCCCGTAATCGGGTCTATCTGCCTCGCGGAGTCTCCTACTAGCAGTATCCCGTTGCCAACGGTCTTGTCGATGGGCGCGCAGATCGAGACCGCGCCGCTGACCATCTCAAGCGGCCTGCCTTTCCTGAGCCGAGGGTCCCCCTGAATGTACTTATCCAGGTACTTCTTCACCTCGGCCGGGTCCTTGAGCTTGGTCAGCTGGATCCCGAGCCCGACGTTCGCCGTGTCCTTGTCCTTCGGGAATATCCAGATGTATCCTCCAGGGGCCTTGCTCCCGAGTACGAACTCACAGTAGTCGTACTCCTGATCGATGTTCGTGAGCCTGTACTGGAAGCAGCTCGTGATGTCCCTGGGCGCGAGGCTGGTGTTGATCCCGGCCCACCTGCCTACCTGCGATTCGAAGCCATCCGCTCCGACGACGCAGCTGCACTTGATCTCCTTCGTCTCGCCGAAGGACTTGATCTTGACGCCCGCGACCTTGCCATCCTTCCTGATGAGGCCGACCGCCGAAGTCTTCAACATCAGATCGGAACCGGCCTTCACGGCGTCCTTTGCCAGCAGCTTGTCGAAGAACACTCTGTCCAGCACCAGTCCGACCTCGTTCCCGGCCATCTTCTCGGACAGGTAGAAGCTCTTGCCGTTCGGGGCGACGATCTTCGCGCCCTTCACCTGCCACGCGACGCTCTTAGCATCAAGCCTGATGCCGACGGAATCGAGCCAACCTCTGGAGATTCCCTCGCCGCATCTCACGGGCGAGCCTATCTCCTGCCTCTTCTCGATCATAAGCACCCGCGCGCCGCTCTTGGCCGCCCACTTAGCGGTCATCGAGCCGGCCGGTCCAGCGCCCACGACGACGACATCGTACTCGGGCATCTACATCTCCTCCACGAGCTTGATCGCGCCCACGGGGCAGACCTTGATGCATCGCTTGCACATGTTGCAGTCATCGTTGAATTCCAGCAGGACCTCGTTCAAGAAGATCGCGTTGACCGGGCACGAACCCACGCATGCTCCGCAGTGCATGCATCTCGTGATGTCAACTTCGAACTCGTCCAAATCATCCTTGGCCATATGTTACACCTCAGGTGTATTCCTCGCCGTGCTTCTTGCGCCACTCGGCCAGAGGCACGGAGAACTGCTTCTCGACCTGGTTCCTGTAGACAGGTCCGGAGTTGTACGCGCAGAACGGGATGATCCTGCCGTCGGGCGTCGTGTAGTGTATCATGCACCTCTTCACGCGTTCGATGTCGTAGTTGTACGAGTCCATGAAGTGCATCGCCCCGACGTACATCATCCTCCAGCTGAACTTGGCGAGCTCGGTCTTCGTCTCCTCCGTGAGCACGCCCCTGAGAATCTTTAGGAAGTCGACCGTGTTCATCCCGTCCGGGAGCTGGTCCTTCTTCAGGTACTTCTTCAGTATGCTGAAGGCTTTCACCTTGGACATAGCCTTGATTCTCTTCCCTTCGGCCTTCTTGGCGAGCGCATAGAGCTCGTTGAACAGCGGCTCGACATCGACGAACTTCGTGACTGGGATGACGTTGTCCTTGTCTTTGACGAAGAGGTATGTCGCTATTCCGCAGTGGACGTGCGTGGTGAGAGTAACCTTCGGGTCTCCGTACAGCGCGACCCAGAGCTCGGAGATTGAGGCGACCGTGGGAACTGGATACCAGTCGGTCGTCTTGATCATGCCCTTCGACTGCTTCTCCATGTCCTTCGCGAGGTCGGGCAGCGTGTACCTTCCCTTCGCGAGTTCCTCGCTGCTGATCCTTCCCGTGAACGCCACGGGCTGGTAGTTCACTCCTCTCACGACATCCATGTTCTCGAGCGCGTAGTGGAGTATCGGCCAGACCTGGTCGTCGTTGAGCCCTTTCACGATCGTGGGCACGAACACTATCGATGAGTGGTGCTCGACCTTTCTGAAGTTCTCGATGACCTTCTTCTTGACGTCCAGCAGGTCTTTTCCCCTAGCGCGCTTGTAGATCTCGGACCTCAGGCCGTCGAACTGCAGATAGACCGTGTTCAATCCGGCGTCGCTCGCCTTCTGACAGAAATCGATGCTCTCAGCGAATTTGATGCCGTTCGTCGCGGCCTGGACCTGCGCGAAGCCGAGCTCCTTTGCGGCCTTGATGATGTCAACGAACTTCGGATGGATCGTAGGCTCCCCGCCTGAGAACTGAACTGCGGGCGTTGGCACTGGCCTCTGAGCTCTCAACACCTTTAGCATCTTGACGACCGTGTCGTAGTCCGGCTCGAAGACGTATCCAGCGGCGTTCGCGTTCGCGAAGCAGATCGGGCACCTTAGGTTGCACCTGTTCGTCAGGTCGACGTTCGCGAGACCGGTATGGCTAAGGTGCAGGTCGCACAGCCCGCAATCCCAAGGACAGTTCTTGGCCTGCTTGATCAACGGCTCTATGACTCCCACTCCATCTTTCGCCCAGTCCTCGACCCTCAGGTACATGTCCACATCGGACCACACGATGTCTCTGAAGCTGCCGTGCTTCGAGCAGGATTTCTCCATAACGACCTTTCCCTTGTCCTCACGCAAGGTCGCGGGAATGATCGCCAAACATTCAGGGCATAGGCTCTCGGTCTTCTTCGGGAGCCCCTTTGGAACAGCGCTCTCTCTGGTCAGCATCTGATCGCATCTCTGAGGTGCATTCTGCAGGGAATCATTTAAATCTTGTGTAGCTCATTGAGCTACTAATGGACCTGAAGAAGGCTATCGCGAAGCTCGGCGGCGATATCGAGGAACTCCAGAAGGAGTATGTACGCGTAGCTGGAACGTTTGAGAGAGTCGGTCTTTCCGAGTACGAGTCAAGGGCCTACCTCGCCCTAGTGGCGCTCGGCTCAGGTTCTGCCAATTTTGTAGCTAACATAGCTCAGATTCCCCGCACATCTGCCTACAAGGTGATGAAGAGCTTGGAGCGCAAGGGCTTCGCAAAGGAGAAGCCGGGCCGGCCCGTGTCGTTCACACCGACCGACCCCGAGGAATTGTCGAAGAAGCTCGTCGAGGAGGTGAAGGAATCTTTCGCGAAGGTCGCCAACCTAAAGGACCTTCTGTCGGAGAGAGGCGTCCCGCAGCTCGTGTACACGATCATGGGCAAGGAGAGGGTTCTTGACAAGATCGGTGAGATGATGGACAAGTCGGAATCGAGCTTCGTTATGAGCACGCCCTCGATGGCCGAGATACGAAGGAAGCTGGGCAAGAGGTTCGCGAACGCGTTGTCCAGGGGAGTGCAGGTCACTCTGATAACTAGCCCGTTCGTCAAGGCTCCTCAAGGTGCAAAGGTCATCAGGCGAAAGGCGCTCATAGCCACGGATGTGATCAGCGACGGAAAGACCGCGCTCCTCGCTGCGGCCGATCTCTCGGCCTGCGGATACACAGACAACGAAGCGCTGTCTAAGCACCTCGAGGACTTCCTCAGGATCATGGGTGAGAGCGCCGAGTAGACCAGGATGGCACGTACGATTTCTTCGTCTCCGCCTTGATGACTGTCCTTATCAGGAAGGGCGCATAGATGGTGGTTGCAACGGACATTAGGATGATTATCGAGTAGACCGAGAGGTCAATCGTCCCCATGCTTAGGCCGATCATCGCGACGACGATCCCGACCTCACCTCGCGGGACCATCCCAGCGCCGATTATGAGCGCGGATCTCTCGCCCTTGTGCGCCGCGCCCAGCGAGCAACCGATCAGCTTTCCGAGGATAGCCACGATCGTGATGATGATCGCGAACGGGATCACCCCCGACACATCAGTGAGATCCACCTTCGCGCCCATCACGACGAAGAAGAACGGCACGAGCAGGACGTTGAGCGGTTCGAACTTCTGCTCGAGCTCGTAGGTCTCCTTCGTGTCCGAGAAGATGAGGCCCGCGAAGAACGCTCCGATGATCGCCGCGAGCCCTACGTAGGAAGCCATCGCTGACAGTCCAAATATGACTATCAGGATGATCACGAAAGGCGCCTGCTTCTGCGCCAGCTTGTCCAGCCAGCTATCCCTCTTGAACGCCCGCGTGGAGTAGTGGATCGCCCACGTGCCATTCATGGTCTTGTCAGACCTTATCTCGCGCTTTCCGGAGGCGTACTTGACAATTCTGGTGCCGAGGATTGCGACGATCGCGACGAAGCAGAGCGCCTCGCCGACCACGATTGCGATCTTGAAAGCGTCCAGGTCTCCGGCGGCCGCGCCACTCACCAGCGTCAGGACGATCATGCCGAGGATATCGTCCACGACAGCCGCCCCGAGTATGATCTTCGCCTCGAGCGTGTGGATCATGCCCAGGTCTTCGAGCACTCTCGCCGTTATGCCCACGCTTGTCGCCACGAGCGCCGCCCCGATGAACATCGCCTCGACAGACGAGGCGAACAGGAGCCTGGACACGAAGTATCCGAGGACGAACGGCACGACGACTCCCAATATTGCCACTGACGTGGCAGTCACGCTGACCCTCCTCAGCTCTGAGAGCTTCGTCTCCATCCCAACTGAGAACAGCAGGAAGGTCGCGCCGAGCTGGGCCAGCACGTCAAAGAAAGTGTGGTCGGAAGTGATGAGGTTGAAGACCGTCGGACCGAGAACGACTCCGGCCATGAGCTCCCCGGTAACCGCAGGAAGCCTGAGCCTCTCCATGATCTCCCCGCCGAGCTTCGCGGCGAGGAAGGCTACGAAGATCAGGAGAAGAATCTCGTCAGTCTCCAACGCATCCCATCCATTAGCTTGAATCGCATCATCCATATTTAATTGTGAGTCGCGCCAGAGGGCCCCCAGGAATGGACCAAGTTGTATGCTGCATGTAGCTGGAAGCCTTTACCCTGGGAGGGCGAGTCCATGGGCCGGGATGGCCATGGATTCGATGACGCGTGGACGCGCGGCTCCAGCACGGAGGCTCAAAGGCCTATCGAAAGACCGAGGCGGACAGGTCTCGTTCTCGTTGATTGCAGTCGTGCTGCTGGTTTCGTCGGCGATTGCAGGGACATATCTGGCGAAGAACCAGATGGATGAGAACAGGAGAGAGCATAGGCAGGAGCTCCTCAGTTCGATGGAAGGGGAGATCACCAACATCGTGAACGAGCTGAGCCTGTGCGCGGCGAGCCGCGCTCAATCCACGATGTCTGGCTGGAACGATTTCCCGGTCAATGAGACAAGGATATCGAATGCCTTCTCCGGCGAGATGGAATCCTACATATTGACATCCTTTCCAAGGGCGCAGAACGGAATCACAATCGAGATAAAGAACTGGACAGGAGGATTGTACTTCGTAGAGCATAGCACGCTCGATCTCATACCGGCCGAGTCAACGAGGGCAGAAAGCCTAGCCTTTGAGGACCAGCAGATGGAGTACGATAGGCTTCCAGAAGCTTCTGCCGAGGTTCTCGGCGTCAAGACCACGGACCCCTACTACGTGGCGGTCGGCAATTTCTCGGTCGGCGTTTCGACCAAGGAAATTGGGCTCGTTCGTGGCTGCTCCTTTCAACGACCAGTAGTGTCCGCGCTTCCCTTCCTCGAGTCGAAGCTGAGAGCGTTCGAGTCGGCGACATCGGGAGGCTTCTCGGACCTGGGCGAATTGGTAGGCAACATGCTCACCACTCTCGCCGAGCTCCGCGCGATTGAGGGTTATGGGCAGCCGATGTACTCGGGAGGCAAGAACACCTCGGAGATACTCACGGAGCTGGACGTGTACAGGGCCGTCGGGGTCGGGCTGCTTCTCGAGCAGCTCCGACTGTTCAGGACCTGGGACCGCGAGTTCGGGGACGAGGTGGAGGCATCATGCGGAGGGCAAAGCCCTGGGATGATGGCGGTCGCTGGATCTAAGGGTCGGTCACTCGACCCGGCAGAGCTGTTCCTCTGGTTCATAGGTAGGACGGAGCCGAGGATCGATTCCACTATGATCATCGCTGAGGCGATCTACGGCTTTGCGGACCAACTCGTGCTCAAACTGATGGAATACATGGGCTGGCTGGGCACGCTCGATCTCGCGAAGGACCTGGCCGAGACCGTCGACACGTCCATAGATGTCGTGATATCGTTCTTGACGGGCGAAGACAAAGCCCAGTCCACGGTCATATCTTGGATCAAGAAATCCCTCGGTATCTCGTCGCTGGATGAGATCCCAGCCACGACGATGTTCTCATCGCACGCGGATCTCGCGGTGCCCGTCCGTGAGAAGACATACTATGTCCAGGACGCCTACGGCGAGCTCTACCCCGTCTGGGTGGGGAACGCGTCAGCTTTTGTTGACATCCCGGAGTACGACATCCTCACATCAGAGGTGTGGAGACAGTTCTACCCGGAGTTCAAAGAGCATCAGACCAGCATCAAGAGGCTCGCCTCGGACAGCGTCATGCGTTTGGCATTCGACATCGCGTCCGCATCTTCGATGAGGCTGGACGAATTCGTCATCGACCCCACGGACGGGAAGAGCATGTTCGCCCAGCTGATGTCCAGCACTGGGAAGATCGATCTCGCGCTGGACCCAGGGGCTGTCCTGCGGGCGGGTAAGACCCTCCCGATGTTCAGCGCTCAGTACGAGCTCGCCACAGGCTTTTGCGATTTCGTGCAGTCCAAGGGGCTCGGGCTGGTCGATCTCTCATACTTGACGCAGGGTGCCTATGACAGTATCGCGGAAGAGGTCCTGCAGTCGGCCAGATACTCGTACATCCCGAACCTGGTCGTCCCTGTCGACCAGCAGCTATCGGAGATCGTGAGACACGATGTTGAGTTCGATCCACAGTGGGATGTCGGTCCTCGCTTCGATTCAGCGCTGGAGGGCATGCTGAACCTACGATTGCGATGCGTCGTCTCGCTCGTCAACTCGTCCGTAACCAGAGTTGATGACGGCTTTGCCGGCCCTATGGTGGACGCAGTCTCGGCAATGATCGCCTTCGGGGCCGACAAGTTCCCGGGAGTCGAGCCGATGATCGAGAAGACGCTCACGCAGTTCGCGAGACAAGTGGTCAGGCAGGGCGAGCTCTCGGGCCACAAGAGATCGGTCTATCTGGACTCGACGGCGATGTTCGAGTTCTGGGAGGGGGACAGGCAGGCCGCGGTCGACTGTGACAGGGTGCTGGAAGAGTCCGTCAAGGTCCGGGTCGAAGGCGGTTTTCCGCAGATGCAGGCCGTGCCCTTCAACAGCTCGAACGGGTACACCTCCCTCTCGAACCTGTTCCCTACGGACAACTTGCTGGTCCAGCTCTGTAGGCCTTGGCAGTATGATAGGTCGCAGTCGGAGTATCCGAACGTGCACCTCACCGCGCTCGGGAACATCTCGGCGACGCCGTATTCGACTCAGTGGGGCGTTTCGGTTCTGGGCGTGACAAGGCTCACCGCGAGCTCCAACAACTCCGGGCTGCAGTCTCTACTCACGACCGGGGCTTGTGCGACCAGGAACATCAGGATCGAGCTTTCCATGCCCGTCGTGGTACACTCAGCATGGCCGCTCCAGGGGGTCGCGTACAACCCGTCCAACACGGCCCTATCCGACGCGGTCGAGCTCGCGAAGAAGTTCTGCGACGTCGTATGGGACAAGCTCGAACCTGTCCTCGGCTGGGTGAAGGACGGGTTCGAACGGATCTACAAGTTCATCGCGCACGCGTTCGAGGCTTTGAGCAGCTTCGCGACGAGGATCGTCAAGATCGTGTCGTCGGCCCTGCAAACGCTGGTCGAGACGCTCCAGGAGTTCGTGCAGAAGATTGCGGACTCGGTGCTGGGGAAAGCGGTGCGGCTCTTCATAGACCTCGCTGGACGGGTGGAGTTCAGGATATCCCTTTTCGGATTCGTGATCATCGTGCAGACCAACCTCCCAGACCTCATATACAGGCACGGGAGCGATCTACTACGACTGATGGTCTTCACTGACCGGCTGGGGCCAGGCATCACGTTCGGCATTAGGGTGGCCCGTCTAACCGACGGCAGCTACGACATACTCGCGAACTGCACGATCGCCATGAAGAACGCGGTCATCGAAGTCGCGGTCGACCCGCTTATGCACATCCTGCGAAGGTTCGTCGAGGTACATTGCGCGGCAAGGTCATGGGCCCTCGACCTGGTGATTCCGGAGGTAGAGCCATACGAGCTGGCCGAGGTGAGCACGGCCGACCTCCCGGGCATCGGAACGTTCCTTTCGAACATTCCTGTGCCGGTCCTCGGGGTCTCGGCATCGATCGAGGCCGGTATCCGGCTGAAGTACGCAAGTCCTTTCCCGACGGATGTAGTGGTCAACGAGTTCGAGTCGAACCCGCAAGGCGACGACTCCGGCAAGGAATGGGTCGAACTGTACAATCCGCTCGACAAGCCAAGGTGCATCGACGGGTGGACGCTCGGGACGGTGCATGGCAAGAGCTGCGTGATCGATCTCCGGGGCACTATCGCGCCGAACGGCGTGAGGGTGTTCACCTTCCCCGATGTGGCGATAGACAATGGCCTCGCGGACGACCCGTTCATGGACGGGGATGCTATCGTGCTCAAGAACCCTGCGGGCGTGATCATCGACATCACGCCCGCGTTCAGGGACAACGCGAACGACGCTCGGACCAACCAGAGGAGCTGGGACGGCGGGCCCAAGTGGGTCTTCAGGGGAGGCTCGAAGGACAACTCGAACGGCGTTCCGGTGCTGCTCGCGAGCTCGGACTTCATCGCGAAGGCGCTGTTCGAGGCGTTTAGGCAGGCCTTCGTCGAGACGAAGCTCGAGGAAGTGACCGCGTCCCTCAACTTCTTGGCGTTGTTCGGGAAGCGCGTGCTGCACAACTTCATCGAGAACCTGCTTTCGCTCGTGAAGGAGATTATCCACGAGGTGATATTCTACATCAAGGTGGTGCTCGGAGACGCGTCTGGTGCCGCGGGGGTCGGCTTCAGGGCATCCTTCGTCGTGACTGGGGAGGCGATCGTCGACCTCCTCAGATGGCTCATCC
>Ga0315296_10000989_pt1 | contig 25180 bp, 21 predicted proteins | sample YL17G14_18_MG_FD_203921 | JGI IMG/M metagenome (GOLD analysis project Ga0315296, IMG submission 203921) | Sediment microbial communities from Yellowstone Lake, YNP, Wyoming, USA - YL17G14_18 | ecosystem: Environmental > Aquatic > Freshwater > Lake > Sediment | place: USA: Wyoming | collected... | reverse complement strand
TGAAAGAGGGAAGGGGCAATACCTTCATCACGTTTCTGAAGAAAGGAAGGAAAGGAGATTGCTTAGTGCTGGAAACTCCTGAAAAGATTCGGGAACTTCAGAGGAAACTATATCAGAAGGCCAAGCAGGCTCCGTGGACACAGACTGCGAAAGCCACTGGAAGAAGATGACTGGAAAGCCGTATTCGGGAAAACTGAACGTACGGTTTGATGAGAGGGAACTGGAGATAGGGCGATTGCTACTACGCCAGTTCTCTACTCTACCCAAGATCAAGACTTTGAGAGAAATGCTAAGAAAATAGACCTGACCCCAGGATCAAGACTTGCCTCACATGTTTATTTTTGTGTATAGTTTTAATCAAAGATGAAAATATTTGAACGCAAAAAATGAATGGCTAAAGCAATTTCACTAAACAAAACATATATTCTTGGAACAAGACTACCCTTTGTGTCTGCCTCTGTCCTGCCTGCTGTGTTAGGATCTGTTTGGTGTTGGGTTTATGAAAGTAATTTTCATCTGCTCAATGCATTCATTGGAGTCATGGGTGTTTTCTTTTTGCACCTTGGTGCGAATACCTTAAATGATTATTTTGATTGGGACGAGAGTGATAAGATAAACAGATTTCCTACTCCTTTCAGCGGAGGAAGCAGGAGCCGTCTCGAAAATGTATTAACAAAAAATGCTTTCTTATATATGGCACTACTGTTTTTCCTCATAGCATTATCACTGGGTGGCGTTTTAGTTATGATGGATCGTCCATTGGTATTGTTAATCGGAGCTATTGGAGGACTCTGCGGAATCCTCTACTCTTTGCAACCGTTTTCATTCCAATCAAGAGGCATTGGTGAACTCATTATCTTTTTTGCCTTTGGGCCCCTTATCACGCTCGGGACAGGATATGCTATAAGTGGGCTATTTAAACCTGATTTCTTCCTCATCGGAATTCCCAATGGTTTTGTTGTTGCAAATATCCTCTGGATAAATGAATTTCCTGATTATGAAGCAGATATGAGTTCGGGGAAGAAGAATCTTGTCGTAAGACTGGGGACTTCTCATGCACGATATGGTTATATAGCTTTGCAGTCTCTTTTTTACCTATCTGTGATTTTACTCATCATTTTTAAACTCTATCCTGTCTGGTCTCTTTTGATTCTTCTTTCAGCTCCTCTTGCTATTAAAACTTCGATGCATATGTGGAGAAATCATTCAAATCCTCTCACAATAGTACCTGCACAGGCTGGAACCATTCAATTCCAGATGCTTTCTGCTGTTATCATTACAGCCTCATTAATTGCAGAAAAGTTTATCTAAATCTCAGTGTTTAAATGCCCTCTGGCCTGTAAAGACCATGGTTACTTTTGGATCTGCTTCGTTGCAGGCGATTATGGATTCAAAATCCCTTTCAGAGCCTCCTGGGTGCACTATTGCTGAAACACCTTCCTTCATACCCACATCAACGCCGTCCCTGAAAGGAAAAAACGCATCAGAGACCATCACCACACCGATAAGTCCACCTTTATTCTTTTTTGTATCTTCATCTATCTCAAGGAGTTTATTTCTATCCCTTTTGCCATTCTTCACATCAAGCTCAAACGTTTTATAAGGGACATTGTATTTCTTAAAGCATAAGGCATCAGCATATTTTGTATAGGCCTTGAAGACTGCAATCTCAGCCACTCCTACCCTGTCCTGTTCGCCTGTACCGATACCAACTGTTACACCATCTTTCACATAAATCACTGAGTTTGATGTAATACCCTGTTCAACATTCCACCCAAAGAGCATATCATCATATTCCCTCTCAGTCGGCATTCGCTCTATCGCATATTCTTTCCCCTGATAGGTTGCCTTTGCCGGCAAGAAATCCTCCTTTGACTTAATTCTATTCAAAGGAGACTGTTGGACGATGATACCACCATCAATGAGTGATTTGAAATCCACAAAGCGAAGTGTTCTATATTTTTCTAACTCTTTAATTCTGCTCACTCTGATAATTCTCAGATTCTTTCTTTTTGATAAGATAGAGATGGTTCCATCCTCAAACTCAGGGGCAGCAACGACCTCAAGGTAATTGCTGTTTACCATCTCTGCAGTTTCTTTATCCATTGCTCTGTTTACAACAAGACATCCCCCGAAGGCTGCTATCCGGTCTGCCATATTAGCTTTATCATATGCTTCAACTAATGTTTTCCCATATGCAGCGCCACAGGGATTATTGTGTTTTAAGATTACCGCAGCAGGACGATCCATTAAATATTTAATGATATTCAATCCATTATCAAGATCAGTCAGGTTTGTCTTCCCAGGATGTTTGCCTGCCTGAATCATATCTTCCTCAGTAATGCTGCTCACAAAGCCATTACCTGGCTGAATAAAATGGCAATCCCCAAGTATCAAATTTCCATTGATGAGTTCATAGACTGCAGCCTCCTGTCCGGGATTTTCACCATAACGGAGCCCTTTTTCGATTAATTCTCCTATCTTATCATCAGGTATCTTCCATGTCCTTTTCCTGTACATTAAGGTCTGATTTCCAAATTTAATAATCATCTCGTCAGGAAAATGGTCATCCATGATGGTCCGGTACATCTTTTTAATATCTGACATAAACAAACCCCCTTCTTTAAATCACCAATGATCAATAATCAAATCACAAATATCAAATAAATTCCAATAACCAACCTCCAATTGACCAAACATTTTTGGAACTTGGAATTTGAATATTGGTCATTGTTTTTTAGTTTTTGCCTTTATACTCTTTTTATATTCTTTCTTTACTTTTAATGTATTTTCCAGCATGAAAAGATAGTTCAAGTATTTGAACCCAAACTTATAGATTGTGTATATCGGTCTAAAAATTCCTCAGAAGAAATCTCAAGTCTCTTTTTCATACAAAGGACATCATAAGGAGTAAGGATTATATCAATTTTGCTACAGCATTTTGTAAAACATTTTAATCCTTTGTGACATGAAAAATGAAATTCTATATCTAAGGTAAGTTTAGATAGAGAAATTCCTGATACCATAACATCACCTCTTCATCTTGGGCTGAAGAATAGAAGAATAAAAAGGCCGACAGTAAAGTCTGTCGGCCTTTAAAGATATGTCAAAACGTTAAATAAGCGGAACAATCAGCAGTGCAACAATATTGATAACTTTAATCATAGGGTTAATTGCTGGACCTGCTGTATCCTTATATGGATCACCAACTGTGTCGCCTGTGACAGCAGCTTGATGTGCAGGGCTCTTCTTCCCGCCGTACATTCCATCCTCGATAAACTTCTTGGCATTGTCCCATGCGCCTCCGCCGCTTGTCATGGCTATTGCCTGGAAAAGCCCTGTGATTATACTTCCGATAAGGACTCCACCCAGTGCCTCCCTACCTAAAAATAATCCGACAATTATCGGTATAACAACAGGTATAAGGGCAGGAACCATCATCTGTTTGATTGCACCCTTTGTTACAATATCAACACACTTGCCGTACTCTGGCTTCCCTGTGCCTTCCATAATTCCTTTTATCTCACGGAACTGCCTTCTGACCTCTTCTACAATACTACCAGCAGCCTTCCCAACCGCTTCCATCAGGAGTGAACCGTAATAGTATGGAAGTAATCCACCAATAAACAGACCTGCCAGAACCATCGGGTTTGAAAGGTCAAATGAAAGTGCCTCTTTAAAAGACCTTGAATACTCTGCAAACAGAACCAAGGCAGCAAGAGCTGCCGAGCCAATAGCATAACCCTTTGTAACTGCCTTTGTTGTGTTTCCAACTGCATCGAGCGGATCTGTGATTGCACGAATCTCCTTAGGCAGTTCTGCCATCTCAGCGATACCTCCTGCATTGTCAGTTATTGGTCCGTATGAGTCAATGGCCACAACAATACCAGTCATGGAAAGCATCGAAACCGCTGAAAGGGCAATTGCAAAAAGACCGGCTCCTGGATTACCGCTAAACCCACCGCCTAATGCATACGCACCAAGAATAGCTCCAACAATCACTAAAACAGGCATGCCTGTTGACTTCATACTGACAGCCAGACCGGCTATAACATTTGTTCCGTGACCTGTCTGGCTTGCAAATGCTATATGCTTAACAGGGCCAAAACTTTTTGATGTGAAATATTCTGTAATCATAACTATGAGACCTGTAAGGACAAGCCCTATTACTGCTGTGAGAAACACGCTATTGGCAGTAAAGACTCCTGCATCAGCTCCTGAAAGTCCTGCAATAAACCTTGTTGATACAATGTAAAATGCGATTGCAGCAAGTATGCCGGAGACTGCCAACCCTTTATATAGGGCACCCATTATATACTGGCTCTTGCCAAGGCGCACAAAATATGTGCCAATAACAGAGGCTATTATTGAAATGCCGCCGATTAGAAGCGGGAATTCAACCCATGGGCTCCCCGTCCCAAAAACAGTCTTTGCAAGAAGCATTGCTGCAACAAGTGTAACTGTATATGTCTCATACAGGTCTGCAGCCATACCTGCACAGTCTCCCACATTGTCACCCACCTGATCAGCAATAACTGCAGGGTTTCTTGGGTCATCTTCCGGTATTCCTGCTTCGACCTTTCCAACAAGGTCGGCACCTACGTCAGCAGCCTTTGTGTAAATACCGCCGGCGATACGGGCAAAAACACTCATCAGTGAACATCCGAAACCAAGCCCTATAAGAGCATGAAATGCATTTTCACCTGCATATGATTTTGCGATAAAGTAATACCCGGCTAAGCCGATAATACCGAGACCGACAACCATAATGCCTGTAACTGATCCGCCTTTGAATGCAAGCTTCAGTGCTGCACCGAGCCCTTTGTATGCAGCCTGTGCAGTGCGGACATTAGCCCTTACGGAAACCATCATGCCTATATAGCCAGCAAGTGCAGAACCAACTGCTCCGATTACAAAACCAATTGCTGTCCATATGCCCAGGAAAATCAGTAAGATAGCAATTACTACTCCTACCATTGCAACTGTCCTATACTCACGAGCAAGAAAAGCGGCGGCGCCTTCTGCTACAGCACCTGATATCTGTTGCATACGCTCACTGCCAGCATCCTGCTTGGATACCCATGCTGCGGTCGCTAGAGCATATAAAACGCCTATTGCACCGCAGACTAAGGCAAATAAAATAATACTACTCATATACCCCTCCTTCCAATTAAGTGAAAAGTAAAAATTCTACTCGAAGAGTAAAATACTTTCACGCCCTTGTTACGTATTCTTAACCTCCCCCTTCACCTCCTTCTTTTATGGTATTCCTTGATACTTTAAAGGGTTAAATTTCCCTACCTGTACTTTTTGCAAAAACCATTGCTGTTGCTCTATAAACCATATGTGCCATTTTTGAAAATGGCGCGTATATAAACAGGAAAAATACCACTACAAGATGAATGAAATAGACCGGATAAGCCAAGATTGCAATATCCGCTAATCTAAATACCTCAGCAAGTATACCTGATAGTGCTACTAAATAAACAACAGTTATAAAGAGCCAGTCAAAATAGCTCCCTTTTCCTGCCTTTTCCTTATTTTTTAACCTGTTGCTTACAACCAGGGTAATACCGACAATAAGCGCCAATGCACTTATGTTTGCAAGCCATTTCAAGGGATCTGTGAGTGGATAAGGTGATTCTCCCAACAGCCAGGAAAATGTTTTCAAACCCAAAAGTTTCATGATCGCTGGGCCATAGAGATAAGCAACAGCCCATGCTGTTGTAATGGCAAGCCCTATGAAACTGTAAAATACCAATAAGTGTGATATCTGCCGATCTTTTACAACATCACATTTCTTAAATAGTCTATGTGACAATATCACACCAATGGTTGAGATAATTGTGTTTATAAGGCCGCCCTTAAGCACCATCCGCCATCGAGCTTCACTATTTGCGCGTGCTAAATCATTCCAGTACCTGTAAATCCCAAAGGCAAATACTGCCACTGCAAAAGCAGCTATCGGCATAAAAACACTATCAACGTAGAGTGAAGGTAAAAACTTTGCATAGGAAATACCACCAGCTGCCGTTCTTGGAATGTCTGATATGCTCAGGTGACCAAGTGATGCAAGGAGTACAAGGAAAACGACAACAGGGATTGCAAAAAGAAGAACGAGATAAGAAGGGCTGCCGACAGCCTTTCCCAAAAACCGCGGGACTGAATAATTCTGTATAGATAGCTTTCTCACTGCATTGAGGACTTCTCCCGGCTTCGCCCCTCTCGGACAATATGCAGTGCAGTCACTGCACTGATGACAGAGCCAGATATCAGGATTACTGAAAAGTTTGTCCTTTAACCCCCACTGGGCATAGATCATTTCTTTTCTCGGAAAGGGTTTGTCATCAGGAGATAAATTGCATACAACTGAACAGGTTGCACACTGGAAACACTTTTTAAGGGATTCCCCTCCTGAGGCAATTACATCTTTTACAAAATTCAAATCTGGTTTTATTAATTGATCTGACATCCTTTTACCTCCTAAAACCCTTTATATGGATTGGGACCAAATTCCTTCAATTTTTCCATAAATTCATTGAGGATCTGGGGTATTTTTTGGTAATCTGCAATAGATACCTGTGTCATCTGTACCCTTCCAGACTCCAGCTTTAACCTGTCCAGTGTTTCTGCAACCTTCGACAGTCTGATTTTTGCCAGGTGGCTTCCTGTAGCCATATGACACTGATAATCTTCGCCATATTGACATCCCATGAGAAGGATTCCGTCAATACCCTTTGAAAGGGCATCTGCCACCCATACCAGGTTCATTGATCCTATGCATCTCAAAGGAACAACCCTTACAAATGCATTAAATTGCAGACGGTTGATTCCAGCCATATCCAGCGCTGGATAAGCATCATTTTCACAGGCGAAAACTATAGCCCTCGGCTTTTCTTCTTCTTCAGGAACCTCTATATTTTTGACCATACTTCCGATCATGTCAACCGAGTAGTTCTTAAAGCTAATAATCCTTTCAGGACATGCACCTACACAGACTGCACATCTTCTGCAGCGGGTCGGACTGTAAAGTGGGTTTGCCTTCTCGTCTTCATTGATTGCACCGAAGGGACATTCCTCTGTACATCTCTTACACTGCGTACATTTCTGCATAAAGAAGTCTGCATAGGATATATCACCCACCCTTGGATGCACAGCCTCACCCCTTGATGTTAACTCAATACACTGTATCGCCTTCAGGGCTGCACCCGTAGCATCATCCTTGGAAAATGTTATATCCATAGGTGACCTTACAGTACCAGCAGCATACACACCTGTTCTTCGAGTTTCATAGGGAAAACAGATAAAGTTTGAGTCAGGATACCCGTGCGCGAGAGAAGGTAACTCTCCTCCCTGCCTGTACCCGAGGTTTAATATGTCTGTTTCAATCATCACATAGGGGATAAACTCGTCTCCCGGATTTACACCAGGAGGTAATATCTCTTCCCCTAATGCAGAAACTGGAACCATGCCTGTAGCAAGAACAACAAGGTCAACATCCACATTGATTTTTTCACCTATGAGAGTATTTTCTACATTAACTATTAGGTTTTGATTCTCACCTTCTGTAATGCCTTTCACTTCTCCCTTTGTCATGAATACACCCGGATCATTCTGCATGCTCTTATAAAAATATTCATAATGACCTGGCGTCCTCATATCTCTGTAAAATATAAAAACCTTTGCATCAGGGTCTTGATTTCTCACATATTTTGCCTGCTTGAGGGATTCGACACAGCAGGTTGCTGAGCAGTAAGGTAAATATTTTTCATCCCTCTGCCCTGCACACTGAATAAAGGCAACGCTCTTCGCAGGTTTCCCATCTGATGGACGCACAATTGTGCCCTTTGATGCCAGCTCTTCCATCATATAGTTCGTGATGACATTGGAATATTTCCCAAAACCAAGGTGGGTAATTTTTGTTGCATCATATGGTACGGTACCGGCAGCCTCAACTATCGCTCCGGCTCTGAAAGTCTCGACACCCCCATTACGTTTTACTGTGACATCATAAATACCAGGAGCGCCATCAATCTTTTCTACTAAAGCAGATGTGAATATTTTAATTTTCGGATTCTGCTGAACTTCTTTGATCAAATCATTAATCTCTGGCTCTTCCATATCTTCATAAGGAGGCTTTGTAGGTGCTTGTTTGTAAATATTGGTCATCCAGCCACCAAGAGCCTCGTTCTTTTCTACCAAGAAGACATCATAACCTGCCTTGGCTGCTTCATTGGCAGCAGTAATTCCCGCAATACCTCCACCAATAACCAGCACATTTCTGGAGAGATCCTCCACCTTATAGGGTTCTGGAGCCTCCATCTTCTGCATTTTTAAAATACCCATTCTCACGTAGTCTTCAGCCATCATCTGTGTATCTTCATCATTCGGTGGGTGAGTCCAGACAACCTGTTCCCTGAGGTTGACCCTTTCTACAAGTGGAGTATCCAGATTAAAAATGTCATAATTTACACGAGGTGAACAGGCAGCGATTATCACTGCGTTGACGCCTTCAGCAGCCATATCCTTTTTAATGAACTCAACACCTTCCTTCAGACACAGAGACGGATGTGTTTTGACAACAGGTGCCTTCATCTTCGTGGCAACCTTTACTAAATTATCTATATCGAGGGCTTTCCCAATCTCGCAATCAGTGCAAATATAAACGCCTATCTTTTTCTCCATTGATTTAGCTCCTCACCAAAGATTGAATAGCCTTGAGCGCTGCCGCTGTACTTTCCTGGACACTGGAATAGACATCAAGCGGCTTTAAGGCACAACCCGCAGCATACATCCCGTTTACTCCAGAATTGGATGTAATAAAACCGTCTGTATCGTAAGATATGTTCGCAGGCACTTTCCATTTCTGTGTGCTTGGAGCCATTCCGGTAGCAAGTACAACAAGGTCAAATTTTTCATGAACCTTTTTGGCGGTAAGCGCATCTTCTGCTGTCACTGTTAGATCCTTTGTTGCAGAATCTTCCTCGATCTTGGCAACCTTCCCTTTAAAGAATGTTATCTTTTCGTCCTTTTGTGCCTTTAAATACACCCTTTCGTATCTGCCTGGTGTACGAATATCAATATAGAAAATAGTAACAAGAGCATCCGGATACTGTTCACGAATATAGGAAGCCTGTTTGATGGAAGCAAGGCAACAAATGTAAGAGCAATAAGGGAGATGGTTCTCATCACGGGATCCAGCACATTGCACAAATGCTACCTTTGAAACCTCTTTTCCGTCAGAAGGTCTAAGGATTTTACCAATGGTAGGACCGTTCTGAGCTGCCAATCTTTCCATCATCATATTGGTGATAACATTTTGATACTTCCCAAAACCAAGATTATCCATTCTGGCCGCATCATACGGATTCCAACCAGTAGCCCAGACAATAGAGCCAACTTTCAAGGAAAAGCTTTGAGCCTTCATATCAAGATCAATGGCATTGTATGTGCAGACATCTTTACACTTTGCACATTCTTCTTTTTTGCAATAGTTATCATCAACAACATACCTTAACGGGAAGGAAAAGTCCTGAGGAAGATAAATAGCTTTTGTTTTATCCATTCCAAGATTAAAATCATTTGGCCTTTCATACGGGCAAACATCAACACAGGCCTTACAGGCAGTACAATTTTCGTTCACATATCTGGGATTAAGCTTTACGGTGACATCAAAGTCTCCCTCTGAACCAGAAATTTTCTCCACCTCTGCGAAGGTATAAAATTTGATCCTGGGATTGTTTTTGATTCTTCTGAAATTTATCTCCAGTCCGCAATTAGGTGGACACAACTTGGGAAAATATTTATTGAGCTGGGTTACCCTTCCCCCAAGGTATGGATTTTTCTCGATGAGTATTACCTCATATCCTACCTCAGCTGCTTCCAGAGCAGTGGATATCCCGCTCATTCCCCCTCCTACAACTAATATACTTTTGGTCTTCTCTGCTGACATGCTATTCCTCCATATACTTATGTAGTTAAGTGCTCAAGACATTTAAAATAATTAAATGTTACACGTGGAAAAACAATACAACTTTGAGTGAACATTTTTTTACAATATGTATGCATTTTACGGGTGCGTAATAGTTAATACCAAAACATGCAAATTTGTCAAATAAAAAATATGGATTTTTTAACGTAAAACAGGGGGTAATTTACATTTTTTATTGTTTTTACTTTCTCTTTTAAAACTATACGTTTTATATAGATTTTATTCAAAAGTAAAGAGTAAACAGGTTAAAAAATCTTGACATTTCGATAGGGTAAGATTAATACTATTTTTACTTTTAAAAATGTCTAATCGTACAACTGAGTGCCCCCACTGCGGGAAGAAAATGAATAAATGCTTTCAACCAGAAGGGCCTACTATGGAATACAGCCGTGGTTGGGATGGTGCATTTTTCGGGTTAATCACATTTCGAAGGACATTTGATTGCATCAAATGCGAGAAAAATTCTCTTTTCTTTTTCAATCCTTTTTCCCGAAAGATTCTTAAAATCAATTTGTGCAATGGTTTCTAAAGCCTGTGCCTTTGATGGTATCGCCCCTAAACCATTGCCAATTACTTCTCCAGATATCGTATCAAGAACCTCTGCATCTTCTCCGTTGGTCACCACAGCAAATGGAATCTGATAAACATCAAGGATTCTTGCACACGATATAACCTCTCTCTCCCTCGATACCAATGAACCACGAGCACATTTAATAATCATGAACCTTTTTTCTTCAACATTCACAATAAGATCTACCTTTGATTTATGTATTTCTTTGCCAATAACAATCTCGAATTCTCTGTCAACCTCAATATCCTGTTTTGAATACCCCTTCTCTTCGATGAGGAGCCGTTCAATTTTCTGTCTGATCCTTTCATCATCTGTATCAAGAAATGCCTGGCCGGTTATATAATCACAAATATCTGACATCTGTTGTTTATTTTCTATATTCTTCCTTCACCTTCAATGTTTCCTCAAGCATCAGAACATACTTTAAGTATTTGAATGCGAACTTCATCAGCGCAATCTCGTCAGCCTTTATTTTTTCGACTTCTTCAGTATCAATAACATCAAGAAAACGGCTCTCAAAAATAAATCTTCTAAATTTATCTATATCATAACTTGCCATATAAATCAGGGCCTGCTTCTTCTGGTCAAGTTTGGGTTGCCCTAAGGTGTCCCTTCTCAACTGAATCTCCTTCCATTCCCTGTTCATCTCATCATAGAGGTCAACTCCCTGCTCAATCCTCCATGTTTCAATGGTCCACTCTTTGTCTTCGTTATAGCCGAGACACTTCGGTTCCCTGATAAAGAAATAGAAATCCTTATTTACCCCGTTAGAATGCCCCGTTCTAACGGGGTTTACTGACTCTTTCTCCGAGCCCATTACCATGAGACCCTGGCCGACGGGATAATATCGACAGTTAGTAGGCCGGTCTTCATAAATACTACAGCCATCAGGTGTAACAAAAGGACATTTCTCTTCATTGTCATCCATCATCTTAAGCATTGCATAAGGATGTGAAGACTTTTCATCAATATGAATATAGGTGTATTTCTTAAGGAATTCTTCTGAAGAAATTCCCAACCTCTTTTTCATCCTTAAGATGTCATAAGGAGTTAGAAGTATATCAGTAAGTCTACAGCATTTATTAAAGCAACTGATATCTTTATGACACCTGAACTTGAATTTTGAATTCAATGTGCGCTCAATAGGTTCTACAAACTTCATACTCTGTAACATGGTTTAATCCTTTCTCCAATCAGAATTACTTAACTATAGACAATTTATTTTACTGCTATTCTTCTCTCTTGGACTTCAAGAGCTTATCCATTTCCTTGTCTTTGAGTTTCAAGGTATCTTCCCCAAATAGATTGGATCTTACCCATCTATAGCCAAAGTTTAAGAGTTCTTCTTCATCTTCTTTTATCTTTTCGATACCCTCTTTCTCGATATCATAGATATCAAAAAACCTGGTTTCAAAGATGAATCTCTTGAACTCATCCATGTCGTAACAGGCCTTATAAAGCATCTTCGCTTTTCCTATATCAAGCTTATTCCCCTTCCGGAAATAATCATGTAAGGTAATCTCCTCATAAGATTCATTCATTTTATCATAGATATCAATCCCCTGATCCTTCTTCCACTCTTGTATTGTCCATTGTTTTTCCTCTTTAGATCCAAGGCATGAGGGCTTTTCCTCTATCAAAAACCCTTCTTCCTTCGAGGAACGTTGATTGTTCAATCTACGTTCCGAGGAAGCCGGGAATATGGGATACATCCTGCATGACCATGGCCTGTCCTGGTATATCCCGCACCCATCTGACAAGACAAAAGGGCAGCTTTTATTTTCATCCTCCAGCATCTTAAGCACCACCAAAGGTAACCCTTCATCTCCTAATAGTGCGACGGTATATCTCTTTAAGAACTCACCAGAAGATATTTCAATCGACCTTCTCATCCTCAGGACATCGTAAGGTGTAAGAAAGATATTTATATCATTACAGCAGGTGTTAAAACAGGGAAGCCCTTTATGGCATGAGAATTTGAATTTCTCCTCCAGAGAGAGCCTTCGGTAGTTTTTTGAGGCATATTCTTCATTCATAAACCATCCTCTACTATTTTAATATTCTAACAAATTTAGGGGGGCGACCTAAAAGGTCGCCCCCCTTCATAGATGCCTCTCAGGACCTATTGACTCAAACTAAATAATAGGAATCATTGGCCTTTCGATTATCTTCCATTCCTTCTTATCCACATCATACTTCACGTTTAGAAAGTGCTTCTGACCCTCATCCAGTTTAAGGTAATCGTATTTGTGGTAATATCCAGGCCATCTTGACTCCTTCCTCGCCAGCCTTGTCCTTACACATGCCTCGGCAACCCAATATCTGTGTATTGCCTCCCATGCCCTCAGTAGCTCATGAAGATTATTGGCAGCAATCTTCTCTATATCCTCTCCGCAGAACGCTAACTTCCAGAGGCCGGTCTCCAGCATCTTGTCAGATGTCCCATACAATGTCTCCCATCCACCTGCATATTCTCCCATTATCTTCTGTAGCCTGAATAGGAAATTATGCGGGGAGATATAGTTAGGATTCACATCAGGCATTGTTGTATATGTGCTTTTCTCATCATAGAGGGTAAATGGTCTAAGCACTATTTCCTTGAGTTTAGTTATCGTATCCTCAGATACCGTTGGTTTGTAGTCCTTCTGGTCATTGGCAAACCTAACCGCTGACTTTGCTACGATCCTTCCCTGCACGTGGGAGCCACTTGAGAACTTGTGGGCACATGCACCTACCCCACAACCTGCTGTAAATAGACCCATAACGGTAGTCATGCAGTTATACTGGGCAGGGAAGTCTGCTTTGTATTCTGCTGGCATAAGATCTTCAGCACCACAGGCCCATGCACCACAAGAGCAGGCATGTGAACCTATGAAGACAGGATCTGACAACTGAAGCTCCATCGGTTTTTCCATAGGGTCAATATTATGAGCAGCCCAGTTTGTGGCACCTGCGATTGTCATGTCGAGGAAGTCCTCCCATGCTTCGCTTTCATACTCTTTTATCTTCTTCTTCAGCTCCTTTGGATCTGTTATCTCCTTCTGATACCTTTCTACCACCCTGTTTGTGTGCATGAGAAACGGTGTTTTGCCTTCCTTCGTGCAGAGTATCATCTCATAGTTTCTCAGAGGAGTTGGACAGGGTTTTGCCTTTGCATATGGTGCCCACTTATCTGTCTCGGACCCATATGCACCAACGTATGGCTCGTCGTAGGCATTTGTTGCCGGTGTCTTAAAGAGCAGGAAGAATGTGCCAACAGGACCATAGGAGTCTTTGAACCTCGGAGGGACAAAGGTATTGTCCATTTGTGTCAGTTCACCCCCAGCCTGGAGAATGAGGGCATAAGTCGTTCCTGCTAAAAAGGGCGGCATCCAGGACCTCCCAAAGCCTTCACCCTGAGACCTTGGCCTGAATACATGGACTGCACCACCCATTATACAGACAACTACCTTTGCCTTAAACACATAGAACTTGTCTTCCCTGACGCTAAAACCGACTGCACCACATACCCTGTCAGGCTCTTTCTCATCTTTCAGCAGGTGTGTTATGTAGACCCTCTCAATTATCTGGCCTTTATCACCAAGGGTACCTATAGCATTCTTTGCTGCCTCTGCAACTAGGACCTTGTAGCTTTCGCCGCATATCATTACCTGCCATTCACCTGATTTTGAAAAATTCCCTGCCTCATCCTTCCATATAGGAAGTCCCCATTTCTCAAAGTGTCTGACTGTCGAATCCACATGTCTTGCAACATCATAGACGAGGTCCTGTCTCATCAGGCCCATCTGGTCATTTGTTACATACTCCACAAACCTTTCCGGCATACGGGGATTCTGGGTTACCTTTCCATCCATTCCCATATATGTATTAATGGCAGAAAGGCCCATCGCTACAGGACCACTTCTGTCAATAGCAGCCTTATCCACAAGTGTTACCTTCATTCCGGTTGCCTTTGCCCAGTATGCAGCCTCTACTGCAGCACCACAACCGGCCATTCCTCCACCGAGTATCAATATATCGGTATCAACAACTTCTGTTGCAATTTCTCTCACGGTCATCCCTCCTTTCCTATTTTTTCTTTGTTGGGAGCTCTTTTACTCCCATTATGTCAGGCTCTCCAAGCATCAACTGATTATTCAAATCTGCTGCCTTTGCCTCGGGAAATCCCTCCAGTGCCTTTATCGAACCTTCTGGTGTAGTCCTCGTTGCATACTTAAACCTCTTAATCCTTCCATCCCTGAAAGTGATTGTCCACATGATGTCCTCAGTTCCTCTCAGTGGAGTTGATGCAGCACCAAGGGGCATAAAGTCTGCATATCCCCTGACATCCATAGCCTGCTGTGGACATATCTTTACACAACAGTAGCACTCCCAGCAATAATTAGGCTCCTGATTGTATGCCTTCATCCTCTCCTTGTCAAGAACTATCAGGTCGTTCGGGCATATATACATGCAAGCAGTTTTATCCTGTCCCTTGCAACCGTCGCACTTCTCATTAATTACAAAACTTGGCATTCTAACACCTCCTTCTTGATTAAGTTAAAAGTAAAAATGCTGCAAAAATTAAAGTTTAAGCTTTCTTTCACCCCCTTTCATTCTTAGAGGCTGTCATTCTGAGCGTTAGCGAAGAATCTCTTTTTTCCATGCTTTTGAGATTCTTCGGTACTTCGTCCCTCAGAATGACATCTTAAACACATTATTATTATTGAACAGCACCTCTTAGATTCCGATTCTGTTTGCTCCTTAATGCTCCTTACTTCTTTTGTAGTGCGAGCGCATCACTAATATCAATGTCAGGTACTGGTAATACCTCCGACTCCTTCACAGCAAGTTCCTTTATCTTGGGCAATTCAGTAAGTACTGCATCTATTACCTCTATACCGATGGACTTCATACTCTTTATCTTTTCAAAAAGCGCTCTCTTAAAAGCAATCGGTGCTTCCTCGATGAAAAATCTTGCATCTAACCTTGCGCCCGGAAGCCCGTCAATTATCTTATTGGCTCGGTCGTCCGGCACTTCCATAATCAAGGCCTTTATCGCTCCTCCAAACATATCTGTTACCTTACTCTCAAGAGGCGACCCCTTAATATCAGAAAACCTCTTTTCATCTAATAACACAGCCAAATAGTTCATTCTTCACCCCCTTATTTAAATTTAGGAACATCCATTGGAGGCAGATCGATCTCCAGTTCCTTTTCTCTTTCTGTCAGGTACTTCTTGTTATTGAACGGGTAGCCGAATTCCTTCCACCATTTAACAACGATCTTGTAAACCTCCGGTCTCATAATAACGCCCGGCGGGAAAACACCTTCTGCAAGCAGGCTTCTTATAAAGCTACCACTAAACCTCTGAAGTTCATCTTTATGGGTGCAGTTTTCGCTGTATGTCACTTCTTTGCAGTGCGGGCAATACCAGAACTCTGCCATATTCTGGGGCCTCATATGTACCCCGAAATCCACAGCATAAGGCGGAGCCTCAAAACCAAAGCTGGGTATTCCCTTCTCCCAGAGGGTTTGTGCGGCGTACATATCATAATAGGGACCTAACGCTGCATGGTCCCTTCCAAACATATGCCATGAGACACCCATATTCTGTCTGATTATCCCATGTAAAAGTGACTCGATGGGGTTTCCATATCTCATATCCCATAGGGTGATAGTCACTAAATGTCTTTTTGGACTCACATAGCCTGCAAGATTTACCATCTCATGAGATTCAACTATTGCTTCATCTGGATAATCTCCTATCCTCTTAGCCCCAATTATCGCATTGACAATTATGCCATCGCAGGGTTTAGTGTCTCCGATAAATGCAGCGTTCCTCATCAAGGCCTCATGTCCGGTATGGGGGACGTTTCTTGTCTGGTGGGCTATTACCGTTGTCCATCCTCTCTTTTTGAATTCTTCCCTACTCTTAGCAGGTGGATACCAGAACCTATCGAAAGGTTTCCTTAACTTAGGCTCATTTATTATCCTATACTTTCCTGCCAAAACTATAGGTTTAAACGACGAATATATATTAAAACCTGGATGCTTTGTATCAAAAGGTACTTTTACAACTTCTGGATTCGCTTCAGGAGTTCCAAAGGTTCTGGTAGATACCTCCAACGGGTTAATCTTGTATACTTCCTCGATATCAAGAATTGCAAAAGGCTGCCCTTTAAGCCTTATAAGGAGTCTATCTCCTTCGCTGACGCCCAGCTTCTTATATTCCTCCTCGCTAATGTCGAAGAGCATCGGGAAAGGGAAAATCCATCCGCTGAGCAGTCTTCTCTCCTTTAATAATCTCTCGAGCTCTGCCGAGGTCATCGAGCCTTCAACAGGACTGAAGAAACCGTAACATATCGACATTATCTCCCTGTAAACGTTCCTTACAGGCATATCTTTGTACAAGGTTGGTGTAATATCATAAACAGCAGAACAGCCAGCAGCAAGCTTTTTCCCACGCTCTGGATCTCGAACAACCCTGTCAACCAATGCACCACCATGGGGAGGCGGCAAACTCTTAATTCTTAATTCCATAATATCCTCCTTCCTTTACTTTTATGACTTACTTTCCAAGACAGCACAAACACTTTTGAATATCTCATCAATATTACCTACACCATTACCTACACCCTGTACTGACTTCATTAACCTCCTTTCCTTAATAAATAAGGTGATCTTGTAATTAATAGAGCAAAATCTTAGCTTCACTTTATATAAATCCTCCTTTCTCCCCTAAGATTATTTCTTCCCTAATGCAGCACACACCTTGCTAAATATCTCATTAATGTCACCCAATCCCATGACTGATTTGAGCATTCCTTTTTTCTTGTAGTAGTCCATAAGTGGTGCTGTCTGGGCATCATAGACATCAAGCCTTTTTCTGATTGTCTCTTCTTTATCATCATTCCTCTGAAAGAGCTCCCCACCACATTTATCACATACACCCTCTTTCTTTGGTAGAGAAAAATATATATTGTACATCTGCTGGCACTTCCTACACGTCCTTCTTCCTGTCAACCTCTTCATAAGAACGTCTTTTTCCACATCAACACTCAAGGCAGTATCAAGCGGGGCTCCCATTTCAGCAAGCACCTTATCTAATACCTCTGCCTGTGCAGTATTTCTTGGAAAGCCGTCAAGTATATAGCCCTTCTTGCAGTCATCCTGAGCAATTCTTTCTTTTACAAGCCCAATGACAACACTGTCAGGCACAAGCTCACCCTTATCCATATAGGATTTTGCTTCCTTTCCAAGAGGTGTACCGTCTGCAACTGCTTTTCTTAGAATATCACCTGTGGAAATCTGTGGGATACCGTATGTTTCGATGAGTTTTTTTGCCTGAGTTCCCTTACCAGCTCCCGGTGCACCGAGAAGAACAAGTTTCATACTCTACCTCCATCTAAAAATAAATTTATGCAAAAACAAAAATATTAAAGCACTACATACAAAAATTCAGTGTCTTAATGGCAAAACTCAGACGGAAGTTCTGCTGTGCTGAAACAGAACAAACATACTATAATCATCATGGTGTGTTAAGTCAAATTCATATTTTTGATAAAACGATAAGTTTTACTTATTGAACTAATTCTTAAAAATTATAAACTTTATAATAGAAATTTTAAAATTTCTATTTATTTTCCGTAAGATATATCTGAAGACCTCTTAGTGCCCTGCCCCGATGACTCAGGGTATCTTTCTCATTATCAGACATCTCGGCAAAAGTCCTGTTATGTCCTTCGGGATAGAATAGAGGATCATAGCCAAAACCGTTAACGCCCTTTGGTTCTTTCCCTATCCTCCCTTCAACATGCCCCAAAAAGGTTCTTACGTTCCCGTCAGGAGATGCTAAGGCAATGCAGCATACAAATCGTGCACCTCTTTTCTCATTCGCAATTGAGTGCATCTCATAGAGCAGTCTTTCAATATTCTTCCTGTCATCTGCAGCCTCACCAGCATACCGAGCAGACAAGGTACCTGGAGCCCCATTCATTTCGTACACTTCAAGTCCCGAATCATCTGCAAGTGCACATTTTCCTGTATATTTTGCAATTGCTTCTGCTTTCTTCACTGCATTCTCTTCAAATATAACTCCGTCTTCTTTCACTTCAGGACATCCGGGAAAATCATCGAGTGTGAGTAGGGAAATCGGCATACCCTCAACAATCCTTTTTATTTCTTCAATCTTCTTTTTATTTCTTGTTGCAAGGACTATATCCATAAGAAGCTCTCCATCAAAAGTGCAAAAGTTACGTAAAGCTTAAAATAACTAATAATCAAATTATAACAAACACGTTATAACAAACACGTATTTAATCACCAATTATTTATCAGACATAACACAAACCCATTAAGTATTATTGCAAGGTGCTGAGCAATGAGGCAATCTACAGGACTGCAAGCTGACAAGCTATAAAGCTCACAAGCTGGTAGTGCCCTTGAAAAAATAGGAATCTTCTGTTAGTATTTCAGATGTCTGAGAAATTCACAAATGCAGACTTACTTCTCAGAATTATAGCAAAAATCCTTGACTTTATCATAATCGTAGCAGTGACGGAGGTGGTACCAAAAGCTGGCTTTTTTGCAGGACTTGCCTATCTTTTGATAGGGGATGGTCTTTTTGACGGGAGAAGCTTAGGGAAAAAACTCATAGGGCTCAGGGTCATTTCAGCAGATACAAATAAACCATGCTCTTTTAAGGACTCAATACTCAGAAATAGTACATTTGCTATAGGATACCTTCTGTATAAAATCCCGTGGTTTGGATGGATATTTATAGTGATAGTTTCTGTTTTCGAATTTATTATTTTGTTGGGGAGTAAAGAGAGGATGCGCCTCGGTGACGAAATCGCAAAAACAAAAGTAGTGACAATAACAAATACTGATAAAGACACTGTTTCAAGGGGGACCTAATGTTACATAAGATACTCGGATGGTTTTCAAATGACTTAGCAATAGATCTCGGTACAGCAAACACACTTGTATTTATTAAAGGAAAAGGTATCGTATGTAACGAGCCATCTGTTGTGGCGATAAGAAGAGATACTAAGAAACTTATTGCAGTTGGGTTAGAAGCGAAAAAGATGCTCGGTAAAACTCCCTACGATATTGTAGCGATAAAACCATTGAAAGACGGCGTCATTGCAGATTTTGACGCAACAGAAGTGATGCTCAAGTACTTCATCTCAAAGGTTCATAACAGAAGGAGTTTTGTATCGCCGAGGATAATCATAGGGGTACCTTCAGGCATTACACAAGTGGAGCAGAGAGCAGTAAAGGATGCTGCTCAGTCTGCCGGTGCACGTGAAGTGTATCTTGTGAGAGAACCGATGGCAGCTGCTATCGGGGTAGGTCTTCCTGTGGGGGAGCCATCTGGCAATATGATTGTAGACGTCGGAGGTGGCACAACAGACATTGCTGTCATATCCTTAGACGGGGTGGTTTACAGCAAAGCAGTAAGGGTGGGTGGCGACAAGATGGATGAGGCTATAATTGCTTACATAAAGAGGAGATACAACCTCATGATAGGGGACAGAACAGCAGAGCATATAAAAATCGAAATAGGTTCTGCATTTAATACAGGCAGCAATGACCAGCGTGTAATGGAGATAAAAGGAAGAGATCTTATCTCAGGTATACCCAAGACCGTAACAATTAACGAAGCAGAAGTCCGCGAGGCCATTACTGAGCCTGTCAACATAATACTTGATACGATTAAGGTCATTTTAGAAAATACACCTCCTGAACTTGCTGCAGATATTGTAGACAAAGGCATTGTCCTCGCTGGCGGAGGTGCCCTTCTCAGAGGTCTTGACTTACTTATAAGAGAAGAGACAGGGCTTCCAGTCATAGTAGCAGAAGATCCACTCACTGCAATAGTCCGTGGAGTGGGCAAGATGCTTGACGAATTAGACCTGCTCAAAAGAGTTGCTATCAACTCATAATGCCTAAAAAGAGGCTTTTGCTTTTTCTCTTCATCATCCTTTCAATAGGTTTGATGACGTACCAGAGTAATAAGGGATATTTTCATCCTCTTAAGTTCCTGAATAATGCACTGAACAGTCTCCACGGCGTAGTGAATTCTGTGACAGACTCTATTACCTCTCCATTTAAAAGAATGCTCTTAAGAGAACAGGAAAACGTAAGATTAAAAGCAGAGCTTGATAAATTACTCAAAGAACAGCAGGAGTATCATGAAGCCCTGCGTGAAAATAAAAGACTCAGGGAACTCCTTTCTCTTAAGGAAAAAGAACAGAAGTTTGTTGCTGCAGCACGTATTATCTCAAGAAGTGCAGACTATTGGTCAAACACCTTTGTCCTTGACAAGGGATACCACGACAGGGTTGAGAAAGACATGACCGCGATAACACATAATGGACTTGCAGGAAAGATTTCAGATGTATCTCATTCATATTCATCCCTGCTTCTTCTCACTGACATAAACTTCTCAGCATCGGTAAGGCTTCAGGAAAGCAGAAGAGAGGGGATAATCTCAGGCACAGGTTACAGGAAATGCCAGTTGAAATATATCCCCTATGATGAAGAGGTAAATGTAGGCGACATTGTCATCACATCCGGGCTTGATGCACTATTCCCAAAAGGAATCCCTGTTGGCTATGTATCGAGAGTTGACAAAAAGAGTACCGGTCTTTTCCGGTATATAGAAGTACTCCCATTTGTGGACACGACAAAGATTGAGGAAGTAGCAATAATAAACCCCGTTAGAAACAAGATAGGGGTAGCGGGGCTTTCTAACGGGGTAAAAAGATGAGATATCTCTTCTGGGCAATAATAATCCTTTTGATATTCATCATTCAAGGAAGAGTATCATTATTCGATGTTGCTCCAAATTTCATATCTGTTGTCGCCTACTATGCAGGTATAAGGGGAGAAAAAGTCTATGGAACATTGTTGGGATCACTCATTGGTGCAGTTCAGGACAGCCTTTCAGGTGCATTCCTTGGCCCCAATCTCCTGAGTAAAGGACTTGTGGGTTATTTTTCTTCATTCATGTCAGGGAGTTTCTTTAGATGGACTCCTTTATTAGGTATCATCGGCATTTCAGTCCTTACATTTTTTGATGGAACTGTTGTTTTTTTGTCGAGAAGCATCTTTGAGAGAATGCCGGTGAGCATTGGCGCAGCTCTTTTCATGGTTACCATACAATCCCTTATAAATGCCCCTTTGGGGATATTTTTGAAGCCAAGAGCCGTACACCATGGTAGCGAAGGGTAAAAGTGAAAAACGAATCCGAAAAAATTTTAACGATAAGTTATATAGTTATTGCAGCTTTTCTGCTCCTCATTATCAGGCTATGGCAATTGCAGATATTGCAGGGGAACGAATACAGGAAATCATCTGAGGCGAACAGATTAAGGGTCATCACCATACCCGCACCACGGGGAATAATATTCGACAGAAATGGTATTCCACTCGTAAAAAATTCGTCCTACTACTGTGCATCGATAATCTATGGTGAATTCGATAGGGGTAAGGTCGATTTACTCTCAAAAGTTCTTCATATGCCGGTTGAAAAGATACACGAAAAAACAAATAAAAACGGTATGGGTCCTTTTACACTCATAAGACTAAAACAGGGTTTGTCCTCCAATGAGGTCGCCTATATCGAATCGAGGCGGTCTGACTTTCCAGGACTTATCATTGAAGTTGATGTGAGCAGGGAATATATTTATGGTAAGTTCGGTTCACATCTCATAGGATATCTCGGAAAACTTACTCCCTCCCAGTTAAGAGACCCTGCATTCAGAGATGTCCCTCCTGAAGCATTCATAGGACAGTGGGGAGCTGAGATGCTCTTCGACAAAAAACTAAGAGGTAAACCCGGAGAAAGGATAATCGAGGTTGATGCCCTCGGCAGAGAGATAAGGCTATTACAGGAAAAACAACCGATGAAAGGAGAAGATATCACATTGAGTGTAGATATTAATCTCCAGAATGAGGCTGAGAAGGCATTTGGAGAAAGGTCTGGTGCACTTGTTGCAATTAAACCTGGCACAGGCGAAATACTGGGACTGATAAGCAAACCTTCCTTTGACCCCAACCTCTTTTCAAGAGGAATAAACTACCACGAATGGATATCCATAACTATGGACAAAAAAAATCCTATGCTCAACAGGGCATTACAAAGCCAGTATCCTCCTGGCTCGACATTTAAGATTATTACTGCAATCGCAGCACTTGAGGAAGGAGTTATTACACCTGATACAAAGGTAGATTGCAGGGGCGGGATAAACTATGGAAGATGGCATTTTGGCTGCTGGCGTAAAAACGGACATGGTGTGGTTTCTCTCCATAGGGCAATCGTTGAATCATGTGATGTATATTTTTATGAAGCAGGGAAACGTCTTGGGATAGATAAAATTTATGATTACGCCTCAAGTTTTGGTCTGGGGAAAGAAACAGGACTTGAACTTGTAAAAGAACGACAGGGACTGATTCCAAATACAAAATGGAAACAGGAACATAAAAAACTTCCCTGGTTCCTTGGAGAAACCTTTAATTCAGCGATAGGACAGGGATATGTTGCGGTAACACCAATACAGATGGCAGTCATGACAAGTGCAGTTTCAAATGGTGGAAACATATACAAACCAACATTTATAAAAGATGCCAACCCGGTAATCTCAGGAAAAGCAAAGGTAGGACCCGAGACCCTCGAAATTATAAAAAAAGCACTTTCTGGAGTTGTGAACGAGCCAGGAGGGACTGGATGGGCTGCAAAATCGCAGTTCACAATTATTGGAGGTAAAACAGGAACAGCACAGGTTGTCGCAATAAAAAAAGACTCACACTATCTCCCTGAGAAGTTCAGAGACCATGCATGGTTTGTTGCCTTTGCCCCGGTTGAAAATCCAGAAATAGCACTTGCAGTATTTGTAGAGCATGGTGGTCATGGCGGAGGGGCTGCAGCACCAATTGCAAAGAAGGCAATAGAAGGATATCTAAACAATTCAACCCTGAATCAAGTTCAGGGCAAAATGCAAAATTAAACATTGAGAATGTTACGAATAGATCGCAGAATAACTAAAAACTTTGACTGGATAACACTTTCAATTGTGATTGTTATCGCGCTTATCGGAATCATGACCATATATAGTGCAACACGTCCACCGATAGAAGGAGAACATTCACAATTTTATATTAAACAGACTTTATGGCTCATAATCGGAATTATTGCACTATTTTTAATAGTAAGTTTTGACTATGTCTGGCTGAGTAGATTCTCACTTTATATTTACATCTTTGGCATTATCCTGTTAATCGCTGTGTTTTTCTTAGGGAAAGCTGGTATGGGTGCAAAGAGATGGCTGAGTCTTGGACCTCTATCATTTCAACCATCAGAACTTTTTAAGCTTGCGTACATCATAATGCTTTCACAGCAATTGAGCATCATAAACGGAACTATCACCATAAGCTCACTCTTACGGTTATTCCTATTGATCGTACTTTTCCCCTTTGCCTTACTCATTAAAGAGCCTGACCTTGGAACTGCAATAATAATCATGGCAATCTTTGTTTCCTTAATACTTGCAAAAGGGCTTCACAAAAAGGTCATCACACTCCTCGTGATTATAAGTTTAATATCTTTGCCATTCATAGGCACTATACTCTGGGAAGGTCTAAAAGACTACCAGAAAAGCAGACTTGTTGCGTTTATTGAACCACAGATAGACCCTACCGGGATAGGGTACCATATAACTCAATCAAAAATTACAGTAGGCTCAGGGAAGTTCATCGGAAAGGGCTATCTGAAAGGCACACAAGGCCCATTCAGGTTCCTTCCTGAAAAGCATACTGACTTCATATTTGCAGTCTTTGCCGAGGAGTGGGGATTTATCGGGAGTATCATCTTGTTACTGCTCTATCTTTTTTTAATACTCAGAGCACTCGATACAGCGAGGAAGGCAAAAGATGAGTTCGGGAGGTTACTCGCACTCGGTATTACCTTTATGTTTTTAATCTATTTTTTTGTGAATGTGGGAATGACATTGGGCATTATGCCAGTTGTGGGCATACCGCTGCCATTTATGAGCTATGGAGGCACTGCTCTCCTGTCAAATCTCTTATCAATAGGAGTACTCATCAATATAAGGACTCGCCGCTTTTACCTCTTTTAGAGAAAATTTGGTATAATTATTATCTCTTTACCTGTTCTATTTTCTCATCACTGTAGTTTAATGGCGGTGTAGCTCAGTTGGTTAGAGCATGCGGCTCATATCCGCAGTGTCCGGGGTTCAAATCCCTGCACCGCCACCAAGCCTGTGACTGGGACCAAAAGTTAAGACTATCAATTCTCACGGAAATATGACCCACCATGCTCACTTTCTTCATCTAATCTTCATTTCTGATATTTTTGATTGACTGAGGTTTTCACCTGCAAGTCCGCAAAAATGGCATGAGATGAGAAATGATGATTTCCTTTTGAACTATTGTATCTCTCTGAGAATGCTGTTCGCCTCGACTTCTCAACTAATGCGCACTTCGAGTATTGTCCATTAGTTGTGGCTTTCACCTCCTACTTAGCATTTATGGTATAACGTCTGAATGAATGGGTTTTACCCATTCAAGAAGAAGGCAGGAGAACTTAGCTTTCACCTGGGTCTTAGAACCCT
>Ga0315296_10000988_pt1 | contig 25186 bp, 34 predicted proteins | sample YL17G14_18_MG_FD_203921 | JGI IMG/M metagenome (GOLD analysis project Ga0315296, IMG submission 203921) | Sediment microbial communities from Yellowstone Lake, YNP, Wyoming, USA - YL17G14_18 | ecosystem: Environmental > Aquatic > Freshwater > Lake > Sediment | place: USA: Wyoming | collected... | reverse complement strand
GAAGTGGCAAGGCCAACAGACCCTAACCTAACCCTATCGAGATCTCAGAAACGGAACCCTTAAGTCGAGCAAATGGAACCAATAATAGGATCTACAGAACGGAACCAAAAGCACAAGACGAGAGAAGAGAGAGAGCAAACATGGCAGAAGAAACAATATTCCAACAAATATCCAGAACATTGATGGAGATTGCTGAGACTCTGAAAAGAATTGAGCAATCACTAGACAAACATTTCGGGTTAGAGTAAGGAGAGAGAGCAAACACGACAGAAGAAATAGTACCGAAGTGCGTTACCTGTAATGGAGCTACGCCGATAATGTTTCCTGTACTCTTTCACAATGTCTCAGATCAGAGTCATAGAACATATCATCAAGCATATCTCTGTCAGAAATGTCTAAAGTTGCGACTGTGAGAGCATGAGGCCGAGACTCGATAAGGAGGATCTCCTACTTGTGTTAGAGGCTCTAGCTTGTCTTTTCCAATACTATGCGAGAAAGAGGGATCGAACCAAAGCCATAGAGAGCTATCTGCTGTTCCGCAACCTAGCTGAAAGAGGAACGGGTAGAAGAAGAGAGTGGACTTTGCATGATGAGGAACTTATTCCAAAGCGGAGAATCTACTATCGAGAGATGCAGGAAACGATCTCAGACCTCAAATCTTCAGTCTCCGAATAGTCGTTTGAGTCGCTTCCGATCTGGGTCTACCACTTGAAAGAAAGAGATGCCCTTACACTTCGGACATTGAGTAGTAACGCCTCTCCGTTGTCCTCTGAACTCTTCTATAGGCCCCTCATATCCACACTTGAGATGCTTCATTCGAGATCCTCCATGAATGACAAGAGCCATATCAAACTCAGTCATTTTCTTAGCCTTATCGTTCCGCAATTTCTACAGATCTCCCTTGCAGGATCTTCTTCGGGCTGTGCTGTGTAGGGTTCCCAAAGGTGAGGACAGGTTCCGTCTAAAGTGTGTTGCTTCATGTTGGGCTAGCCTCTGAGATCTGAGGGGTTAGGCCTCCATGACTGAAGAATTGATCTAGACCTCTTCATTGAGCTAGCAGACTACTCTTACCTCTTCCTCACTTTTTAGGATACTGTGGACAGTTTCTAAGCATCCAGTCCACATAATCATTGACCTTGATCTCAGGGCCCTCTTCAGGACAGTACGGGGCCCTGTTACAATTCCTACACTCAGTCTCGCTCTTTCTCCACTTCATAGCTACCCCCCTTCAAGCATCGAGCGTCAGGCTATAGGTTAGAGAGAAACATGAAACTAATGCACTCAGGAAACACATATATAGCCATTTCTAGGATAGCTTCTAGGTACTAAGGGACTAGACCCATGAGTGAATCTAAAGCTAATCCGTTCAGGAAATTAACGGAACTTTTGCCTTCTTCTCAAAATGCTAATCCGTTCAAAGCATTATGTACCAGCATCTTTGAGCTACAAGATGCTGTTTTGAAACTTCAGAAGGCGAACATAGAGATTATCAAACACTTGATGAATTTTGAGAAAAGAATTGAGGCATTAGAGAAATGAATTACGCTACGATTGTAGACGCTACGAATAAGATCTTTCACCAATACACTGTAAGGCTCACTGTTCGACAGATCTACTATCGGTTGATTTCTCCGCCCTTTCAACTCTTCGCTAACAAGATGAGCAATTACAAGGGATTCGACAAGATCCTCACTAGAGCCCGAGAGAAAGGAGATGTTGATTGGCGACGGATAGAGGATCGGTCAAGAACCACGATAGGGGGAGACAGTGGCTTTGAGAATCCTGAATCGTTCATGGAAACAACGTTACGAGTGATGAAGGATCTGTGGGAAGGCTATAGTCGTCCTGCATGGAGAGATCAAAGTCAGTACGTTGAAGTCTGGGTAGAGAAAGACGCATTGGCTACTCTTGTCTCCAATATTGCCAACGGGTACAATGTTCTAACCTATCCATCTAGAGGCTACAGTTCCTTTACGAGAGTGAAAGAAGCAATCGAAGATAGGTTCAATGAAGTCTCAGAGGAACGGGGCATCATCATCATTCATCTTACAGACCATGACCCTAGCGGCCTAGACATGACGAAAGATCTTGAGAAACGATTCAGTAAGTACATGGAAGATGCAGAGAGAGTAACCATGCACAGAGTAGCCTTGACCCTTGACCAAATAAAGAAATTCAATCTCGCTTCTAACCCTACGAAGATAGCAGATCCTAGATCTGCCGATTATCTCCTAGCGATTGGAGATCAATGTTGGGAATTGGACGCATTACCCCCAGACGAATTAGAACAGATCATCAAGAGAGCAATCAACAGATTCATAGACACTGACGCATGGGATGAGAACCAAGATCTCATAGCAAAAGAGAAGGAGGAACTACGGAAGAAATTTGAGAGCATGAGAATCTCATTCGGAAAAGAGAAACCAAAGACGAGGAAGAAGTAGATGATTATGCCTAAAGACCTCTTCGATTTCTTCATGGAACGATTGAAACGACAAGTGGTAGAGATGAAAAAGGAGAGAACCTAGATGCGCTGTCCTGTTGCATCCTGCATGAAGAATGTCGAACCGAAAGGGCTACCGACAGGGCTTCAAGAGATTCTTGCCATGAGAATACACTTGCACAGAGATCATGGAGAATATAAAACCACTGAAGAGGTTCTAGCGATGAGAATTGATGAAGAGGCCGTAGAGATGCGGGAGAGAGAAACAATCTTGATAGATGTAGATGCACTTGAAAGGTGGCTCAATCCCAGAAGGAGAAGATAGAAATGAGCGAAACGACTAAGCGACTTTTGCTTGTTCAAGAGATCGAGAAGTGGACAGTGAAAGAGCTTTTAGAATCACTCAGACAGGTTTCAAATGCACACGTAGCAAAGGCGGGAATAAGACTAGATCAATGGTCCATCTGGGAGCAGATAGTTCATACTCATAGTGAAGTCTCTGAGTTGTACAAGGCGGTCAAAGTAGACGCTACCCCTGTCTTTGTTCTTGAAGAGATATTTGACATAGTGTTCTCAGCGATAGCCAACGGACACGTTCTCGGCTACACTGACCAACAGTTGTTTGCGGGTCTAGAGATGACTCTACAAAAAGTCAGACGGAGAGAGGGACTAATCCACGACTGAGAAAGAGGAAGATATGATGATTGTTTGCTCACTTGTCAGTGAAGGACAGACCAAGGTTCCGAATAGCACACAGGGAAAATGCTCCAAGTGCGGAAAAGAGGTATGGCTATCGCCGTCCACTGTAGAGCTTATCACGGCACATTCAAGGTCTAGAATCGTCTGCACGAGTTGTTTTCATCCAGACTCCAATGAGAAAAACACGCTCATAACGACTCCAACTCAACTCAAAGAGCTTAGAGATCTCGGACATGGCAAGTGGTTGAAGAAGAAGGGATTTTGATTGACTGAGAAGAATCTGGACACAATCAGAGTGGTAAAGGGAACGATCATCACCTGTCCTAACTGTGGTCGGAGCATAGCTGAAGTGCAGAGAAACCTCAGACGCTTCGACATGGTACACGCTGAAGATCTCAAAGGAATAGAGCAAGAGATCAAGACAATGGATAGAATGACCTGTAGCAGATGTGGCGTAGACTATTTTCTTGGTGGCAGTTTTCACACTGAAAAGGGATGGATTTAGATGCCTGAAAAGATTCTGCTAGGCTTTGAGGTTAAGACGGGTAAGCCTGTCTCGATTCCTCTGCATCACTTAGCGATCTTTGGGATGACTCAGCTTTCAGGTAAGACTACTGCGCTAGAGGCTCTAATTAGCAGATCGGGCCTACGGGCTGTTGCCTTCAAGACTAAACGGGGTGAAGCGGGATTCCACGCATACAACGAGATTCCCTTGTACTACAAACCTAGAGCAGACTGGCAATACGTGGAGGGGCTAGTCAATGTTGCTCTCGGAGAGAAAGTCAAGTATGAAGCTGGAATGAGGTCAGCAATAATGAAGGCTTGCGAAGGAACGAAGGATCTCAAACAGGTTCAACAGAAAGCGGGGGATCTAGCGGCACACACAAAATCAGGCTTCATGCGCTCAGTCTTTGAAAGGTTGGTTGCATATCTTGACATTGTGATTCCTGAACTAGAGAAATACACGTTCACAGACAAGATCATTCTCGCTAACGGTGTAAACGTCATGGATCTAACAGGGATGAGAGCAGAGACACAACAGCTTATCGTAGGTAGCACGATAGACTATGCTTTTCTGACTCTAGAGAACATCGTCATCATTATTCCTGAAGCATGGGAGATGATGCCTGAGCTACGCATGACCCCTGTTAAACTCGTGGCAGAACAATTCATCAGAAAAGGGGCCAGTGTTGGAAACTATCTCTGGATTGATTCTCAAGACATAGGGGGTGTGAGCAAGGTTCCTCTTCGACAATGCGACAACTGGATCATGGGGCGTATGAGAGAGGCCCATGAGGTCGAGCGAATCTTGAGACAGCTTCTAGGAGTCAAGATTCCCAAAGAAGAGATTCAAACCTTGCCTCTCGGACACTTCTTTGCGGTATTAGGAGATAAGGTCAAGAAGGTCTACGTTCTTCCTGCGGGGGTTCCTGAAGGAGTAGGCCAAAACGTAGCCATAGGCGTAATGTCGCCTGAGACTGTTCGTGATAAGTATTTGAAAAAAGTAGAAGTTGAAACAGACATGAAGGACCTAGAAGAGATGAGAGCACAATGGGCCAAGACTCAAAGCGTTGTAGATGCTATTGTCAAAGTCTGGAATGAGAAAGAGAAAGCCATAGACGAGAAACAAAACGCACTCGGCAGAGAGCTAATGAACGTTCAAAAGAAACTTGGAGACATAGCGGGATCGCTCTCAGAAATTACTCTACCTGTCAGAGTAGAGCCTTCAGGAAAAGAGATCATCAACCTACAGGAGAAAGAGCTAGTCGTCAATATTGGTCATAGCGAGAACATTGTACAGATGACAACGGATGACCTTTTCGGTAGAATCATGTTATGTGTTCTCAAGGATCTTCCCAGAGAGGGATTCGATGAGATGCAGTTACAGGGAGCTATGCGAGAAAGAGGCTGGCACATGGAGCGCATTATGCTAGCTCTCAACATGGGTAAACTCATCAAAGCAGGCCGCCTACTGAAAGACGGACAGAAACAGCCCTACCGCTACAGACTACCTAGTAAGATCACGGTCAATGTGCAAGAACCAGAGAAGGGTTAGAGATAGATGCAGTATGCCTACCCTCTACGTGAGAGGAAACACTTACGACAAATTGATCTCTTGGAGAGAGCGATTCGAGAGTCAGCTTAGACGAGAGACAGGAAAACTTGTCAGTCTCGGATGGTCCTCTCTCATAGATGAGCTTATGGATATGGCTCAGAAATACCGTGAGGCTCAGGGAGAATGAATGAATCAGCAAGACCCCAGAAAGCCCTCAAGGCCAGATCAAAACGGGATCTACGTATGCTACACTCACAAGGATGAGGCCGGAGAGCCTTTCACAACAACGAGTAGAAATGCCTTCACAGATCATATCATGCAAGTACACAACGAGCCTGATTGGAAAATACTCAGGGCCGAAAGAGAGAGAAAGAAATTCTTCAAAAAGGTAACGTTGAAGATATGAAGATTCTAGGGGTTACTGTCTCTCACAACCTCAACTACATAGCCCTTGAATGTCTCCAAGCGATTCAGGGACTAGACATAGGCCCTCACCAAGTAGACTGGATGCTTCTAACAGAATCCCCTTTCAAGGGGCAAGGAGACAAGAACATAGCCCATAATCAGAACATAGCCCGACAGAAAGCAATCGCTGAGAACTATGACTTCATGCTCATAGTTGAATCAGACATAATCATTCCCAAACACACACTCACAACTCTTCTAGAGACTCAGGGAGATGTAATAGTCGCAATCACGCCCGAAAGACCTAGCAAAGTCAAGACTGACGAGTTCATAGTCTGCATGAGTTGGAACAACAACAAAGATGCTAGAGCACACATAGACAAGCTCGAACCCTTTGAGATGACGGGCTCAAACGGATATACCTGTGTACTGATCTCACGAAAAGTATTCAGCGAGATCTCTTTCCCAGAGGCAGGATCAGGAGACATGGGATGGTACAACGTTCTTCATGGCAAAGGCTTTAAAATCACCTGCCAACCAAAGGTACACTGTTTCCATAAAGATAGGGATGGAAAGATCATTCAGGGAAGAATTGGACATGGATAAGATCATCGTAACGGGCGGGGCTGGATTCATCGGATCTCACGTCGTAGAACAGCTAGCCGCTTTTGGACATGAGGTAATAGTCGTAGACGATCTGAGCAGAGGAAAACGAGAGAATTTTGATAAAGTCAAAGACAAGGTGGAGTTCTATGAAGAAGATCTCTCCAACTATGAGAGCATACGACCCGCTTTCAAGTTAGCGGATGGCTGTATTCACATGGCCGCCATGATTGGAGGCGTTAAGTTCATGCACACGCACCAAGTAGACTCTTATGGAAACTCTCTCCTAGACTTCAACACGTTTGCGGCCTGTAGAGAATTTGGAATCAAGAAGATTCTCTTCACAAGTACGGCCTGTGTGTACCCTGTGTTTTTGCAGACAGAATCAGGAACAGGGCTACTGCATGAAGATGATGCTACCGTGTCAGGGGCTAAACCTGAATCACTCTACGGATGGTGTAAGCTCTTTGCAGAACAGGCTCTAACCGCTATGCGAGAAGAATTAAGCATAGAGACAAAGATCCTCAGAATCTTCAATGCGTATGGGCCCAGAGAGTTCTTCGATCTTGAGAAAAGCCACGTCATACCCGCCTTCTGCGTTAAGGCTCATCAGAGACAAGACCCCTTTCAGATCTGGGGTAGAGGAATACAGAAGAGGGCTTTCACATACGTTACTGACGTAGCTAATGCGATCTGTACAGCCTACTGGCATAAGGGATCTCTCGACCCTACAAACATAGGAACAACGTTCTCAATCAGAATACAAGATCTCGCAAAGAAGGTCGTCAAGATAGCGGGGTACGATCCACAGTTTGCTTTCGACGTTCAAATGCCTGAAGGGGTATTCCAAAGGATGCCGGATATTCATAGAGCCAAAGAGATATTACAGTGGGAACCTTCCACGTCATTCGATTACGGCTTAAAGCAAACGTGGGATTGGTACGTTGAACAAAACAGACAGTGAGATTCTACGAGAGCTTGTAGCTCTCAATGCTGATACCTCAGACTGTGTAGCCCCCCTTGTCTCAACAGCCTATGCGCTCGATGCAAAACACATTCTAGAGCTAGGGGTAAGATCAGGCGTTAGCACTATTGCGCTCCTTGTCGCCTGTCGAAACCTTAAGGGTACGCTAGTGAGCTTCGACATAGAACCATGCGCAGAAGCACGTCAGAAGATTGAACAGCTAGGTCTAGTGGATAAGGAGAAAGCGAATTGGCTGTTTGTGCAGAAGGATGACAGACAGCTACTTGACACTGTAAAGCTCAAATCTATGGAGCTAATCTTCTTGGACACAGACCACAATCTACAACACATGACGCAGGAACTAGATCTATGCGATAAGGTCTTGAAGAAAGGAGGGGTAATCCTAGCGCATGATACCCTAGCTCCAAACTACCCTGACATTCCAAAGGCGATTCAGAACTTCATCGAGAAGAACAAGAAGAGATATTCGTTCCATGAGACAGGGACACGCTACGGTCTAGGTATGCTCATAAAGAACTAATCCTAGAAACCTTTATAGCTCTCAGATCCCCTTTCTCTTTGGGAAATCTGAGACAATGCGAAGTACCCCGCATACGCCCAGATGCGACAGATGCTACGGGAACGACAGAATATCAGAGGCAAGGGGCCGTACTAACATCTCTTCCACAAAACAAGGCCCTGTTAGAGTCTATTGGTGTGAGAGATGCAGACACAGGTTCACGATGCCCTCAGAGTCTAGAGGCCCATGCTACTATGATGGGGGCAAAGCGCACATTCTCATTCCTAACACACGAGATTCATGGATTCGTGCTCCTGAGCTAGATGTTAGAAGGAGATGAGATCTTGAGTCAGAAAGTCGAAAAGCCTGAGCACAACAAGTACGACAACATTTTTGAGATCCGAAAGAAATTTGAAAATTGGGATGACAAGATCAGTCAGGTTATGATGGGGAAAATGCCAAGATCTCCTAGAAAAGTCGGGAACGCCCTTGTACATGACGACGTTGAAGCCTTTGTACGTCGAATCAGATACGGAAACTTCAAGCTACCTCTCTGGAAGATCCTCATACCTTGCCTAGATCTCAAGACTGGCGCAATCTACTACGTTCTCCAAGGATCAGAGGGAGCAAACCACATCTTCAAAGGAACTTTTGGATACGAGGGAATAGGGCCCAGTGAGAGCGCACTTGTCGAAGAAGTCTTGTCAAGAACAGGCTACCCAATAGAAGTTAGAAGCGGAGAATATCTACTCGACTTCATAGAGTAGGAATCCATCATGTCTGTTGAGTCAGTGAAACAGGATTTACGAACAAAGAAGGAACAAGTAGGAGCCATCCTTGAACAATTCCCTTCCTCTCGAAATTCTGATGCCTACCTGACAATTCTATGGCTCAGAGAATACGGCAATCTCTCAGTCAAGATTCCGTTCATTCCTTGGAGCGACATAGAAAGGATTCGCTTTGAATCAATCAGAAGAGTAAGACAACTCTTCAACAAGGACGGTCAATATGTGGCGACAGATCCTAGAGTCCTCCGACAGAGACAGAGACTATCCAAAGCATGGCGTAAAGCTATTCCGCAAGTGTAGCTGTCAAAAAGTCTTTTATCCATCCTCCATTTGATACGCTCTCTAGAGAGAATTATGAGGATCTAGCCTATGACCAAAACATCAGGCTACCCACAGGCCCGAGACAGGATTCTGACTCATATTGCCGAGATGCAACCCAAACAGATAGATCGAGCAGACGTAACAGCCATGGCCGAAGTCTCGATCTCTACAGCAGGAACCTATCTCATGCGTCTTGCCGCCGAATTTCCAGAGAACCTAACCTACGTGAGAGGGGTACTGATAGTCAAGTCTGCTTTTCCCGAATCCCGTCTACCCCCAGAGACAAGACTACACGCAAAAAACAGGCAGATTCAACGAGTGAAACAGATCATGGGAAAGATCAAGGCTAACCACCTGAAACACAATGATATTAAAGAGTTGAAGAAGGTTCTCAAAGAAGCACAACAGGAGATAGATAAGCTGTGAGCAAAGACACACTATCAGCTAAGATCAAGGATCTAAAAGCCAAGGCGAAAGAGATCAAAAAAATGCCTCTCAAAGCAGGGGGGGCCGAAGAACTAGGAGAACTATTCGACCTCACGATAAAAGTTTTAGAGACACAAGCACTACAGAACAAAGGCAAGATCTCAGAAGGGGAACTTAAGAAAAGACTCAAGAAGATCGGGGAGAGGCTAGATGCAATCAAGAGAAAACATAAAGGAACCAAATAGACCATGAGTGTTCATGTAGAAACTGATGTCTGGGGGGAAGATGATGACGACGATGACGAGGAAGAAGAGGAAGAAGAATAGTCATGGACAAGATGAACGGACCCCTTGGAAGCCGCCGCAACTAGCCTCATGGTGAATCTTTCTTTTCCCTGTTATCGCTCTCGAAGTATCCACCCGAATACCATGCCTAACAGTATCGCTCCTGCGACCGTGAGCAGTATCCAGAACATCATCTCTTCTGGTGTCAAGCCCTCTCCTTCTTTCTTTTCTCTTCTCCCATGACCTGATTCATCTCTTTCTCGATCTTCTGTTCTTCCTCTGAGATCTGCTTTGCTGTCCAGATAGGGTGAACGCCCACGATCTTAGGGAACGGGTGTCTCTTCATGAACTCCGCTATCTTATCGCTCATTTAGTCTCCCTTTCTCTTGAATGTCTGTAGCCTGAATGTAAGGGGATCTTCAAAGTCCATCAGCTTTGGACAACCATACTTAGAGCAATCTTCAGGGAAGTTGTGAGCGCAGTAGTATTCCTCTCTACGTGTCTCCAAATTCAAGACCTTTCCCAGATTGACACAGACTCTAGAGAAAGTGATACAGCCCTTTCCCTCAACAGTGATTACGTCAGAGATTGTTTTCATCTATTTCTCTTTCTCCTTACGTCAAAGAGGTGTCTTTTCACCCTCTCTCACTAGAGGGCCATCGAGTTTTCCATTTCTCAAGCAGAGAACGATTCATGTGATCCAACACTTGAGAAGGGTCGTCAAGTGCGTGAGCAGTTTTCCACTTTTCTAAGATGTATTCAGGGGACTTAGAAAGTATGCCATCATCAGTCTGCATTAGAATAGCGAACACTACTGCTTTCTTCAACTCACTTTTCATTCTTCATTCCTCTTTTTCTTAGCTCCGTCTAAGAACAACCATGTCGTCCCATGAGAACCCCAATGCCTTCACCGCTTTCTGAAAAGCCTGTTTGTCTTTTTCTTCATACATATTGTCCATGATCTCCCTCAAAGTCTTAACCTCAACACGATCATAGCCCTCAACGAGACTCAAGAACCGCTTTCGTGCTCTTGGAAGAAGCTCAGTCTGTTTCTTTGGCTTCATTTTCATGGAGCCCTCACTCTTCTGCTGATGACTTTCTGTTTGTAGGCTTGGATGGACATTAGGGCATTGGCAAGTGGCTCAATAGCTTCAAGACGTACCTTAAGACGGTCCTGTAGCATACGCTCAGTAGAGCTAATTGCGCTAACTAGGATCTCCAATTCTTCCTGAGTCAATTCTTTCAATCTCCTAGAAGTGTCCAGCTTACTCATTTCTCAGACCTTCCTTTGTCCATAGAAACTCATATCCAAATCCCAACCTTGGCCTGCATGATGGATCAACCGACTAACAATGGTTCCACATTGTTTGCATTGAATTGAAGCAACCCAAAGCCCTTGTTGATTCAACTCAGAATCTAGGGCTCGTATTGGCTGTTCAACCATGCAACGAGAACAATACATGACCCTTTCCCTTTCAGGAATAGCGTCTAAAATCGGATGCGGCTTACTCATTTCTCTTTCTTGACCTCTGCTATGCCGTATTTCTCTCTGAGCTTAGGGTCATGCAGGATCTTAACTGCTAGGAGCTTTCTAACGTAGCACCAATTAAGCCCCTTCCCGCCCTCTTTGCTCCAAGGATGAGCAAAATAGTAGTACGGCTCGTATCTAACCTTCTGCTCGTTCAAGACCCATTTCGCATACATACCTGAGCCTACTTTGCCACAGGTAGGACAGGTCGCTCGATCTTCAGGCTTCTTGTGCCAAGTCTTTCTCTTGGCTTTTTGTCGCCTAGTCATAGTCTATTTGCGCTCCTTGAGGGCTTTGCATCTCTGACATTCTTCTTTTGGAACGATTGTTACCTTTCCGCTTCCCTCTAGGAAGAAGTAGTTGGCTATCCCCATAGGCCCTGACTGAAGAAGTATTTTCTTACACTCTGCACAAATCCGAATCCCTTTGAGCTTACCTTCTTTCGTCATCTTACCTAACCCCGCTAACTATAGGGTCTAGACTCAGATATAAGCGTTTCAAGAATAGGAAGAGGAAAGCGATATATACTGGATTCTAGGATAGCTAGTACCGATCTGAACATGACCCTAGAGCAAGACGACCTGAAAGGCGACTTCACTTTCTACGGACACTCTAAGCTGATCTTCAGCAAGGCGAAATACTTCAATTTCCACGTTCCGCTAGCTCTCTCACGCCTCATGTCCCTCAAGGACGGAGACAAGGTTCAAGTCCACGTCAATCTCAACAAGAAGATAATCGTGCTAAAGCTGATGAAGGAAGAAAAGAAGCCCCATAAGAAATGAGCCAGCACTAGCATGACGGGAAAACAGTATCAGAAAGGAAGATCAGCAGAATACTACGTGAAAGGTAGGCTACAGACCCAAGGGGCTACGCTTATTCTTCGATCTGCGGGATCTCACGGGCCCGCCGATCTTGCCGCTTTCTTCCCTGCTTCGAGACAGATCAAGCTCATTCAGGTTAAGACCTCAAAGAAAGGGCTTACTCCAAAAGCTACCACGAAAGAGCTTGCTGATCTCTCACGCTATGAGGGAACGTGGGAAGTCAGGGCCGGTTACTACATCAGAGCGAAAGACGGCTGGATCTCCAACCTCTGATTCTAGAAACACTTATAGGACAGATTAATGACTATAGACAATGGGGTTAGGTAGAATAAAACATGACGAACTATAGGTTAGAGATATGCGCTCTCCACGATAAGCCGCAATTCAACTATTGCCCTGATTGTGGATCGCCCCTGATAGAAGAAGAGGGCGTACAGGAAACTCACTTGATATGCTCAAAGTCTTGGGTTCATATCAGGATCTTTCTGAGGCCGCATGAAGGCGATCCTGACGGCGACTGTGAAGGACTGAGGGTTCGCTGATGAAAAGACGTGCAAAGCTCCTTGTCGTAGGACAAGACGTTCACGTAACACTGAGATCCTACACAGGCAGACCGGAATACAAGACCGTTAGAAAGCTCGTCATTCGACGCAAAGACATTGAGCTAGACATTCAGGCGGTCAAAGAGAAGGTCAAAGTCCTACAGGAAAAGTACCCAAAGAAGGGATTCTACTTTGAGTGGACAAAGGTTACTAATCTCTCTGCTCCTGATCCGTGTCCTCTCTCTTTCCAAATGGAGCGAAACATGACTAGGGAAATGACTTGTTGGGTTTTCGGTAGACGTGCAAAGGGCGAAAAGAACATACCTCTCTATTGGTGTCCGAGATTCAAACGACTCTATGTTCCGTCAAGCTATTGGGGTCATCAGAAGAGACTCACAAGTTCGATGATCTCATACAGGCTAAGAGACTTTGGGATTCCCTACGACTTGGCCTATGCGTGAGATCTCTTTCTCCAACCTGTCTAGCTGTGGCTTCACAAACGTAGGCATCTTCCTCTCTTCATAGTCTTTCTCTTTCCAGAATATTCGGATCGTTACTTCAACAGGATTACCTTGAGCGTTAGGTACATACTCAATCGGGAAGTCAGGGAGATAACCCATAACATACTTGACCGCACGAATCAGGTAGGTTACGGCCTTTTCTCTCCTAAACTTATCCGTAATGGTGATCTCTTCAGCCTGTGTTTCCTCTCTACTCACCTTACCATACCCCAGATCGTACTAAGGTTACGTAACACTAACCTTACCCTTACCTACCCCTTAGTGTTGAAAGCATATATCAAGGTAGCTCTTACCTAACGGTTGGTGAAAACACCAAATGCCGTACAGAGATGACCAGATCAGAACACGAGCCTACCAACTCGGCGTGTTGCCTGATAACATCAGAGCAACCTTTGTCTCAAAGCTCCCACTGATGCAGGATCTACAGGAATCTGCGCAAGCTCAGATCGTCGCCCTTGAAGTACGAATCAGGGAGAAGTTGGACGATGTGGGCATCAACGTGGGTTTCCGTGTGATGTACCTGAACTTTGGCAGGGCTTTGTTCCGAGCGAAGGGTAGCCAATCAGGTGTAGCACTTCAGAAGGTTGCTACTGCTGAAAAGGCCAAGGCCGTGTCCTATGGTCTGGACCCAGAAGTGCTCGACGAGATAATCGGCTTCGCAATCGGTGAAGAGGCATACTAGGTCTACGGGCCTAGTATCACAAGCCTATTATCCCGCCCCCTCCTTTTTTGTTATTCATGTCAGTTAGAGAGAAGGTCATCATCAGTCCTCTTATCGCTACAAGCGTCATCACTCAAGCAGACATGATAAAGAAGCTCTTACAGAGTAAGGGATTCGACGTTGAATACAAAAACACAATCACTCCGAAAGACATGGGGAATCCTAAGATCAGAGCGTTTCTATGGTTCACTCTCGCTACAATCCGATTCTTAGGAGATGCAATCCCGCCCTACATTATGACTGAGAAAGCCAAGGCCGTGTACGTTACGATTGAAGGAATACCGGCGAAAGCAAATTACCTCACTGGCAACATGAGAAAGTTAGAGTTCATAGCGGTTAGTGGATTCGTCAAGTCGTGTCTAGAGCTAGCGGGTATGACGGTCATTGATGTTGTGCATCATGCAATAGACTTTGAAAAGTGTCAAGCTCTCAAGCCTGATTCCCTAACTCTCAGGAAGAAGTGGGAAGATGAGTATGGAGATCGAGTCAAGTTTCTCTATCTTGGTAGAAACGATCCTAGAAAGGGATTGGATAAGCTAGGTAGAGCAGTAGGGATTCTCAATGAGGAACATAAAGACGAATTTGTTATGCTTCTGGCCTCTGAAGGAGATGTAGCTGGATTGACAGATCAGCCAAACGTTGTCAAGGTCGCTTCTTGCGGCTCTATGATGTATGATGATGTGCTCAGAATCATGGGTGCTCCTGACTTCTTCGTATTTCCTACTCTGTGTGAAGGCTTTGGGGTTCCTCTCTTAGAAGCTAACGCTATGGGGATTCCTGCGATTCATGCGTGGATTCCCCCACTAGATGAGTTCTCTAGTAAAGACTTCAATTTCGTCTTTGGGATTCAGGGAACACAGCTACACAATCAAGGGAATGTGCAGTATTGGAAATTTCACGAGTATAGGCCTGAGATGTTGGCTGAAATGATGAGTCATGCTATGAGAATCTTCAAGGAGAGCAAGAAAGAGTACAACGAGTATTCAGCGAAGGCACTTGAACACTCTAAGGCATGGGATTACAAGAATATTTATCCAAGGCTTCTAAGTCATTTGAAGATCGAGTAAGTTGTCTGCAAAGCAGGCCCAAGATCCAATTCAACGAAAGCTACTCTATCTACTCACGTTAGGCTCTGAAGATGGCATAGCTCTCAGCATGGAAACATGGCTAGCAAAACTCAAAGAGATTCAGAAAGAGATTTCTTATGATGTGATTTGGAGAATCCTCATGGATCTCTACCTCAATCTACAGATTGGGATTGATTGGAGTCAATTTGAGTTTCCTCCAATAACAGACATAGTTATTCCCCCTATCATCATTCCCCCGCTTCCTCCGTTTCCCCCTGACCCGCCGCCGCTTGACCCGAATTACACTCAGTTCTATGGATCTGTGTACGATAAGGTAACTAAAGCTCCTTTGGATGGGGGTACGCTCAAATTCATTGGGCCCGAGCAAAAGACGGTTTCTTTCTTCATGGGATCTTACCTCTCAGGTACGCTCCAAGAAGGATCATACGCTATTACAGCAGAGCTAGTAGGCTACAACTCTCTCATGCTCGTTGGAGTAGGCACAAAGAACAATGTGGTAGAGGTAGACTTTGGTTTAGATCGAGTAGATATTCCTCTAGACAAGGGACAGATCTTCGGTACTGTTTACAATCGTCAGACGGGAGAGCTAATCATGGGGGGTACAATCTCAGGAACAGGATTGACACCTTTCACGGTTCTGGTAGTCAATGGACAGTATAGCTCAGGAGATCTAGAGCCTAACACATACTCAGTGAGCATCACTTTGGATGGCTACTATCCTGTAACACAGACGGCCACTATCGTAGCTGGCATACCCTATCATCTAGACTTTCCACTGACAAAGATCGGGTTCGATGACACCCTATCCAAGATGATCTATGATGACACTTGGTACGATCTCTGCTATTACGATCCCCCTGAGCTTGCTCTAGTGGACATTGAACGATTCGCATGGAATCAGCGATACCACGTTTCAGAGAAGAATACGCTAGAGTACAAGAAGATGAGTCTAGCCCTCAAGACTCTGCTAGAAGCGAACAAGGATGCTCTCAAAAATGCTAACGTGAATCCTGACGTGGTAAACATGACTGAGGACATAGCGACTATGGTAGAGAGTCGAATACTCAGAGGCTTCTATGTTGGATTCGCAATAGTCGGTCTGAGCAGAGTAGCGGATAAGCACTTGCCACAATATCTCTTCAGAACCAAAGTGCCTACACGAATGATTATTGACTGGAAAACAATAGTGAACAGTGAGAGCGTAGTGGCCCATGAAGCTATCGTAGGATTCGCTAGAGTAGGCTACTTCAGAGTTGGAGATTGGAGCATGGCTTTGCATAATGCTGTCTCTAAAGAGGCCGTAGCGAAGATCAATGCCTTTTGGCAAAGGTCAGGGATGGTTGAAGCAGGACAACTCAGCACGTATGGGGGTCTAGGCTATCAAGCCTTTGGGTATGAAGGGGTCTATGGGGCCTATGCGGGATACTTGTCTCAGAAATACCAAGTTCTGAATCAGAGAGTGTTCATGCTTCAAAGAGTAGATCAGTACCATTACGCAGGGGGTCATCATCAGATCCTAATGCAGAGTTACATCAAGATGGTTAAGCGGATCTGCAATAAGATGGGGGTGATAGGGGTTCTTAGAGCCACATACACGTCATACGCACATGAGATCTACTACCAAATGTATGAAGGACACAGACTTTGGAAACAGTGGAAAAGAGTAGTCTCCGTTGAGGACATAACCAATAAATACGTCCAGATGGGGTGTGATATAGCAGTATTGAATAAAATCAAGGATGCTGTAAGACCATGAGTGGAGAATCTACAAGTGTTCCCGACATTTCCCTAACGCAAGCCGCTTCTACCTCTCCGAAACAACTGGCCGCCGCTAGAGAGTTCCAAGAATCGCTAGGTATGCTCTCTTTCAGAGTGGCATCTTGCCCTTGCCCTAATAAGGACAAGTGTAAGATATATCAAGCGGGGCAAAACGTAAGTATTCAATTAGGTAAACTTCAAGACGTAGGAGGAGGAAGAGAGATTGCCCCCGTCAGCACAGGAAAGAAAGGAAGGAGAAAGGGTGGTTCGAGTAGGGGAAACGTTTGAGCATAAGAAAGTCGTAGTGGAAATAAGGGAACTCGCTCCGAATCTCGATCCGTATGGTAGGCCTGCTTACCTAGTCGGGGTCTTACTCAAAGACGCTACTTCCGGTCAGCCTCTTATGTCCGATCTTTTTCACTTTACGATGAGGAAAACAGACGATCCTAGGCCACGCCTTGAGAAGATCATAGATGACTATCTCAACCTCTACAAAGACATGATGAAAGGACACATGAGGCCAATGGGTTGAGCAATTCTAACATAGATTTTTTCGTTGAAGTCTTAGGGAAGGAAATTCCTCTCGTAGACTTCACAAATGATCTTCTTCCTCTAGATCTGACGCATTGGGAGACAGGCGGTATCACCGATCCTCTCGGACAACTCTTTAACTGGCTCTGGACTTCGATTCAGAGTTCATTCAGCATAATCACCATAGCCCTTGAAGGTGCTCTATGGACAGTCAGAGATTATTTGTACAGTGGATTCACTAACCTAGTAGGCGGCATATCGTCAGTCATCACAGGTCTAGCAAGTACCTTAACCTCAGTCTACAGTAGCATTACGGCTCTGGCCCCATACCTTGGGAGTATTCTCGCTCCGATCTCAAACATGATTAATTACATCTCAATGGGCATATCTAGCGTAGGGTCGGTGTTAGGTAATGTCTATAGTTCGCTTCAAGGCATGGCCTCTAATATTCTGTCGGGCATCTCAAGTACATTCTCCAACATTCAATCATGGTTCGCTAGCACAGCGTCATTACTTCAAACATCTATTGGCAATTTTGCATCCACATTCTCAACGTACATTTCTGACATGGGCTCTCGCATCTCTGTGTTATCAAGTACACTAGCTACGTCAGTCAGTGGGATTGTCTCTTCAATCTCAAGTACCATACAGGGGATCGGATCGTCCATCTCGACTTCGTTTCAAGGATTAACTGGATTCCTCACAAGCATCTCGCAGACACTAGCCGCTAACCTCTCAGGAATCGTGAACACTCTTTCATCAATCGGTTCCAGCTTTGGAACTGCATTGACACAGGCCCTTACAGGAGTACGAGATTGGCTGTCTAGCTCACTTCAAATAGTGGCCCTTAATCTCACTCAAATCTGGTCAGGTATGCAGAATTGGGTAACGTCCCTTCCTGAGTGGTTTCAAGACACATGGAATAATATGAATGAGGGTCTAGTGAAATTCGGTACGACGGTTACAGGATGGTGGCAAGGGGTCCAGAAGTTCTTTGTGGATTCCTACAACTCTCTCACGACAGGCGTAAAAGAAGTGATGATGACGCTAGGGGGCTTCGTGAATCCTCTTCTCAATATCTCGAACCTTTTTCCTAACTTTGTGCAAGGAGCAATCAAGTTCTTTGGAGATCTCCCCAAGATCTTCGACGGCCTATGGAAGTGGCTTACACAAGATGTTCCCAAGTGGTTTACTGAAGATGTTCCCAAGTGGTTCGACAACATAGGAAAGGGAACTCAGGAATGGCTGGACAGTCTCAAGGTAGATCCAATCAACGCCGTCTTTGACGGCTTGGCTAAGTTCGCTAAAGATCCTCTCGGATCTATCGGAGGCTTCTTCGGGGGGCTATTCAAGTGGGGTCAAGACACTCTCTTTCCAATAATCAAAACGGGATTCATTCAGGTTGGAACATTTCTAACAGACATAGGTAAAACCCTCTGGACTAGCCTAGTGGGATTTGCCAAGACAAGTTTCACTTGGATAAGTGAAGGAATAAAGGATCTAGTCGGATTCTTCACGCCTCATTCCTCCGGCATATTCGATGATATACTGAAGTGGTTTGCAGATCTTCTGGGAAATATCTTCTTCAAGCCCTTTGCTATGATACCTACCAAAGTCTTTGAGAGATCCACGTCAGGCGATCTTCCCAAAGACACGCCTATGGAAGCATCAATCGCATACATGGGCGGCCTCATGCTAGAAACAGTAATGGTTCCCTACGCTCTCTCTTCCGTAATGAAATCCATTGGAGAGACAGGCAAAATAACGTTTGAAGGTGGTTTACCCAAGATCACGGCGGGAGCGCAGATCAAACCTCTTCTCCTAATAAAGCACTTAGCAAAAGTCGTATGGAAAATGCCTGACATCTTTATGAACAGTCTAGCCTACGGCTTTGGAATCTGGATGACACAGCCCGTTCTTAGAGTCATCAACTCTTTCAAGAGAAACGATATGCCTATTGAGATGCCTAACCTACAGGAGATCAGAGAGATAGCTAATAGAGCCTCAGTTCTCACTGAGTTTCCTGCGGTCCAGCAATCACTAGCGCAATTCATGGCGTACTATGGCTACAGTGATTGGAGCGTATCTTGGAACCTTGGCTTCTACAGCAATCTATACGAAATAATTCCAACAGAACCCTTTACGATGGTCAGAGACAGATTCGACAATCCTGTGGAGATCCCGCTTGCTTTGAGACACGCTTTGCCTAGCGGCTCAGAGTTCGCTACGATGATGGTCAGAGATGTTTTCCAGACTTTTGAGGATTTTCAGACAACTATGCAGGTCGAAGGCTATGGCCCTGACGTGTCGAAACTGTACTATCTACTGCACTACAAGTATCCTACGATGGATAGTCTGTGGAAATTCATAGCGAGAGTGTCAGCAGGATTCGGATGGGTGGAGGGAGCTTTTGAGAAGCCAGCAGGATTAGGATTTGACGGCATGACACCGAAAGCCATGTCGGCCAAGTATTCGACAGATCCTATCGGTAGCCTAGTCTCCTTGTCTGAGAACCTTATTCCCTACTCAAAGTGGCATGACTACGCTCCTTTCGCATGGAAACAAGACTTCACAAGCGATAGACTCATCATGCTAGATCTCATGGCAAGACTACCTGACAGAATAGAAGCACGATGGATGTACAAATGGTCAATCATTGACGATTCGCAATTACAAAAACTCGTGGTAGCTGAAGGCTTTCACCCCAACCAAATAGAGAGCGTATCTGTAGCTGAGGCCATGAACGCACTCACAGAGGAAAGAGGATCGGCAAAGACGGGAATACTCAACACGTTTGAGATGGGATTCTACTCTCTTGCTCAAGTGAGCGCAAAGCTCCAACAGATAACGACAATCAACATACTTGGAAAAGAGCGCATAATCAGACTCCTAGCGGGAGAGAGTAAGCTAGAACTCATCAGAAGCAACTATGACCGAGCAAAAGGGGTTCTGTCAAAAGTATGGAGCAACCTCACAGCAGGATTCACCCAGAACATCTATGCTCCTACTGAAGTCATGCAAATACTTGGAGACACCACAACCAAAGTTACGAAAGTTTTAGGGCTAGATCTCACAGTGGACTCAGCATTTTTCGGCACATGGCTAGACACCTTCCAGATTAGATGGAAACAACAGACCGTCCAAAGAATCAGATCTCTCATGCGAGTGTTCATCTATCGAGCAAGTCAGCTAGCAGAAGCGGGAGAGAACGTGGATGAGCTCATAGATCAATTCTCTGCGACGGCTCTGCTAACCCCTACTGAATCAGAGATAATGAAAACTCTTGCAGGGGCCTTCATCAAGGCCAGCCAACTCGCCAGTAGTCGAACAACAGTCAAGACGTGGATTGCCTCAAGACTACGAAGAGGCGAGATCACGTTTGAGGTCGCCATAGCAGAACTCGTTAAGGCCGGATTGACGGATCTTGCGGCCCGAGCATATCTAGATGCTCAATCAAGAACAAGAACAGTCTCAACGGACAAGCTCATCACGATGATGGAAGATGTGCCGATCTCTACGGAAATGCTGACCAATAAGATGAACGCTGAAGGGGTTCCTGCTGATGAGCAGAAGCTATACTTGCCCTTTGCTGTAGCTCAAGAGATCAAGGAAGAAATGGCGACAGTCGCTACAGAGTTCGTAGGCGACCTTGTAGGAGGCGTGATAGATGAAGCAACATTACGCACCAATCTGGATAACTTGGCAACATTGAATAACACAGTCAAGACGAAACTAGGGGTAGATTGGATTGTGCTCTCTCCAACGGAAAGAGAGTACATGATCTATCTCGCAAAGCTCAGGAGAACAAGATCGCAAATGCCAAAGGTTCTAGCCAAGACTCTATCATCTGATAAGCTCATTTCAATAGGAGACAATGTGCCTGTAGACACTCAGAAGCTAGTAGACAAAATGACGCTCGAAGGAATACCCGCAGATGAACAAAAGCTGATGATTCCATTCTCGCTAGCAACAGAGATCTCAGCAGAAATGGGAAGAGTAGTAACAGAGCTTTTGACTGACGTAGCGGGGGGTGTGCTCTCCATAGCAGACTTTGAAATTGGTCTGAATGACTTGGCTACTCTAGGTGGAGCAGTACCCATCGCACTAGGGGTTCCTTGGATCGTCCTATCTCCATTGGAGAGACAACTGCTCATCAACTTGGCGAAGCTCAGGAGAGCGAGAACGCTAGCGAAGCAAGCAGGAGTCAAGTAGAAATGCCAACGATAGAGGATCTACGGCTCATCACAGGTCAGCTAGTAACAGAAGATTGGTACGATCTCCTAGTGGACTATCTGGAACAACTGAGCTATGGCGGGGTAATCAGCGTCTATGGCTACGTTGTAGCAGATCTCATTCCAATAGCTGATCTGCTCATCAATCTGGGTATTCCTCTGAAACAATTCTTAGCGGTTCATGCTGGCTACGGCTATTTCTCAGGTGGTGTCTGGGTAGATGGTCATCCAGTCATCAAAGACGGAGATCCTATCACAGTCTCAGATCTAGGAACATCAGCAGTAACAAAGATCACTCAGGCCGTAGATGCTTCTGGATACATTTCTACATATCTCCCAAGGATCTCAGGCTATGAAGCTCCTTTGCATCCTGATCTTCTCAATCTTCTAGGCGCATTGAAGCCCGTTCTCTTAGGCTATCAGATCAGCTATTCTGCCCCTGACAATGCTGATTGCTTTGGGTCAGATCTTGTAGCTCTCTACGATGGACGATTCAGATTCAAATTCGTAGCAAATGCCTATGTCTACGCCTATGCGAAACATCAACCACTCGTAGCGGGATCTGCAATAATAGCGGCTTTGAACTCAGGAGCACAGATACCTACGGCCACTTGGAACGAACTTGATCTCACGAGCATGATAGGAGACAAAGCAAATTTCAGAATTACGCCAAGCACAACCCTATCAATTCTGATATACAACATTCCCAATGCTTGAGAGGATATGCCCTACCGTGATGATCCTTTGTCAGAGATCAAGTCTCTACACTACGTCTACCCCAGATACAAAGGCGTGAGCTTCACACTCATTAGCGAACAGCACATCAAGCATCTCAGTAAGAAAGTCAAAGTTCAGAAGATAGATGAAGAAGTCCTAGACAATCTCATGTGGCTACAGCCAAGAAACATTCTTCTGCATCCAATTCTCTATACCACGATTGGAGACAAGGCCGAGCAATTTAAAAAGAGATACAGAAGGTTCGAGAACGTCATCAAGGTTAGGAGAAAACTAGGGGGATTCGAGACAGCAGATTCAGATAAGATCAGCAAAGTAGCTGTGGATCTGCTCAACAGGTTCGACGTGGTTTTTCTTCCCTCTAATTTCTCGATTCAGTCATTCAAGAACTCAGGTGTCCAGATCCCGTTAGAGCTAGTGCCTCATGGCCTCAATGATGCTTTGCTAGATCCTGACAGATCCATAAAGGCTGATTCAATCAAACGAGTTCAACAGATCAAGGAAAAGAACGGGGCCACGCTAGTTCTTTTCTTCTGTCTACACAGCGACTACAGGAAAGGGGCCGATATTGTTGTTGAAACTATGGAGCACATTCAGGGGATGCACAACGACGTGTATCTTGTTTTCAAGAAAACTGCGGCTGATATGTCTATCAACGACAAGTTCAGAAAACTCAGATTAATCGAGATCCCTACATGGCTTTCAGATGCAGAACTCAAACAGCTTTACGACGTATGCGATATGCTGATAGTGCCAAGCAGAGGCGGCGGGTTCGAGCTCAATGCCTTAGAAGGATTAGCTAGAGGACTACCTACGCTTGTTCCTAGTGCGGGCTGTTTCTCAGACTACATTCAGTACGCTATCCCTCTTCCAATCACAGGGAATCCTACGGTTCTCCCTGAGAATCCTATTCATATCGGCAAGGGATGGGAGACTGATTCAGACCACTTAACGAGCATGGTTCATCAAGTCTTAGGAAACTTGGAGACATGGAAAGAGAAAGCTCAGAACAACGCTCCAACAATCAGAAAGACCTACAGTTGGGAAACCGTCTGTAACGATCTCTTTGAGAAGCTAGTCAAGTACGGGCTGTGTCAGAAAGCATGATAGTGAACGTTGGAATAAAGAGAGTTGCAGAGGTTCTTCAGAACGAATCTTGGGAGCTTGCCATAGGTACAGGGACTACTTTTCCTTGGACGGATAATCTAACCCTTCAAAATGAATATGCTAGAGCAGATGCTACAGTAACCCTTACCTCTACCACAATAGACAGCGATACTCTCAACTTTCACATAGAACTTGTCTTTACGGAAGAGAAAATCATTTCTGAGTTTGGAATTTTCCATAAGACTACGGGAAAGATGCTGGCAAGAGCAATCCAAATCCCCGTTACTGTTCCCGTAAGCAACACATTCTATGTAGACTACATTGTGCAGATCAAGTCGTGATGGGGCCATGGTGGAACTAGGCAACAAACTGACAAGTGGGGGAGGATGGATGTGTACCCCAGACTTTAAGCTAGCCTACAAAGTTCATCTTCCTGATGCGGGACGATTTCTTAAGATGTCGGCCTACTGTGGAGGTTATACAACAAGCGTCTATGCGAGATGTAACATTTACTCGGATAAAGACGACGAACCATATCATCTTTTGAGGTCTACCGAAAACGTTCTTTTACCTAAAGTTTATTTTTATACACCTTACACCGCATTATTGGTAGACTTTCCTTTTGCATCACCATATCCTGAAATCCTACCCAGTGACATTTGGCTCTGCTTTCATGGAGGACCTGATGGAATTTATTCCTTTATTCTTAACACTGGAAACGGAGTGGTAAAGAATGTCTTTAAATATTATGACGACTTCGATGATGGATCAGACGAGTATTGGGGGTCTCCGCAAGTCCTCGATACTTACGCATTGACCCTGTATGCAACCTATGAGCTTCTACCCAGAACATACGCTACAATCAGAGATAGCATAACGCTAGGGTCAAGACTCATCAATCCCCCCGATGCAGGGGGCTATTGGATTCAAGGCTTCTGGGTTAGGAAGGTTCGAGCGAGACTTGACAAGACACTAGCGAATGACCACAACATACCTACAGCCGTTCTTCAAGTGTGCAGAGACATTCTAAAGGAGAGGATCATCTGATGTGTCCAACAACAGTGAACGACGTAGACATGGCCGTTATGATGATTTCTCTAGTGAATCCTCACATAGCAGGATTCGGAACAGAGTTCATGGCAATTACTGACGCTATCAAGAAATTCAGAGATTACTTCTATGAGAACATGGCTCTATTTCAGATTCCCTCTTCAAAGATCACTGAGCTAGATAGCTACATAGCTCTCTTCAAAGTGTACAAGTACCATGACAGAGTAGCGGCGAAAGAATACAACAACATGGTAGAGGCTCTCAACGTCGTTGGACAACTCGTAGCCTATGCGGGTGTGCTCTACTACACAAGTGGAATCTATATCGCTCCAACGTTGAAAGCCTACTATCCAACAAAGTATGATGATTACTACCCCCCTTGGTTCCCTGCTTCAGTAATAATTCTGGCCTTGTCATCTGCATGGCGTTTGTGGACCTCATCAGCCTACCCTCAAGACAAGGTAACGTCAGAAGGATGGTTCCTAGCGAATAGACACTATGGTTCCGCTAGAGTTCGAGTGAAGTATTCAATTCCAGTAGGAAAGACAGGACAGACCCATATCTCTGTTCTCTTCCTTACGTCTGGATCTCCGTTAGGGTCATGGACTCAATCAGTTCTACAGAGAGGCGACGTGAGCATAGCAGGACGAGCCGATTTTCCCTACACGGCAGGAACGACAAACTACGATACTACAGTCAATGTATCTCTGAACGCAAACATCACGTACATAGTCGTCTGTTGTCAAGACCGATTCACAGATACGTATGTGCGTATTCAAATACAACAGCTTTGGATTACTCCAACTTAAGGAGAACGAATGAGTTGAATGTAAGACAGGAAAATCCAGAGGTTCTAGATCTATCAAGAGAGATCTGGATGCTACAGCCTTTACCTAATCGAAGGAGAGTTCAGATCCCAACATACTATCCCCCTCAAGGCGGAGCAGGATACAAAGCAAATCCCCCTCAAGGCGTTAGAAAAGGAATACCTGTTGAGGGGGGGCCTGCTCTGCCTCCACCCCCACCCCCTGCTGAGATGCCGC
>Ga0315296_10000987_pt1 | contig 25190 bp, 27 predicted proteins | sample YL17G14_18_MG_FD_203921 | JGI IMG/M metagenome (GOLD analysis project Ga0315296, IMG submission 203921) | Sediment microbial communities from Yellowstone Lake, YNP, Wyoming, USA - YL17G14_18 | ecosystem: Environmental > Aquatic > Freshwater > Lake > Sediment | place: USA: Wyoming | collected... | reverse complement strand
TCATCACTGGCAAAATGGCAGTCTCAAATTCGATAATGTGGTCGACACCGTTGCCTTAACGGAGCTGCTGTACATGGTTCCGCCGATGTACCACATGAATCTCGACGAATTTGAGAAGCATCGTGAGGCGATGAAGAAACACTATGCCTTCTTTTCGCCCCTGCATCGAGAGGTGGGTTTCTCACAGATGACGGATTTTCATTGGCTGAGTTCTGACCGGCTGCTGCAGTGCGCCACCTTCGCGGACAAGATTGAGATAGTGGCGAACTTTTCTACGGAAACGCGGCAATATAATGGACTTGAAATCCCAGGACACAGCATTGCAGCTCGGTGGAGGGAGAGTGGGCAAACACGGAGCTATACTGCCAGATATAGTCCTTAAGCTCCGCATAGGGAAAAAAACAATAACCGCAAAAGCAAGCTGCAGAACCCTCTTCAGTATGTTCTTACTGCCTTACCGATTATTCTGGGAAAGGTCAGGTGTTCAGCAGGGAAAGTGACTTGAGGAACGGCTGCTGAACCTGTCTTCATTGTTCATAGGTCGCAAAATTGTAGTTTGCCGGGCATTACCAAAAAGAACTGGCGATAAGTCACGGTGTAGCTTTTTAGTTGCCGATTCCTTCAATTCCCCCGTGGTTTCTTGCGTACTGATTATCAGCGGACCATAATCGTATCACTTAACCTTATTTCTGCGGAGGAACTACCTACCATTAGCTCAAATGCCCCCGGTTCTACGACAAAGCCCGCTGTTTTTACATCATAAAAGGCCAGCTCTTTAGCAGGTAATGTGAACGTAACGGTTTTTGTTTGCCCCGGCTGTAAACTAATTTTCTTAAACCTTTTTAGCTCTTTGATAGGCCTCGGTACACTTGCAGCAACATCATGTACGAACAGTTGAACTACCTCGTCACCTTCACGGCCACCAACATTTTGTATATCTACGCTAACACAAACTTCCCCATCAGGGCTTATTTGATTGGGGTCTATTTGAAGATTGCTGTAGCTAAATTCTGTGTAACTCAACCCATGCCCAAACGGATATAGCGGTTGTCCGGCAAAGTACATGTAGGTTCTGCCCTTTCGGATGTCATAATCATCAAATGACGGCAGTTGAGCGATAGATGCATAGAATGTCACAGGCAATTTGCCCCCTGGATTATAATCACCAAACAGAACATCTGCAATTGCAGTGCCACCGGCCTGGCCAGGATACCACGCTTCAAGGATTGCCGGAACATTCCTTTGCGTCCAGTTAATAGCTACCGGCGACCCATTAATTAGTACAACTATTGTATTCGGATTGGCCTGGTAAACTGCCCGGATTAAATCCTCCTGAATACCGGGTAAATTTATATCAGAACGGTCATGCCCTTCATTTGCGATGGATAGGTCGGTGCCGACAAAAACGACTGCCACATCAGATTTTGAAGCTATATTGACCGCATTAGCGAAGGTGTTACCAAAGTAGTCCCATTGCAACCGTGCTACGGCGGAAATCGTATTTTCATAAAACTCCATTACAATGGTATATTCCTGACTTGCCTGAAGGTTTACAGGGACCGAATATGTTGTTGACGCCTGGTCATGCCATTGGTTGATAAGCAGTTTCCCATCCAGATAGAGACGGACACCATCATCTATAGTTACTGCTAATAGATAAGTTTTAGTTTCAGGAGGTACTAACTTTCCGGTCCATCGGACAGAAAACTTGTCGGTGTTGACGTCAGGGGCCGGCGAACCCTCTCCCCAATCAAAATCGACCTTCGCATCAATTCGTATTAATGCCGGCGAGCCCGACAGAGTCATATTATTGAAGTACTCACCTTTTAACCCATGGTCCCCAGGTGAGCCGGCTGGAATCAAGTATTCTGACGGTATAGCAACCAACCTTTCCTCTGAAATATCACATCCTTTTTCATACGAAACTGTGATACTGTGTCCAGCCACTTTGCTTTGTATCCCTTCAAGCGGTGTCACCTGGATGTTGGGTGTGCCGCTATAACCCCCAAATACGCAACGATTCGCATTTGGCCCAATGACAGCAATGGAATCGATAGCATTTACGGCCAGCGGTAATATCCCATTATTTTTCAGTAAAACCATCGATTCAAGTGCTGTTTTAAGTGCTAAATCCCTGTGCTGCTGGCAATCGAGCCGCGAAGCAGGTATAGAGGTGTAGGGAACCAATTCCGGCGGGTCAAACTCACCCAGCCGAAACCTGGCCATAAGTAATCGAGCAACGGCCCTATCAATATCAGCTTCTGAAAGTAATTCCTGCTGAATCGCTTGTCCTAAATTATCCTGATATGTACTCCCGCAATTAAGGTCGGTACCAGCCAGGACTCCCACGGCTGCCGCCTCCACCGCTGTTGAAACATAATGATGGCTGGCGTAGATGTCACTGATGGCATCGCAGTCAGAGACGACGTATCCATCAAAACCCCATTCAGCTCTGAGCACCTCTGTCAAAAGCCAAGCGTTGGCGCAGCAGGGTACACCATTTAACGCATTATATGCGCCCATGACTGATTGCGCCTTGCCTTCAACAAAACAGGCCCTAAAATGGGGCATGTAATACTCTCTTAAGTTCCTCTCATCAACATTCGATGAACTGCTATGGCGGTTATATTCCGTGTTATTAGCTATAAAATGTTTAGGAGTTGATACCGTTTTCAAATAAACAGGGTCGTTGCCCTGCATACCGGTAACAAAAGCCACGCCTGTTCGCGAGGCCAGATAAGGGTCTTCACCATAAGACTCCTCGTTTCTTCCCCATCTGGGGTCTCTGGCAATATTGATTGTTGGACTCCAATATGTTAGTCCTTTACCAGTTGTATTGTTCTTGACTCTCGCCTCATCAGAAATGGCAGTGGCTACCTGATGTATTAAGTTCGGGTCCCAGGTACCGGCCAGTGCTATCGCCTGCGGGAAAACTGTTACTCCTGATGACAATACACCATGCAGAGCTTCATTCCACCACCCGTAAGCCGGTATTCCCAAGCGAGGAATTGCCGGCGAACCGCTTCCCATTTGTGATATTTTCTCTTCCAGCGTCATCTGTGACATTAATGCTGCTGCTCTTTGTGCAAAATTTCCTACCTGTAGGACGGTAATTGTCACCATGTCGCTGGCTGACAGTTCGCTGTCACTAACTGTGAGGCGCAGCAGATACGTGCCGGCCTCGGAGAATGTCGCGGTAGCGTCTTTGGATGATTCATTGCTGAACGCCACCGTATTCGGCCCGCTGAGCGCCTCCCACAAGACCGCCACCTTACCCGGTGGGTACGGCAGACCATCGTCAATAACCGTGCCGTCCAGATTTACTTCTACACCGCTGGCACCCTCCGGCAGCCGGACTATCTGGTCATTGCCGGCATAAACCTTCGGCGGCAGATTAATGTACTCCAGCCAATTATCAACTAATAGCGACAAATCAAGCCAGTCAACCTTATTGTCCTCATAAATATCGCCCTTTAACAGTGCCCCTTCATTCAGCCAATTACCAGCTAATAGGGAAAAATCAAGGAAGTTAACCCTGCAGTCCACATTAATATCGCCATCTAATGAAACTCCGCCGCAAGGCAAAATGAACGAAGCACCACCTCGGTCCATTAGCTGGATGAGCTGGGCGGTGGTTAGTGCATGGTTGAAGATTGCCACATCGTCAATCAGACCATCCCAATAACGTCCCGTTGCTTCCGCATTTTCGCCGATATAAACATTGTAGGTATTGGTAGGTACACCCTCAGTGGAGGATTTTGTTGAGTCAAGCACCTCATCAACATATAAGCGGATTATTCCACCATCATACGTACCGCAGACATGGTGCCATTCACCAGCGGGCACCTCAATTTTTCCATTGACAAGATTCACCCAGGGAGACCCACAGATGGCAAAGTGAAATGTTCTTTGGCTCTGGGAAGTAGAAAGCCGCCAGGCGGTGTCACCTTTGGCGATGATAGTCCTCCAGTCACCGGGAACCGCAGTGATATTCACCCAGGCCGCAACTGTAATCTGGTTGGTAATGTTGAAGACCGAATCGTTCCCACAGTCCACATAGTCACCGGCACCATCGAGGTTTATTGCCTGGCCAAACACACCAGCCACATAATATGGCTTGCCTTTTTCGCTGCCGTGGTTGGTTCCGGCACTGTCCATGGCACTGCCATCAAACTCGTAGAGCGCTACCAGAGATGCATTAACCGGACCTGCTATCGGGCCTAACACTAAAATAAGAGAAACTGAAAGAAACAATTCTCGACACATGATATTCATCCCTTCAAAATCTAAAAACGTCAGCAAAGCTCTGTATGCCATCCTGAGCCCTTAGATTCGCTCGAGACACGTCTAAGCCCGAACAGAAGGAGAAGGAATGACAATGATGCAAGCAAACAGTTTTATTAAAAACCCGACAGAATGAACCAAGCTTTCATCAAAATCAACGCAAAAACAAACTCTTTCAATACTCCGCCCTTAACAATAAGAGTTATATCATTTACCAGACCTAAAAGCAATAAGAACTTTACAGCAAAAGATTTATAAACCCCTCTTTCCTACTGCTACCACTCTAAAGTTACAAAATGACATACAACACAACAGCCCAACTAAGAGAATTGTATTTCCAACACCGCAGACCCTACCAAACCCGCCTCAATCCGACTTTGAATATAGTCTTTTTGACATTACCGATTTAGCTGACAGAAGCTATGTGTTCAGCAGGGAAAGCGACGCAAGGAGCGGCGGCTGAACACATTTACAACCTGTCACATCACGACCGTAATGCTTCCAAGGTCTGGGAGAGTCCTTGCTCTTGGACCCTCCTTTGTGCTACAATCGATTTGAGCTTTCATAAGAGGTTTTTGTTGAGTGGTCAGTGTAATAGGATGACTCATAAGAGCGGTAACACGCAGAGCGACCCAAATCACCAGAGCCTCCTTAAGCCCCAGACAGCACCGCGTCTGCCGCTGACAGAAGAGGTTTTAATCCTCCGCCGACTCCGAGCTGGCGAAGAGGGTGACTTCTGGGTGCAGGACTACGGCCCCGTCTATATCCCAAATGGCTGGGAGTTCCTGCCGAGAGGTGACGCATTTGTCACCAGGCAGGTGAAGAAGGGGCCACACTGGATCCTAATGGGCCAGTACAATAGCAGGCGTCGTTATACACCTGTCAAAGGTGTATATGCACCGAGGACCTCGATTGAAGCTGCTAAGCAAGCCGCCATTGCGACGGAGGTCAAGCGCGAGCAACAACGCCAAAAATCCCAGTTGCGAAGGGAAAAAGTCGAGGATGACTACCAAAACAGGTTCGAGCAGGCATGCCTTCAGTTTCTCCACTTCGATCCCACCCATGCCCAGTTGGCGAAGGAGATCGCAGTTGGCGCCACAGCTTGGGCATGTGAGAAATACAGCGGCCGCGTCGGACGAACGAGTCTTGTAGATCTGTCGGACAAAGCAGACCTGGCTGTTCGAGCCTATCTGCGCCACAATTACACGGATTACGAAGAAAACGTTCCCAACTATCGTGGAGAGCTTGGGGTCGATGAGTACCTGCAGGCAAGGACCAAAGCACAGCTTGATGTGGATCGTTTTCTGGAGAAGCACCGTTCTGGAAAATGAGTTAGAGGACTTTGGGATTGAGACCGGCTGGAAGCGCGGTCACCGCTTTGCAGCTCCGTGCAGTGCATTCTGGACCCAACTCTCATGGGCCATTTGACACACAATCGAATGTCCTGCCCGCACCAGCTCAATCAACCCGTCCCGCAGAAATTTTTTATCCGGACAGACAGATTGCTCTGAATTTGGTTTAGAAATCCTTTGTGGTTTGACGATAATGACTTCATCAAAGCTTCCTGCTTGACCGTGACCTATATCCTTATGTCGAAACGAGTTAAACGGAACTCTACACTCTATTTCTAATCATCAGATGGGGGGAGATTTCTTCTTAAAATTCCTCACCTGAAATTTTTAAAAAAAATCAGGAAGTTTGAGCGAGAAGGACCTTGACAGGGGACTGTCCGTGTTGTAATATATTTGTATATAAAATTAGAAATTTAATGTTAGCGCATAACGGCAAATTTTTTTTATGCGAAATCCTTAATTTTGCTTGGTGTTAGCGTCCGAGTGACATCCGACGTTCACCGAGTGAGCCAAATTACATTGTAATCCAAAAAAGCCGGTTGCGAAGCGGTGTAGCTACGCCCGGCTTTTTGCGTGCGCATGAGTAAGGGTGTTTCCGTTCCAGTTGCCCTGAAGCACGCATTTGCCAAGCGCCTAAATGGGTGAGGCCCTGGTAAAATGGATTCTAAATCAAATTTGGCTTTAGGGACTGTCTTTACGACTTTTGCCGAAGTGCTGTTAAAGAACAACAAATCCAATTCTAATAAAACAGTCCAAGAAACCGTCAGAACTGCCGCAATACACAATGGTGCAAGAGGGAGGCTGCTGGAGGCCCTTGTCAAGAACCTACCACCAATCCTCATGGCCGTACGTTCTACGAAGACAGCGCATTTCGAAGGTACGGTATCGTCCGCTCCGACACCCCAGTATGAGATCTGGACTTATGGTGAATACCGCAATGTCAGAGACATCAGCAGCTATGAAACCAAGAAAAACGAATACCACATTTGGATAGACCTCGACGAAAAGAAGCACATATCGGTCCGCAGCCCTGATGTGAGAATCAAGCCGAGAGCAATCCAGTTGCTCATGTATCTTATAGAACGCATCGGCCAGCGGGTTTCCTTCGAAGTAGTCCTGAAAGACGTCTTTGATGACTCGGCAACAGGTAAGGAATTTGAAACAACCAACAAGAATAGAATCGAGCAGCAGCTCACTGCAATAGACAAGTTCAGCGGGCGTGAGTTCCGCAAGCATCTCTTCCCGGACAAATTCAGATCAGGTTTAGGTCTTAAGAGAACCTTTTCCGATAAGTATTTCGTCTTCCGTCGTCTGTGTTAGCAACCCAGTTCTATAAAGGCATCGTAATGGAGCTGCTACACTTGGCCAACTTCCCGTTCCTATTCCAAGCCCGAGCGTGCCACCTAAGTTAACCGCCGAGGTTAGGTTAGCATCATAAAAACAGGGGGATATTTACAAACACTTTACAGCAAAGGGCAGAATAAACACATCATTCAACTGCATTAAAGAGTGATCCAGCGTATATTCAAGACGGTCAACTAAGTTGCCCAAAGCGCCGCTTTGGCGGCAGTGAAATTATCGGATTATATGTTGAATGCCACCGGCGTGGCACCGCAATTAACAAAGGTCATTGAAAGGAACAGCAAATGAAGAAACAGAAAAGACAAGAGCAAGACTGGACGAAGCGCCTTCGAAAGCACAGGGAAAACTGTGAGCTCACGAGGGATGCCTTGATGGAATTGGACCAAGAATTTGAAGATGGTGGAGACCTGCGGCCACTGTTGCACCGTTTAAGAAACCAGATTCGCGAGATCTGTGGAGATGCCGGCTGGCTTCACGAGACGATATGTGTGGCGCCGATAAGGACGGCATTTTCTCTGAATCGCATGAATATCACCGAACAGCAATACTGGTTCTTGCGAGCAGCGGGCCTTGAACTCTTTACGGCAAAAACTCTGGGCATTGCCCCCCTCAGTGACTACGAAGTTTACCAGAACTGCGTCTATGAGGACGACGAAATCGTCTGCTTCGTAGACCCAGATGAGACGCCGGAGGTCGAGACGGTCCACAAGAAAACGGGCAGTACGTCCATCCGTATTCGACTCGCTCACTCCCCAGAAGAGTGCAAACTCAGACACTTTAGGCCCGAGCAGAAACGGTTCTTCGCAAAATATCGCCCTGATGTTTTGGCGAGGGCCAAACAAACGGAACGTTCTTCGGGGACAGATGCTTCGTTACCACAGGAGGCTACTCCCGAGGCTAAGGAAACACGGATTAGCAAAACCCATCAAACCGAAACAATGTGCGAAGGGCGTCCAGTGGAGCAAAGAACTATGCAAATCCATACAGCAACCTGATTGTGGAAATGACAATGAAAACAAAGGGTATTAACGAAAAACGGCCGGCACTCTCGCCAGAGCTGAACCGGCCGTAACCGACAGCATGTAACTGCAGCCGGCCACCACTATTTTGGGGGGCTTGCTGTAAGGAATCAAGCGCGAAACAGACGGACTATCCGGCTGGGATGGAACCTAATCTGCGACCGCCCTCTGGGCTGTTCGAGCTGGCGCACTGACCTGTAGCTATGGACCGCGACAAAAACCTCAACTTGATACTGCGTGACATCCAGCAACTGCTGGCCGAGGAGAAGGTATACCATGAGGACCGTGTCAAGAGAATCCTGGCACTTGAGCACAGACTGGCCTTGATAACACTGGGTGAACGGCCAACCAGAGATGACGTTGACAGTTCACACACCGAACGGGTTGTAATTGCAGATGGCCACCGCCTTTCTCAGGAACAAACCGCCACTCTGAACGAGGATGATTTTGACGTCATCCTGGACATGACGACTCGTCGGCTCAGATATCGCACAAATCCAGCTAAACATACTGACCTCGTAACATCCGATTTGCAGGGTGTCGGCCCCGCCCGAATTCGGATCCTTGCCTTTCTGCTCGAGTATCCAAGCCGGCACATTTCCTGGGATAATTTGCCCGACTGTTACCATAGTGACGACCAACCCGTATCGCCCGAAGCTTTCGTCAAGAGCATAAGCATCCTGCGCAACGCAATGGGCATGCCAGGCCGGGCAAATCCATACATACTCTGCAAACCAGCGTGGGAATCGTCACCACGAAAGAGAGCCTGTGTGTACACCATGAACTCGGACCACAAATACCTGCTCATCAAATGGGCTAATAAAAAATCCAGGTAACGTCAGAGTCCGGTCAGAGATGAGGCAGGCATATCGGGTTGAATGGAGAACGTAGTTGTCATAACTAATTTAATCTCGGACACAACGAAAGGAGAAATCAAATGACAAAACCAGTCAAATCAAGACGGAGGCGCAGCTCTGTCGAGCAGCTCGATGTTGTCCCTCACGTCGTTCCGACTCCCAAATGGCTGCAGAGGAAAATGCTGCGGAACCTGAGCCGCACCGCCCACTCCAATATCAACCTGCAACTTGCCAAAAGATCGGGTCAATTACTGGCAGTGGTTGAAGCTGAATCCAAGCCAGCCGCCAAACCGGTGAGTAATGACAATAGCACTGCAAAAGCTCCAATTCCGCCTATCGCGCCCGCAGCAGTCCCAGTGACGGGTGTATCGAGAATACGGCGGTTGGCAACCGCTACGTTAGGCCAATATATCAGGCGTGTATCGACCTTTGTGAAGAGGAATTTATTCCTCCGGCCGGCTCATGCTGGATAACTCTGTCGAAGCAAATGCAATGGCAATAGAAAACATAAAGTTAACATTAACCCGGTTGATTACCGACGCAGGTAATCTACTAAAAGGAATAAAGCACGAAACAGAAAAAATCAAACCGTTAATTTTCAAATGCGGAGTAATGCAAATGTTAAAAAAACTTTTCGAGGCGGTGGAAGCAGCGATAAGGGCGGCCATATACCTATTAGTTCTGCTAATGGGATTGGCGATAGCAGCTCTGGGTGCCTACACAATAATTTTTCTGACGATTCGCGTGGGTCAATTTTTGTGGGTGCTAATTTTTAAAAACAAATGGCTATAAATGATTTTAAATCGAAATTATGGGATTGGCTAATCAACCGGTCGCCAAAGGATGCAGCAAGGCCGGATGTTCAGCCTCAGCCAGCCAATAATGTTGTAAACCGAGTTCAACCGGCAGGGGCGCAACGCATTGAAACAAACATTGAGACTCAGTCCATTTTGGGTTTGCTGCTAAGACTGGCAGTTATAGACAGTGTGTCTCGCACCCCCGATGGGGAACTGGTCAGTGGGCACGATGATGAAACGGTCGTATTGCTCGGCTGTGGTCACTTCGGTACCTTGTGTCAGCGAGCAGACCAGAAAAAAAACAACATAAAACAAATAGCTGGTCGGTGCTACCGGTGCGGTGCTGACCTTGAAGAAATATTATTAAGTGGAGCGCAAATGGATTTATTAGGGTTGCTGCATGCGGAGTTGAAAACACTTGTTTGCGAAACCTGTGGTAAGATAACAACCTCCGGTCTCGCCTGTCCCAAACACTACACCAAAGCGACCAATCCTGACGGAACTGAAAGCTATCTCGACGTACAGCAATCGCAGCAGATGGAAAGGCAGAATATGATAAAGGAGGTCCTGGGACCAATTGCGGCCTTCCTCAGCGAAAACACTCCCGAAACACTACCGGCTAAACAAAAGGAACAGAACAATGCGTAAAGCTGCAATTCTTCATATCTTTGTCGCTCTATTTTTCACTGCCACATATTTGGCAACCGCGAGAACTACCGTCAGGTCTTTACCTCATCTGCCCCGCTGTGCTTTGCGCTTGCCTGGCGAATATCAAATCTATTTTGGAGGGTTTGGCATGTATAAAAACAAAGACCCGTCGCAAGGAGACTTCCTGTTCAAAGATGGGCCGAAGCGGTTTAGGTCGCTGGAGCCTGATAACGAAATTCTTAACCTTGAAAAGGAATTACGGCAGCGAAACCTGCTATGGCATCCGGAAGTGCAATGGCTAATGGAAAAAGCTGCCATGAGTAACGGCAAGAATGCCCAATGGACCCGCGGTAAACTCAAGCTGATAATAGAATCCGACCGCATTGAGGATATGCGGACAGGGGATGTATATCGACCATTGGCGCCTGCAGAATTGCTGTCACAAGGTGACCTCCACTTATTCAATCAAGTTGATGGCACCGCATGGAAGGTGCCGATGAACGCTCTTACGCGCGGAATGGTGGTCACCGGGGCTCAAGGCGGCGGCAAGAGCATGTTCCTCGTTTTCATTGGCAAGCAGCTCGATGCCGCCAACATTCCCTTTTTTGTACTCGATCCCAAATTAGGGCTCAAAGGGTGGGCTGACTACCTTAATGCCATTTATATCGACGTTTCTGAGATTAGCATCGACCTTTCTCCACCGCCCGGACTGACTTATGAGCAGTTCTTGTCCTCTCTGATGCCTTTGTTGGGTGAGGTCCTCGGGGCCATATATGGCGTTGAGGTTTTGCAGCAAAGCGCGAACCTTTGCATTGGTATGAGAGAAAAGTACATCCAGAATAGTGGAAAGACCACTGAGATTTCACTCAACGATATTTACCAGGCAGTGCCTTTTGTCACCGACGTATCTACCGGCCGCAGACTCGGGTATCGCGAAGCAGTAAGCACCGGCCTATCCAGGATACTTACCGGCAGCGGCAATTTATTCCGCTGCCGCAAAGGCGCTGACCTTTCGACCTTATTCCAGCACAATGTGATACTGGGCTGTCGTTCAATCACAGACGAATTTGCAGCAAAATTTTTAGCATTGTTTCTCTTGTTCTGGCTTTACGAATCAGAGAGGTTCTCACCACCCACTGATAAGATTAAAAGGGCATTAATTTTAGACGATGCGACACTTTTTTTGCAAGCAAAACCCGGCTTTGATGCAGCATCGAAAACCTCGAGCTTCACAAATATTTTTAGCCGTCTTCGCTCCAGCGGAAACGCCGTCATTACCGCCACCCAGATTCCGCACCTGGCTGATACAGGCATCTTGGCCCTTTCACACACGGTTTTATGCATAGGTGGCCTTCACTACGGTGAAGATACAAAACTACTGGCACAGATGATGAGTTTAGATGAGCGGCAGCGCGCTGGCATTACCCACCTTGGCAAAAGGGAAGTAATCGGGATTTGCGCTCATTCGGCCTACACAGGCGTTGTACACGGGTATACTGTTGAAATACCAATCCTGCAAGGAGCAGCCAATGAAGGATAGAAGCGAGATTGAAAAAGCACTCAAGCGCGAGTCTTGGATAAGCATGTATGACCTGACCTCAACTAAGCCGGTTGGCGGGTCAGAGAGTAACCGGCCGGACAAAGCCGAGTCCAATATGCTCTGTCTGGACAAAGCGGGCGCGCCAGCTTATCTATCCGCTAATGCCAGGATTTTGGCCTACGACATTGTCACATATCTGGATTCGCAGTTCTCAGAACGCCAGCAGAGACTAAATCTATCAGCAAGACAAATGGAAGATGAGAGGGCAGAGCTTATAAGCCACCGATTGATTAAAGATGTATGGCTTGGCAAGAGCTTGCTGCTTGCGCCTGTTCCCGCCCTTTACGCCGCGATGGGTTTGCAGTCACCTTATAAAAGGAATGTCTCCGACATTCATTCATTCCTGGTTTTGCTGGCAGAAAAACTTATCGAGCCAAATCCTCTGGTTAAATATACGAGGCGGGAGGTGCCTTTGGGCGATTCTAACTTCAGCGTTGACCTTATTTCCTACTTAAAGTCGGGGCAGCGTCTGGCGTACGAAGTCGTCCACCAAAGTATAACCAACGTCGCTGCCCTGGCGGCCAGACTAAAAGATAAGGGTTTTTCACAGGTGATATTTGTTGCAACTGATTACAACATTAAGCAGCGAGTTTGGGCAACTATAAAAACCGCCGGCTTTGACCCAGATTTTCTTTCCACCATCCGCTGCATAATCTTCAGTACCTTAATCCGCCAGAAAAAACAAATGATACTCAGGAGTATGCCGTGACTCAGATAAGCTCAAAAAAGATATTAATTACTTTAACGATAATATTCTTGCTGTCACGGACCGGCAAGATCCGCGAGTTTATCTCTGCGCTCCATTTTGGCGAGATTCTAACTCTGGAGCCGCTTCGCGAAAGTCCACCGCAAGCCAGGTTTTTTGTAACCATAATGTTTTGTGCTTTAGTTTTTGTGACTGTGTTTTGCTTATTAAATAAACGAAGAAGAAAGTGAGGGTCGCATGCCAGAAGAAATTAAATCTAATACCAGTAAGAATGATAATAACAATGGCCAGGACGGCTGCGATGAGGTCGCTACCGGCGATATGGACCGTATACATGATGACATTTTTATCAACGAATCTATTATCTCCGCCGAGCTTGATGAGATACGCAAACTGTGTGAATCGAACAACTCTGAATTGGCACACCTAAACGAGTATTTGTCAAAGTTGCCCGGACAACAAGATATAGTAAGCAAGCTCGAAGAATATTTAAAAATAGTTGCCGAGTGTCAAAAGGAAACAGCCGGGCTTGCCAACAACCAACTCGAACGTCACTTCTTATATCCAGCAATCGAAGCTGTAGCTGCACTGACCGAACAGATACGGCATTTGCTCGAGCAAATCACCAGCTTGCCGGAGACCGAAAGATTTTGTCCTTTTGTCAGGCCTATCATCAACCAGGTCAGACAAGCAGCCCAGATAGCTGATAATGAGCGTAATCGCCTTGATATAAACACCATTGAACCGAAAGAACTGGATGACCTCGATGTTGACAAGCACGATGTAAAGCAAGCCGTCCCCACCAGTGACAGTACTAAGCACAAAAAAATCGAACGAACATTAGTACCCGGCCTTATCTACCGCGGCAAAGTGCTGCGGCAGGCAAAAGTATCGGTTTATCGTCACAATCCAAACCAATAACAAAATCGAAAGGAGATAATTATGAATACCACATTAAATAATAATGAAGAGTTGTATCTGGGTATTGACCTTGGCACAACGACTAACCAGATAGCCGTTCTCGACAAAACAGGGACAGTCAAGGTCATTCCTAATATGGATGGCGACATTACCACAATAACCCTCGTCTCTGTTGCCGGCAAGACGCCAGTCTTCGGAAGGACCGCCAAACCGGACAAGTTCCTCAATCCAGATATGGTGGCAGAACTATTTAAAAGATATATGCATATAGAACCGCCGCCTATTCTTGTTACCTCTCCTAATGGGACTAAGTTCACGCCGGTGGCACTCTCGGCTGAATCGGTGCATTTTATGAAGGAAAGTGCTGAGAAATTGCTGGGCTGTAAGATCAGAAAGGCAGTAATAGGTGTGCCGGCATATTTTAAGGAGCCGGCCCGCCTGGCAACCAAACAAGCCGGTCTTATTGCCGGTTTCGAGGAAGTCCACATAGTAGATGAGCCCACACTGGCTGCAACTTTCTATGGTTTGGCAAAAGGTAAGGTTGCAAAAATAGCTGTCTTTGACTTCGGCGGCGGCACCTTTGATATCAGCATACTCGACATAAAAGAGGGCGGCCAGATTGAACCTATTGCTGTAGATGGCGACCCCGAGTGCGGCGGCAGCAATATCGACGAAATCATTTTCCAGCAGGTTAGAGAATTCGTTTCAAAAAAAGGCGGTGAAATCAGCCCTGAAAAGGACCTCGCCGAATGGCTGGAGGTTCTGGATAGATGCAAAGATGCTAAAGAGGCACTTGCGCATAAAGATGCCACCATAATTCCGCTGCGGATAGGCGATGAACGCACTTCGATGGAACTTACATATGACCAGTTAAAAGAACTATGTGCGCCTATAATTGAAAACCTCCGGCGGTGCTGTAAAAGGGCACTGGAAAAGGCAAAGCTCCAGCCCTGTGAAATAGATACGGTTGTGCTGGTCGGCGGAAGCACCCGTTTGCGTTTTATCCCGGACATAGTTCGGGAAATCTTTGGCAAAGACGCTGTTACTGACGTTGATCCAGACTTTGCCGTAGCAAAAGGTGCTGCTATAGTCGCTGCATCCTATTTTGGCAAACCCAACCGCGAAATAATCGTCGAAGGCAAACGATATCTTGCCTCAGCAGTAAAACCACAAACGATGATAGCACCGAGAGACCTGTGTGTCGCGGTCATTACCAAAGAAGACCATGGTGATAGGGAAGAATATAATGTGCCGATCATTCCTGCTGGCTCAAAATTGTCCTATACAGCCACCGAATTCTTCACACCGATAGACGCAAAGACCAACAGGGTCCACGTAAAACTGTATGACGGTCACGCCGGCGAACTATCGAAAAACTGCACGCCTATACAAGAAGCCGAGGTCGAGGTCCAGCCTACCGATGAGGAAAGCAACCGCGACCGCATCGAGTTCAAAATCAGTATGGATGCAGAGGGCCTGGTGCATATCGAAGTCCGTGACAAATTACTCAATAGGCCTGTTCCTATCAAATTTAAGTTCCACACCGGCCTATCGGACAGCGATGTTGAAGAGGCTCGCAAGCAGCTTCTGGCCAGGCACAGCACATCAGGAAATTGATTAGAGACGTAATAACCCGAAAGGAATCCGAAAATGAATGATAAGTTTGATTTTTTAGGATGGGTAAGGCAGGTCAGCAACCGTTTTTTCAGAGAGCTTTCATCTGACGCATCGGCTGCAAGGAATACCACCAAAATTCAAGGATGTCACTTGGCCACCGCATCAGAGGCAGATAAACCAAGAGACACAATTAATGTTGCCGATGTTTCCGGCAGCATGGGAGGCTCTGACTACCCGCCGACTCGGCTTGATGGCGGAATCAAGGTTTCGGTTGAATATGTTGATAAGCGTATAGAACAAAGCCCAAACGATAGGGTGGCTGTGGTCTCATTCAACAGCACAGCACGAATAGTGCTCCCTCTAACGCCTATAACCAATAAAGAAAAGATTGTCAGGGTCATACGCAAATTAACTGCTGGTGGTGGCACAGATATAGCCGAGGGACTTAAGGCAGCAGCGGAAATCTTTGAGGCAGAGCCACAATCTAACAGGCAAAGACATATCATTACCCTTACTGATGGCCAAGGCGGCAGACCCCTCAAAATAGCTGGCAAACTAAAGACCGAGTATAGAGTGATTATTAACGTAGTGGGAATCGGCGGCTCACCCAGCGACGTAAATGAATCACTGCTTCGCAAAGTGGCAACTACCGACCCAGATGGTTTTTGCCATTACTGCTTTATTAAAGACACCGAAGCACTGTCTGAACATTACAGACAATTGGCAACAGGTATTGTTTGGCGGGGAAAAGAAAAATGACGAAGGAAGAGGCTTACAAAACACTCGGCATAACCGGCTCTATCAGTACATCAAGGGCGGAGCAGTTCTACAAAGAGAAATGCAAGAAACTCAGATTTCAGACGGTTCCAGGTATGCCAGCAGCTATCCGGCAAAAGGCCCATGCCGAATTGGCCACCGTTAATATGGCGTGGCAGGTATTACAAACTGCCGGACACACTAAACATACAGCGACGAAAACCGCCACGACAAAGCCGGCCGTTAAGAAAAAGGCAAAACCGCCGTCGACTTACACCATTCCTTACCAAAAGCCGCGAACTCTTGCAGAGGCCTGGGAGCAGTTATTCTCGCTTATGCCGTTCTCCAGACCTGTTGCTGTAATTATCGTAATTGCAGTGTTTCTTCTGACAATAATATCGCTGTTAAGAAGTTTATGAAAGGGAAACCAATGGGAATACTTATAAACCTAATATTAAGCCTTGTCCATCTGTTCCTCGTGGCAACAGACATCCTGTTCTTCTTGATACTTATGAAAATGCTCAGCTATAGATTGCAAACTAAGTGGCTTACGGCTTTTAACTCTTTGGGTAAACCGGTTGTAGATTGGTTCGCTGGACAATTGAAAAAAGGACTATGCCACCTCAGTAAAAAGACATTCTCAGAAAGAGCCATACTGCTTGTTGGTATGTTAATACTCATGCTGGCGAGATTGTTTACGGTTGTTTTGTTCAGTTAATGGAAAACGATATGGTCCTTATCTATTATACCGTCGAGAAATTAACCATCCCAGATGGTATTGAAGTTCTCTACGCCGGCGAGGGTGAGCCACATAGTTGTGCCGTTGATGATAGTATTAATGGCAGAAAAAATAACACAAGTACCGGTGCCATCGCTGGGAGAATTGTCAATGAAGGTTGTGACCAGCTTCTAAAGATAGAGAAAGGGTGTAATGCGTGAAATAACTGCTGCTATATCAAATGTTGTTAATGCTAACCAGTATAGTTTCAGAATAAGATAAGCGTGGATGAGATTAGCTAAAGTGGGCAAACACCAAACAGACATAGTAATAGTGCTAACGCATATCGATGCGACCTATCGTCAGCTCCAGGCAAGCCTGACCACGCTGGCTCATAACACCAGAAGTCAGGAGCATAAGGCAAACATTGGGGCTGCACAGCAGGACCTGGATCACTGGCGAGTCGCACACTGGAATAATATTAATGCAGCTCCACAGCTAAAAAGAAAGATGTAAGAAGGCATTTAATATTCAGAAGCACATATATGTAATAAGAAAGAGGTGTAGAAATGATTTTGGTGGAATGGATATTTGACACACCAAGTGACAAGGAACTGAACCAGTTAAGAAATGGGATTACCAGAAGATTTGGAAACGAGTTGCTGGGTTCTGGTAAGTTCACTTACGTGAAGTTAAGAACTTTTTTGAAAAAATCTGAAGGGAGGTAACTATGTCCGAAAGAAAAAACGTGGAGCCAATGCTGAACCGGGAAGCCCGCCAAAGGGCAGAGAAGGTAAAACTTGTTTTGTTGCTCTTAGAGTCAGAGCTTCGCCTGTTTAGAGATGGAAATGAAGAAGTTAGAAATGTATTTCGCCAGGAGTTAGATGTAGGCGATGTAGGCTATGTCGGCTGTCTTTTAACCGCGCTGTGCGGCACTAAAGAGCAATTCGAAAGGTGGCTTGCCTTCAACACTTACAAATTCAACTTTTTCAAAAGGAAAGGGCTGCGAGAGTAAACGAACTGCATATTTCATTCGGTGCCATGGCAGACAATGCCATAGCTGACAGTTTTAAGTTAAAAAGAAATACGCAATATAACCAGAAATGAAAGGGGTTGTTACGATGGAAACACTAACTACAAATCTGCAGGAAATCTTGTTGTCAGTGATGCTCGGGTCGGCGTTTGTGGTTCTCTGCCTTACACTCCAGAAGGTATTCGAGCAAATGGGACTTTTTCGGGATAAATGGGCTTTGCTCACCGCAGCGTTAACTTCAGTCTTAGCTGTGGCCGGCGCAGCCCTGCTATTGCTCCTTCCAAGCAGTGCCGCAGAAACCAGGCACGTACGAAGCATTAGTGTGAATTACTCGTTGTGGCCGGCTTTAGCTGTTGCGGGGACAGTTATTCTGCTGCAGCTATTTATAATTGCGGCTACACCATGGGAGGATAAGGCAGATGACGGTCACGACAAGCAGTCTGCCGGCCGGCCGATGAAACAAAAGGCCAGTTGAAGGTGAAAAAGCGACTCTGAGAAAAAATACTCTACAGAAGCAGCTGAACCTGCCGGCAGTTTTGTCTGACAGAAGCAGTCATCCATTGAATTGCTCACGAGACATCAGTTTCTGTTGGCAGTGAACCTGCGCCAGAGCTGTCGCGGCTGTATATGGAGAACATGTCCATCGCTGAATTATCAATGTGCTTCGCAATGGTAGTAGTTGGCAGTATAAAAACCCGGTCTGATTTTAGCAAGCAGGAGAAATAAAATGGAAAGCATAACCAAAACAGTCGAGAGTTTCTTTAGGCGTGAGGGTATTAAATTTGAGCAAGCTGGCCATACCGGTGTGCTTAAAATCGGCTTCGCTGGCGAGCATGGCTGTTTCCTTGGCTACGCAGATACCGATGAAGAAAAAAGAACAGTTCACATTCAAACCATCTTACCTGTAAAAGCTCCGAGAGATAAAAGATTAAGAGTCGCTGAGCTAATAGCACGGATCAATCAATACCTCCTAATTGGCAACTTCGAATTAAATATGGACAGCGGCCTGATAGGTTATAAGACCAGCATTATGTTAGGTAATGGTGAGCTTCTTGATGACACGATCGAGCATCTTTTGTTCGGTAACTGGTCCGCAACGGACAGATATTTCCCTGCCTTTAACCTGGTTATCTTTGGAGATGTTCAGCCCAAAAAGGCTGTCGAGATGATTAGAAAAAGGCGCGTGTCTGTCTCTGATAATGATGATGATAATGAAACACAGAAGACCCCAAGCCCATGGCTGCGAGATATCCTGGGTGGGTCGATGAATTGAAAATAGGCAGACTGTAAGGGCTAATGACCTGTGGGCTCGGAAAAGCTATACAATGCAGTTGCACAAAATGGCGATGCAAAAAACTGCACCATTTGCAGGGACCTGCTTGCCAATCTGGAGCTTTTTTATAATATGCTCGAAAATGCCCGTCGCTCTCAAGCATCAGATTGGTTGACTGTTGATGACGTAGCCAAAGAACTGAAAATGTCAAAATCCATCCTGTACCGTCTTATCCGCGACGGAGAGCTTGAGGCTGTCAATGTTGTTCATGCTGACGGCAAAGTCCCCAAGAAAGGTCATTACCGCATAAAAAGGTCAAACCTGAATCAATACCTTGAACATAGAAAAGTGAGGCCGTTTCCAGACCAAGTCACTCATCCTTATCGCTCGAGGCGTCTGCCAAAAGTTAAGAACCACCTTGGATTATGATTTGCCGGCTATGATTTATAACACGGTCAGTTTGCTCTGATATGTTTTGCACATATGTACTGGCCATCTTTACATCTGCGTGGCCGAGTAGCTTTTGAACCGCAAAAGGGTCTCCTGAGTTCGCTGCCAGTGTGGCTGCAGTCCTTCGTAAAGTGTAGAAACCGACCCCTTTTTCAGCTTTGATGCCAGCCTTTTTCATAAGCTTTGCAAATTCCTTACTTACGGAGTCGTCTTTGGTGTACTTTTCTGTCCCTTCCTTTTCCACAGTCCTTATGGTTCTGACCCAAGGGTTGCCCCTTCGCGTATAGAAAACCAACTCACCTAACTTCGGCACTTCTTTGAGAGCCCGGATTGTCTCAGGCCATAATGGGAGATTTCTGTTTATGCCGGTTTTGCCTCTCGGCAAGTTGACCCTACCGTTTTCCAAGTCAAGGTTTTTCCACTGAAGCTCTGCACAATCAGTGCAGCCAAATCCGCAGTTCAAGCCGAGCCATATAAACGCCTTCATCTGGATGCTGGCGTGATTGAGAAGAGCCTGAATTTCAGATGCACTGAAGGTCGGTCTTTCTCTTTTGGGTAGTGGTACCTTTTTAATAGCCTTTAATCTTGGACAGCTCTCGATTATCTCGTTATCTACCGCCCAATTGAACATCGCTTTAATGATTGATATTGCGTTGTTTATCGTATTCGCTGACCTACCCAATTTGATAAGCTTGTTTCGGTAATTCTGTAAATCAATCGTGGACACATACAAAACAAGCCTATTTGGCCCAACAAATTTCACAAAGCTTCGCAGACAGGAGGTTTGGTCATTAACATGACGCCACCTTATTTCTCCGACTTTGGCTCTTGTTTCCTGGTGGTCTAAATACATATTACATAAGGTCTTTAAGGATAAGTCGCCTATTAATGCTGTGGGTCTTATAGGCTTCCCTGAATGGAGGTAAGCAGCTTGGTCAAAATAACGCTCAAGAGCTGTTCTCTTATCAGTTCCAAAGTAGTAAATCTTACCTTTAATTTTCTTGCAATATTGACCAGTCGGGTGTAAAGTAAGAGGGAATTTATCAGAACGCGTTTTCTTTTTGGATTCAGACTTTGCCATGATTGAATTCCTTAACTACAACCATATAATCAAACAACACACAGATTTGATTGTACTGGTCCGAACGGTTGTAGTCAAGGTTGTAGTGAATAATAAATTTAAAATATTGTTAAAAATATAACTTCTTTGAAAGGAAAGATTTAGGGCGATTAGCTCAGATGGATAGAGCGCCTGCCTTACACGCAGGAGGCCGCAGGTTCAAGTCCTGCATCGCCCAATTTCACCAGTTCCCGAACCCGCCAAAGGCGGAGCATTCGGGAACCAGCGAGGAGTTCCCGGCAAAACTTGTCCGCAATGTCTATTCTTGGTGACTTGTGATTGGTGACTGGTTGTTCGCGGGTCAATGGGGCGGGCGGAATGCTTTTGTAAGGGCGCGCCAGACGAACAGCAGTATTTTTACCAGAACGAATACTGCCAGCGGAATGACAAACACCAAAGGAAGAAATGTGGCCAATATCCAGTGCCTCAGGCGCACGGGTCTTGCGTTGCGGTCCGTTGGGGCGGTGTGAGCGGGCAGATATACCATCAGGCCATAGACATATACCCACATCCCAACCCCCAGCAGGTTCTGCAGGCCAAACGACAAGGTCTCGGCGAGTGTGCCGTTAAGGCCGAACAGCAGCACGACTTCTACCGGCGTAAAATTATAGCGATGCAGCAGCCAGGCCCAGCAGATGAACCACGGAATAAAGACAATGACGCTGTGAAACAGGACAACCTCAAAGTAGTTTTTAGATGCGGTGATTCTCGCGGCATCGGTGGCGGCCCCGAGCAGCGGTGCTGCGTTGGTCAGCGAGGTTGTGATTGCCTCTTCCAACATGGCCATCGCAATACATAACAGCACAAAGCGGACCCTCCAGTCGATTTTGAGTCTCTTCGCCAGTCCGGTTAGGCGATCTCGCCAGAGACGCATTGCAAGGCCGCCGAGGACACACCAGATAAGGATGAGACCAACACCCATAGAGAGAACTGCCCTTTTATCGGGGTCGGCCTCGCTGCGGTAAACCAAGAATACAACAACGGCGGTGGCAAAAGTGCCCCAGGCTGCTATAATGTACAGCAGGTTTCTTGCGAATATGCTGTTTCTTGACATAGACAGTGTAACTGTAACCTATTGTGTACGCCAGTCAAGTTCGTTGTAATGCCCAGGAACCTATGGAACAATTAGGGACACCCGCCTGCTAATGGCTGGGAACAGTGGACAGAACACGGGGACTATATTTAATAATGGCCGAGAACTGGTGAATCGTGACTCGTGACTCGTGACCTGGGACTCGTGATTCGTAAATGAGTACATGAGTAAATGAGTAGATGCGGGGACGGGAGGAACAGGAGGACGGAAGACGGGCGGGAAATGTCGAATTTCGAATGGCCAAGTTGGGAAAAGAATAAGTTTTTAGAAAAATGTTTTTGCGGTTTGGGATGGGGAACATAATGTTTGTCGGCCTCACTTGACAAAACCATAAGACTACAGTTAGACTTGTGACTGAAAGGCAATACTATCGAACCAGCGGCTCAAGCCGACCCATCGGTGAGGGCCGTATTCTGTCGGGGTCATTGTAATGTCTCGTAGGTGGTATCGTATTGTCGTTGTATGTCTGGTCCCGGTTACGGTTCTGGCCATGATTGCCCTTTGGTTTAGCCGTTTGCCTGCCCTGAGGCGTATGACCATCAATCGGATTACCTCCTACTACGTTTATTCAGGCATTGAGAGCGGTCACGATGAAAAGCTGCCTGTTATCATCTTCGTTGGACATCCGGCTGATTCTCCAAGACGCATCTTGCAATTCAAGGACAAATTTGACGAGCCTGTGCTTTTGATCTGGTCGGGACTATTGCGGAATCTTGGCCATGATACTCCCATTGAGGATGAGACCGTTTGGACAACAAAAAGACAGGAGTTCATAGAACTAATCAACCTCTATCGGAGCAGGTTCAATATCGACACCAATAGAGTGTACCTGACCGGATTCTCTACATCCGGAGTATACGCATGGATGTTGGCCTACGACCGACCCGAGTCATACACGGCTGTCGTGGCAATGTCCGCAGTATCCTATCCGCCTCAGATTCAGGAGCATATCGACGCAGGCAAGAATGTCATTACAGTGGTTGTCCGAGGCAGGCAAGATTCCATGTTTTCAAGGCATCTTGAACAAGAGATGAAGACAGGCAGGATCATCGAGTCATACAATGCTCGTTCGAAGTTCGTTCTCAAAGAGGGAGAGGGACATTCCGAGGTAGCAAAGTATTGGCTTGGGTATCTCAAATATGTACTGCAGTTTAGTAAGTTTCATAACAGGGGCAACCACCCATCAATGGCTATGGACAGTGCACAGAAAAAAATGACTATATTTAATAATGGCCGAGAACTGGTGAACCGTGACCCGTGACTCGTGGTTTGTGACTGGTGAGTTGTGAATGGTGAGTGGGTGAGACGGTGGGACAAACAGTAGAGTTGGATTGTGTGTCGGCAAATGGAGAAATGATTATGAAGAGACGAGCGTTTTTGAAGGTGGTTGGTGGTGTGGTGGGGAGTTGTGCGCTGGGTGCGAAACGAGGGTTTGGGGCGGTTGAGGGGAGCGCGAAAGAAAGGGCAGAGAAGGTCGAGGGGTTGGCGAGGAGGGTGCTCGGGCGAACAAAAGAGAAGGTCTCAATTGTGGGGTTTCCTGGACTTGCGCTTGTTCATTATGACCAACAGCGGTGCACGGCGGGAATCAGGGATGCGTTTGACAAAGGTGTCAATTACTTTGATGTGGCTCCTGCATACGGCGATGCGGAGATAAAGATGGGAGTAGGCCTGCAGGGGATAGACAGGAGCAAGATTTTTCTGGCCTGTAAGACGAAGATGCGAGATAAGGAAGGAGCGAGGAAGGAATTAGAGCAGTCGCTTTCGCGGCTGAAGACGGACCATTTTGATTTGTATCAGATGCATGCGATTTTCACGCCTGATGAGGTGCGCAAGGCGCTTGGGCCAGGCGGGGCTGTGGAGACTTTTTTGAAAGCGAAAGAAGAGGGAAAGGTGCGGTACTTTGGCTTTTCGGCGCACACGACAAAAGGGGCGATAGCGGCGATGAAGGGCTTCCGCTTTGATACGGTTGTGTTTGCGATTAACTTCATCGAGTTTTTCCAGATGGGATTTGGCAAAGCGGTCCTTGAGCTTGCGAATGAGCAGGGTATGGGGGTGCTGGCGATGAAGCCGATGTGCGGGGGCGCCTGGCCTAAAGGCGCCGAGAATACTCGCCAATGTTGGTATCGGCCATTGGAGGATGCGGGCGAGATAGATTTGGCGTTGCGTTTCAGTTTATCGCAGCAGGGGGTTGCGGTGGGGATACCGCCTTCGTATCTTGATTTGTTAGATAAGGCAATTCAAGTGGGGAAGGCCTACCATCCCATTAGTGATGGTGAAGTGCGGAAGCTGCGGGAATCGGCCAAGACGCGTGAATCACTTTTCCGCTCGGAGGAAGAAAAGGTCGCGTGCGGCTGGGTGCCGGATATGCCGATTCATCCCGATAGTCCACATGAGTGCGGGCCCTTCGTCACTGCCGTTGAGAAGGGCGGGTCTGGTGTGAGCGTTTGATGGGGCACGTAATTTTAGCCGGATGTATGCCCCGGGTGAACTGCGGAAAGGAATAACAATGATTAGACGAATGGCACCTTTAACAATTTTGCTGCTGGTGTTTATTAACGTAATTCCGGCTGAAAGTGCAGCTTTAGCGGCAGTCGAAAAGCTTGACGAAAATCGTATCGAGGACATTGCCGTCTTGCTTGCTGAAAAGCCGAGGGGGTTCGGCTCACCCAGAACCTTCAGGGATTCCTGGGAAAGATTGGCTCGAAATGATTCGTTCAAAAAAGTAACTTCCGAGGCAGAAAATCTACTGCAAGAACCCATTCCAGAACAGCCAGATGACCTATATCTGGATTACTCTCGCACCGGCAACCGCACCCGCTGGCAGAAAGTCAGCGGCCTTCGTCGTGGAAGAGTCGGTACGCTTGTGTTAGCCGAATGTCTGGAAAATAAAGGGCGTTTTATGGCGGCGTTTGAAGAAATCGTGCGGGTGCTGTGCTCCGAACGCACGTGGGTCATGCCGGCCCACGATGCGAAGCTTGCCAACTTCAATGGGACAAGTGTGGACATTGACCTCGGCTCCTCTGCGCTTGCCTGGTCTCTGGCTACCGCCGATTACCTGCTGGCTGACTGGGCTGCGCTGGGCTTCGCCCCAGCGAGCAGATTAAGTCCGGAAGTTCGTAAACTCATTCGTGACAACCTCGATAGACGTATTTTTGCGCCCTACCGGGATATGGTGCTGGGCAAACGCGAGCAAAACTGGTGGATAACCGGAACTAACAACTGGAACGCTGTCTGCCTTGCCGGCGTGACCGGTTCGGCGCTGGCTGTGCTCGATTTGCCCCGCTCCCGGGCCTTTTTTGTCGTGGCTGCAGAAAAGTACTCGAAGAATTTCCTCGAAGGATTCACCGATGACGGCTACTGCTCCGAAGGCCTTGGCTATTGGAACTATGGCTTCGGCTATTACATAATGCTTAGTGAAATGATTTATCAGGCCACCAACGGCAAAGCGGACCTGCTGCAAGACCCTAAGGCAAAGCAGGCCGCCACCTTCGGTGCGAATATCGAAATACTCAACGGCGTATATCCCGCCTTTGCCGACTGCTCTATAGATGCCAAGCCCGGTACGCAGTTGATGTATTTTGTCA
>Ga0315296_10000986_pt1 | contig 25194 bp, 24 predicted proteins | sample YL17G14_18_MG_FD_203921 | JGI IMG/M metagenome (GOLD analysis project Ga0315296, IMG submission 203921) | Sediment microbial communities from Yellowstone Lake, YNP, Wyoming, USA - YL17G14_18 | ecosystem: Environmental > Aquatic > Freshwater > Lake > Sediment | place: USA: Wyoming | collected... | reverse complement strand
CGGCTCCGCTCCCGAACGCTCAATCGGCAATGGACACACGCATCCGTACCACATGAGCGCCGTCGCCTCATTCCACAGATAACTCAGAAGGAAGAACCCCGCAACTGCGATGACGACGACACCGCCCGAGTAGAGCAAATCACGTTTGGCGCGTTCATACGAATCCAACAAAAACCCCCATAGAAACGAACGCGCCCTGAGAGGTTAAGCCTAGGTTTTGGAACGGTTCGTTCGATTATCTTGAACGATTCTGTTGTGCTCACACGGGCGTGGGCGAGTGTGTGTACTTCAGGAATCTCCGTCTGTCCATGACATCGTCTCCGACGAGCTAGCTGTATAGCAGCCACTGCTTCAGATCCGAAGTGGGTATACCATCTCGGAGCATACGATAAATCTCCCCTAGCGGGATCTTTGAGAACAAGTAGTATTCCGCAAGCTGGTATAGGCCCCAGAGTTCTGTGTTGAACCTAGGCACTCCATATGAGAAGTCTGTTGGTGAAGGTGTCCCGCCCTTGATCATCAGTTCGAAAGCTTCCTTGACCTCGGGATTCGTCGCGTTCAACGCCAGGTATGTGATTTTGGCGACGGCGGTTGCATTCTTCAGATCGGGAAGCTTACGTAACTCCTTGGCCAACTGAACATACGGCTCAGTGCGATTCAACTCAAGCAGGGCCAAGTAGTAGCTGACCGGCTGGGTAGCGGTCACGTTGAGCCAAAGAGTCGTCTCAGTACTTGCGGCCGTTGATGACATGGTCGAAGTTGTCTGGGTCTGCTCAGATGTTCTCCTCGAGGATGAGCTTGACAGTCTGATCGATGATATCGCGAGCAGAGTGGCGGTGGATTTCCGCGCGAGGCTCAGGAACCCCAGCTAGTTTGCCCTTGATCTATCATCAGGGGGAAGTATCGAACGTTCAAGAATTCGTTTTCGGACGGGATTCCCGCTTTGTAATGAGAACTGTTGCAAGAACAATGGCAGCGAGAAGCGCAGTTGGAGTAAGAGGAAACTCTGGGACCACGATTTCCGAGAAGATTAGGTCGCCGAAGTACGCCATGTTCCACGGTGGGCCTTCATATCTCGGCCATTGCAGGTTGGCCCCTTTTGACGGGTCCCAGGCAACAAGCCTAATTGCCGAGTGCTTTGCGAAATCCTCCGTGGATATGGCCACTTCATAGATGGCGTGAGGAGTCTCAGAGTCCGGATCATTAGTTGTATCATAGGACATTGCCCCCACGGCCCGCGCGTTGGAGGGATGGAGTTCTTGGTTCCAGGAATTCGCACCGTTCTTCCAGTATAGGCTGATGTACGTGTCACAACAATTTGTCTTTGTATCGTTGACGTTCTTGTCTATGCCTACGTTCAAGCCATCCTGAGGTGGGTCACCGCCGGTCTGGGTGGCAGCCGGAGTTGTGTCTGATAGAAAGTCTACCAGAACATACAATGTGTCTTGGTCATGTTTCAATCTCATGTACGCGGTGCTATTAGGTCCCTCAACGAGATGCATTGAAACACGATACGCGTCGGACCATTCATCTGCGGTTGTCCATTTTCCGTCGATTGTGGCCAAGTTACCAAGTCTTGTAACCTGCACAGACTCTCTAGCGGCAAACGCAGGAATGAGGAACAACGAGGATGAGATGATTGCAACAGCAAGGAAGGGGAGGATGATCGTCGCTTTCTTCAACGCCTCGTCCATCCCGGGATAACCAAGGACGAGGAACTGCGTATTTCAGACTGTCGATACCTCAGAGTAATTGTTCTTTCTTGAGGAGTTCGGGCAGTCGGGCTAGTTCGGGAAATTGTTGGTAGGGCCAGTGCTTCCTTCACCGTCGGTACTGGCGAGTGCCCTGATGTCCCGCCCTGCGTGATTTCGCCGTGGTTGGCGGTCATCGGCCTAGTTGGTTGCATCGGGACTACAGTTGTGGTCGCTAAGAAAAAGCGTCACCCTTAGACCATAATAACCGCAACGCGACCCTGTCACACGCACCCACACCGTCCCCGGCCAGCCCTGGCAGGCCAGGATACGCGTCGGCTGTGGATCCGCTCCTCACATTTCACTGTGTCTCAATTCTTAGCTGTTTGGGCCGTACCTCATCAGGCAGACAAGCAGGCAGGGCAGGCAAGGCAGACAAGCAGGCAAGCGCAAAGGCAAGCGGCAAAGCATAGGAAGCAAGCGAGCAAGCGGCGAATATGGCAAGCATAGATGAACGGCGAGAACAGCAGAGCAGCAGAGAGCAATATCAATAGAGAAAGAACAACACAAGAACAGAGGAAGACAACCCTACTCTACCACTCTACTTTACTACTCTACCCATACCCCCCTGAGGACTGGAGAACCCTAGGACCCTAACACGTGATTCCTCGCCGCTCCTCGCGACCAATTCTTAGAAAAAAAAATGTTTGATTGATTTGATTCAATCAAACGGTTCAAGTTACGACTTGTGCTCGTCCACTGCTTGGTTTCTCGTGGTACGACCAGTTTGGCTTGCTCAGGCAAGTTCGTATTCTAGCTCGGTCATCAATTATTGCTCCGGTACTGTGACGTGTGTGCCGCAGAGTTCACACCGATAGTAGACGACATGCTCGCCCTTGAATTGTACGAGCTTCACAAGTCGTGCATGAGGACAGTTCGCGGGTCTTGGAAGTGGGCTCATAGGCTCGCCTCACAGCCGTCTCGAATTACTTTCTTGACGTGTGGCTCGTGGCGGGGCAGTCACAGTCGCGGATGAAACAGACTCTCTCTGTTTGAACCATCATCTCGCGGAGCCAAAGGGCTGCTTTGGAAAGTCATTTCTGCTGAACGATGGGATACTATTATTGTGCACAAGGTTGCTGCAATTTGATTCAGGTCGCTAGAGCTTGGGACAGACTTGCAAGGTCTGCGGCAAAGAAATGAGACTACTCGATGAAGAACAGCAGAAATGGTACTGCTACAAGGATGACGTAGTGTATTTCGGCAAAGAATCACGTTGGAATGGTCTACCCGCAAAGCCTCTCAAAATCGAGATACCCCCGCTAAAGAGGCCGATATCCGACGCGTCGGATTTTCTGAATGACGCTCAGACAGTCCTTGATGAGATTGTGAAGAAGTTGGGCTACTCCTCGATGAATGAAATGTTCAACGACAAGTCAAGATGGAAACCAGTAGACGATGTGGAGAAGTGGAAGGAAGAATTAAGGAAGAAATTCGTAATTCCTCCCGGTTACGAGCAGTCAGAAGAACACAGAAGATTTTCTTCTGTTCTTCCCCAGTGGAGTGGATCGGGAAGCTCCAACAAGGATGTTTCCAATCCAGACACCCCAGTCGACCGCCGGTCCGGAGGTCCTTCGGATGCTGGCAAATGCTGCGCCAAGTGCGGTGTTTCGTTGCCACCGGACTCTGCCTTCTGCAACAAATGCGGTTCGAAGCAGTGATCTCTATGACAGTTCTTCTTCTAGCCCTGATAGTCGCTTCTCGTAGAGCTTCCTGCATTCTTCCCTAGCGATATCCGCGACCAGGCTTGCCAAGTCAGGTTTGGCATCAAAAATCATATTACCGAAAGTCAAAGATAGCTGTGACTTAGTTTTCGCGTTAGGAGTCTTCCATCTTGCAGAAACAAGAGAAGACGAGAAAAGTCGTTCTGGGTTTAGCAGTGATCGTGGTAGTCGTGGTTGCTCTTGTTGCCGGAGTTGTATGGCTGCGCAGTCGGGCTTCCTCACAGACGCTCGCCTCCTCCACACAGGCGCTCGCGACATGTCAGAGTGTCAAGAAAATGGGAAAAGGAGAGTTCACTCTCCCTATTGTGGACCGTAACGGGCTCACTGGCAAGAGTCTTGACTTGTCCAACTATCGATGCAAAGTCGTCGTGCTAGAGTTCATGGGACCTTGGTGTCCCCCCTGTGAGAAAGTCGTCCCGACCATGGAGACGCTCTACAAGCAATATGCCAACAAGGGCGTTGTCTTCATAGCGGTTGTTTGGCCATGGGATCCTCAAATCAATGCTGATTATCAGAATGTGAGCATTACGCAGTTCCTCAACGAGCATAATTCGAGCCTGACGTACGTTGTCGACTCGCGACGCAGTCTCAGCCACATGTATAATATTACGGGCGTTCCGACCCTCTTCGTTCTTTCCAAGAGTGGGCCCATCTCCGCAACCTATGTCGGCGTAGAGGGCGCTAGCGTCGTCGCAAAGGACATAGACGAAGCTCTCAGTGAACCAGAGCCTGCATGAAGACTCCGCATTTATCCCTATCACTATTTTCGCATGCGAGAACGATGTTTCAGCTGGCGGAGATGTGGGAGTGGGAGTGAGATTGATTTGGCAAGCAGAGGCTCGGAGCTGACCGCGATCCTTCTTGTCGCCATTGTCACTCTAGGCAGCCTTGCGTTGGGAACTACATTGGACACCGATCAGATGCCAATGACACTAACGGAGAGATGCATGCTCACGACGGACACGGCCGTCACCACGACCATTGCAGGAACCACCAACACTCAGCCGATAGGAAGGGGAGACTTCACATTGCCTATTGTTGACCGCAAGGGTTTGACCGGTAACGATCTGACGTTATCCGCCTTTCGAGGCAAAGTGATAGTGCTATGGTTCATGGAGCCTTGGTGTCCGCACTGTCAAAGAATGGCGACGATCATGACGAAGCTGTACGGGCAATATGCGGAGAAAGGCGTAGTGTTCGTGGCGATTGCGGGGCCTTCCAGAGGTGCGTCGCCCAATACTGTTGCAGGGTTCATTCAGAAGTACAACTCGAACCTGACGTACGTCTACGACTCGACAGGCGAGGTGTTCCAGAAGTACGAGGTCACAGGTGTTCCGACATTCTTCGTTCTTTTTGGGAGCGGAGAGATTTCTAGCAGTTACGTGGGCGAAACATCCTATGATACCCTTGCAAGAGCGATCGACCTCGCTGGTCAGCCTCTTAGTGAGAGAGTAGCTACTTGCTACTTGCTCACGCAACCTGTGACGATCGATGGAAAATGGACGAGCGAATCGGAATGGACGGATGCCCAAGAACTTCAGCTCTTTGCGGCTGACGGAGATGGTGTTGGATACTTTAGGGTTAAGTCCGATGAGGGGTGGCTTTACGTGATGGCTGAGTCTCTGGTCGATACGTGGGCAGAGTACAACAGTGGAAAGGGTGTCGGAGACAGCTACTCAGTGTTTATTGACACTCTCGATAATGATGGGAAATCGCCGTCGAGCGACGATTACTGGTTCTATGCGGAATGGAAAGATGCAAGTCACACGGGCCTCGTCACTCGGAGGGGCAACGGCACGGACTGGCGTGAGATAGATCCGATAGCGGGAGTGGAGGCGAGAATCGGCTTGGACATGGTTAAGAGTCCTCATGAGCCACACCCACATATGGCAGGGGAGTTCAAGATCCCGCTGAGCGTCATTGGGATTGGAACATTCGGCTTTTTCATACGTTTCGTCGACTCCTCACAGAACTTGAAGATGTGGTTGTATTGGCCTGGGCCTACCTTGGGTGATCAAGGAGTCGACCCAAGCAGCTGGGGGAAAGTGTCGATCTCGAACAATCCTATCCCTGAGCTTTCACACACTTGGCTGATCGTCGCGTCAAGCGTAGCCACTGTAACTGCAATGTTTCGATTACGCAAGAAGCGGGGTAGGCAAACACAGGAGCGAGCTCTCCCTCAAAGCGAGCGACACGCCAAGTACCTGCCATTTGATCGTGACAGGGTGAAAGCCAGAATGGGAGCTAAGCGCAAGCAGGGCTGACCGCTCACTCCAAGGACCGAAAGATTTGTCTGCTATACCGGACTCACACTACGCGACTTCTACGCAAGGCCGTGAGGGCTATGAGCTATCCAGACATGCCTGATGAAGTTCGTCAGGTTCTCGGTCCTGATGAGAAGATACTCTACGCCACAAAGGAATCGAAAGCGCTCGGCATAACAATCACGCCCGACTGGATCTGCATCACAGATCAACGGATTGTCCTCTATCAGCCAAGCATGGTCGGACTGAAGAAGAAGATTGTTGACTATGCGTATGGCGACATTGCGAACGTAATCCAGAAACGGGGCATCCTAGGCGCCACGATTGCACTCAAAGTCAGATACATGAGCAAAGACCTTCAACTCGGAGCCATCCCAAAGGATCCGGTGCCAATAGCCTTCAAAATGATACGAGATCAAATCCAACGGAGTCAAACGCCGAGAGCGGCGCCTAGTCCGGCTGCTCCTGCTCCAGGACCACCTACATCGGGAATGGTGTTCTGTCGCGAATGCGGAGAGCAGATCCCCAGAGAGAGCAAGTTCTGCCAGGCATGCGGAGCCAAGCTAATCTAACGAAAACCAGCACTAGCGGCAGCAGGTTCGGCGGTAGATCGGTAACGATTAGCAAACGGCGCAGGTCTCTAAGGCAGAGGTAGCGGCCAGTGATCTCACCATCGGTCCCGTGCTCCTGGATAGTCCTTAGGATCCACGCCTGCAGTTTGCTCAGTCGATGCTTCGCCATTTTGGACCATCACGGAATCCGAGCCAACGACAACCATTCCTGTGCTCGCATGGGATAGTCGCTCGCGTGTTGCGAAGGCTGAGGCCCATCTTCGCTCTCGCGTGTCATCAATCTGTCTCACCCGGTTTGGCCTTCTCCTCCAAACGTCTCAGCTCCGTCTCTACAGCCCTCATGCATAGCTCTCGACCTTCCTCCCTGTCCGGAGTAGCCTTCATGGACGAGAGATCTTCAAGGAACTTCTTGCAATTGGCGATCTGCTCATCCAGGGAAGGAGACATGCGGTTAGCCCGCTTCCAGTTGTTGACGGCCTGTAGCATAGTCCTGCCCATGCGAGTTGTTGGCCTCAATGAGCTGCCTCCGCTTCCTTTGCCTGGCGCTTCTCGTAGCAGTTTGGGCAGAGGTCAATGTCCTCTGCAGATTTCACCTCCACGTAGTTCTCGTACTTGCCTAGAAAGTGCCGGTTACACACTTCGTCGCTCGACACCTTGCAGTCTATCGTAGTCGCGAGAGAGACGAGTGGGAAAGTCTTCGCGGAACCGAACTTTTTGTTTGGAGCCGGGGGTGGAAGTGGAAGATTGAGTTCGTCTCCCATCGTCCAGTCCGTCGACTAGGCATTGAAGCGAATAAACGTGGGTTCACACAAGTCACTAGGCCTGCTGTTCATTGTTGGTCTTCTTCCGCCGGCTCTTTGCTTCTTGAAGTTCCCTTTTCAGTGCCTCGATGTCAGACCTTGCCTTCTCCAGTTCGGCTCTTGTCGTTTCCAGCTCTGTCTGCTCGACCTTCTCTGCTTTCGGTTTGAAAATCCGTCCCGTCCTGTAAAGTGCAAAGATAGTCAACAGCGCGATGATGATGACTACGATGACGGCTAGGATAGTAATCGGTTGCGAGTTGTCGGTCTTCCATTCAGCCTGAAGGCTCGTGGGTTCTTCCACCTCGAACGTGAATGTGGTCGATTTCGACGCAACTCCAGTTGCAGTTCGCCAGTCGACGAACACATTCTTGCCACCCAAGGCGCCCATCCAGCCTTCTATGGGGATCTCTTTCTCTACCGAGACTGTTGCCTCGTCACCTTTCATGTACCAGCCCTTGGGGTTGTCCATCGTAGGGTTGCCGAATTCCGACGAGATTCGAACTCTGTACTGCGTCTCGGTTCTGTATTCTGCTCTGACATAGTATGGCTTATCGACCCTGAGTGTGAGCGTTCTCATCTCCGTCGGAACCCCGTTAACCACCCAATCTTGAAAGATGTCCCGTTCCTTGACATTGTTCTCATCGCGTGTCACCACAAATTCCTTCGCAGAAAAGCTGTCCTGTGAGTCTTGCTTGTACCAACTATCCACGTTCTGCCCATGCTCGTCCACGACCAGCACTTCGTGTTCAGCATAGTACTCGAAGACGTGTCCTGTTTCCGTGAACTCCTTCGTAGTGCTGCATCGCTGCTCCGGATAGCAGACATATTCACACCAGCAGCCGGCCTCGGTACAGATCCAGTTGCAGTAGCACACCATTTGTGTCTCACAGACCTCTCCCGTCCTCAGCTCGGCAGTCCAAGAGCTGTTGGGGCACTTGTATCTCGTGCATACGCTCTTCCCTTCATACGATGAGCAGGACCCTTTGACCTCGGCGTCCACTTGAAAGATGTGTGAAGACTTCTTGTCAACCTCGAAAGATCTGCTTCCTCCTCCTTGTATGGTTCCCACTTGTTTCCCATCGACGGTTATTGTTGTCGAAAGTTCAGGTGGCAAGCCCTTGACCGAAATCGTAATCAGCGTAGTCCGAGCCGACGGCTTCCAAGTAGAAGTGCTCCAGATCCAAGTCGCTGTCTTGGTGTCATAGGTGTAGTATCCTTCCGCAACCGCTTGGGGAGCAAGAGCGAGCACCACGGTCAGGAACATAAGAACACAGAGCATGGATGTTCTGAAAATGCGACCCCAGTTGTGCGACATGATCTGTCGTCGCCTCCTCTAGCCTAAGCTGCCAAACCATATTGCCACCGTGGGGATTTGAGACTTTCGTCTACTCTCCTCCTAGCGGACTATTTGTGACCTTTTCCGTCAATCAGCGGCTGAGCATTTCGCCTAGCTTCCTAGCGCAGTCTGGACAAATTAGGAGCCGGTAGTCGCGTGAGAGAGAATACTCTACCGTCTCTCTTCACCTTGATAACTGTGAAGATCACTCTGCCAAGTTTGGCAAGAGGGTCAATGGAGGCTGCTTGATCCTGTTGCTGTGAGTGGAGTGCGTCATTCATCCAGTGGACTGGTCAGATGAGACTTCTTGCAGAAGCATACCCTCGATACTAATTGGCGCCAGTTTTACGGCCAGATTATGTGCTTCGTCAACGCGGGAGTCCCTTTCTCCGAAGATCTCCATTACCTTCTCTCCCTTTGAGACCTTGTGGCCTTCCTTACCGTAGAGCATTATGCCCGCCCCTTTTTCGACCGGCGCTCCTGCGGCCCGAGCGATCTGATTCATGGCGGCGTTCGAGACGCAAGTTATGTAGCCGTCGCATGGAGCAACGATCTCGGCCCTGCATTCGCCCACCTGAATTTGGGTGGACTGAACTTTGCTGTCTCCTCCTTGAGCCTCAATTATCTCGCGCATCTTTTCCAGGGCCTTGCCTGAGTCGAGAATCTGCCTCGCAAGCGCCTGACCTTCACCCCGCACAGCTTTACCGCCAAGCTCAAGCAGCATGCCAGCAAGCGCCGTTGATTTCTCAATCAGGCTCGTGGGGCCTTTTCCCTCAAGCGCTTCGAAGGCTTCGCGAGCCTCCAACGCTGGACCTATGGTGTAGCCGACCGGCTGACCGCCGTAGGTGATTCCGCATCGCACTTTGATGCCGAGCTTATCTCCGATGTCGATGAACTTGAAAGAGAGCCTTCTTCCTTCATCTGATGAAGGGATCTTGGCCTCGTGACCGACCGGCAGATCAAGCACCATGAAATCCGCTCCCACCGCGAGCTTCTTCGCCATTATGCTCGCAATCATCTGAGGCTCTGGGTCGATTTGCAGAGGGTGTTCAACACCTATGAAGATGTCATCTGCAGGCGCGAGATGAAGACTCCCACCCCACACGACTGCCCCGCCTGTCTTCAGTGCCAGCCTCTTCAGCTCGACGGCAGAGAACTCGACAGGAGCGAGAACGCTCATCGTGTCAGCGGTGCCTGATGGGCTGGTGATCGCGCGGCTGCTTGTCTTCGGAATCAGCAACCCCGCGGAAGCTATTATTGGAACAATGAGAAGGCTCACCTTGTTTCCGGGAACCCCTCCGACCGAATGCTTGTCATAAACGGGTCTCTCGAAATCGATCACTTCTCCCGTGTCAGCCATGGCTCTCGTGAGCCAGACCTGTTCCTCATCTGTCAGCCCGTGGAACTGCTGGGCTACCAGAAAACCAGCCATCTCCACGTCACTAAGCATGCCTTTGACTGAATCCTGAACTATCGCGTAGATCTCATCTCGGGTGAGTTTCTGTCCCATTATCTTCTTTCGAATGTATGAAGCCGAGCTCGGCCCAGGTAGCAAAGTCACTTCGATGGTGTCGCCCTCTTTGACACCGAGGTCAGGGGCTATGTCGCTTGTGATTCCGATCTCGCCAGTGCCCACGATTGTTAGAGTAGTATCGACGGTTGCTGTGACATTCTTGTCGTCTTTCCTGAGGTTGACTCGGTCGTGTGCTCGGATGTCTACGCGTTCGCAGTCCTTTCGGTTCAACAAGACCGTGCGGTGACCGGTCAGTATGTCAATTGTGCGGCAGGTGAATTGAGTCATCGGCGGATCGCAGGGACTACTCGCTCAGACGTTTCATAAAGCTAGTTCTCGTACAGGCGCGCTATCGTATCCGCCTGATCCGGCGCTGAAGGTAACCTATCAGCCCAGAGACTGTAACCAGTGATGCAGCCGCGGCGTTCTGAGATACAGCAAGTTTCGTCAAAGCATCCAAGACCATCGCAGGTCGAATCAAGGACACCAGGCCCTGAAGAGGACCTGCAAGCTGAGGAACAGCTCTACCCAAAGACGACATCTGCGCCCAGAAGGAACTGGCACCGATGACGTACGGTCCAAAGAGCACAGCACAGAAGAAGAAAAGCGCAACTCCTGCTGCTCTCAGCATACGAATGGTCTCTAGTTGCGACATTTCTTTGAGCGCTGAAATGGGCATCGTCCCCGACATGTAGTGCCAGGCAACGATCGCTACGATCAGCACGCCCACGAAAGTCAGGCTCAGTAGCGGGATTGGGAGTTGGTAGCTTCCAACCTGCAGCGGATACGACTTTGACTCGAGACCGTGAGACATCAGGTAGTTCAAGAGCACGTAGTCCATCAAAGCCACGATCCCGACAAAAACGAGCATCGTCAACAGATTCCGGGTACTTCTTGCGGTAGACAATTCATCGACCATCCAGTGTTGGCTTCTCGCGGTTGATCCTCATCTCACTCCAGTCCTGTGAGATGTCCGCACGTAGCGACTGGGCCTCGCTAAAAGCGTTTCTCGATAGCATCAGACTGTCTCGGACCTCCATGTCTGCGCGTCACATCAAACCTTTATGATCTGCAAAGCGCATAACGGTTCACAATTCGGAAGCGCATAACATGTCGAGACAGATCATTGGACGGGGGACCTGGCTCGACCTTGTCGCGCATAAGGTCATCGAGAGAGAGGATCAGCTGGGCAGGACGCCGACTGTGATCCGGACCGAGAGCGGATTGGGCGCTTCCGGAATCCCACATGTCGGTAGTCTAAGCGATGGCGTCAGATCATACGCCGTCAAACTCGCAATCGAAACACTTGGCAGGAAAGCGGAGTACGTAGCTTTCTCAGATGACCTGGACGGACTGAGGAAGGTCCCGGCTGGAATGCCCGCATCGCTTGCAACGTATCTCAGCTATCCGGTCACTTCCATACCAGACCCGTTCAATTGCCATGAAAGTTACGGAGATCACATGAGCTCGCTCCTTCGGGATGCTTTGGACAAGTGCGGGGTCGAGTACACGTTCTATTCTGCGAAGAAGGCCTATCGTGATGGCCTCTTCAATGAACAGATCGTGAAGATCCTCGAAAACGCCGACAAAGTCGCGAAGATCATAAAGGAAGAACTTGGCCAGGAGAAATACACGGAAGTCCTTCCATACTTCCCGATATGCGGTGGGTGTGGAAGAATCTACACGACTCGCGCGCACAAGTATCTGCCAGATGAACACAAGGTCCTCTATTCGTGTGAAGGACAGGTCGACATCCGCGGGCAGGAGCTTGAAGGATGCGGATTCAGAGGCGAGGCCAGTGTCCTCGAAGGCTTAGGCAAACTGAGCTGGAAGAGCGAGTTCGCGGCCAGATGGCAAGCGCTCGGCATCAACTTCGAGGCATATGGCAAAGACATACTGGACTCGGTTCGAGTCAACGATCGCATCTGCCAGGAAATACTCGAGTACGCTCCACCATACCACGTCCGCTATGAGATGTTCCTTGACAAGTCAGGGAAGAAGATCTCGAAATCGGTCGGCAACGTCTTCACCCCCCAGATTTGGTTACGATACGCCTCACCGGAGTCTCTGATCCTACTGATGTTGAAGCGGATAGTGGGCGCTAGGACACTTTCCGTGGACGACGTTCCAACCTACATGATGGAACTCGACAACCTTGAGGACATCTACTTTGGAGACAAAGTGATCGAAGACGAGTTCGAACTCGCGGAATTGAGAGGTCTATACGAGTACGTCTGGCGGTCGAAACCGCCTCAGCAGCCGGACACACACATCCCCTACAATCTGCTGGTTTATCTCGCGAAGGTAGCACCCAAGGAGAAAGAGAAGGAGTACGTCCTCACGAAGCTGGAGGAATACAGCTACCTTCACGGAAAGGAACCCCTGGGCATTGAGGCACGCCTAGCCTACGCGCAGAATTGGGCGGAGGATTTCGCGGACATATCAGAGCACATCCCAACGTTCTCTGGTGCGGAAGCGGAGGCTGTCCGCGAGCTGACCACGATCATAAGAGGACAAGCATCTCCTGATGTTCTACAGAATTCGATCTTTGAAGTCGCCAAGAAACATGGAATCGACCCACCGGAGTTCTTCAGGATCCTGTATGGAATTCTCCTCGGATCGCCCAAAGGCCCTAGGCTGGGCCCCTACATAGAAGCGATGGGACGAGAGAACGTCGCGGACGCCCTGGAACGAGCACTAAGCTCCGCGAGCACAGACCAACCAAACCAGACTCCGAAAACCACATAGCCTCAAGATTGTCACTTAGCAGACCAGCAAATCGAGTGGGAGCAGTTTCGCATCTCGGGCCCGTAGTCTAGCCAGGATTATGACGTTGAGGGGAGACGCAAGCTCCTCGCGGAAGCCTGCGGACGACTATCGGCGGATAGCCAGAGGTCGTGGGTTCGAATCCCACCGGGCCCGCCATCTGTTTTCGCCTATCTGCGGAGTTTTCGTGGAGTTTCTGTCTTGTAGGCGGAATTACGGCGTGTGGTTCTCCGCCAAGATCGGATTACCAAAGGGTCGTTGTCGGGACTGCGGCAACTGCGAACGATGCGATAGGACAATCGTGACGATTCAGGAATGAGAAGGATTCGACTGAGAAATCCATAGCCAATGCCCTGGGTCGAACGGAGTCGATGCTTCCACCCGAAGCTTGTCGCCTTGCTGAAGTTCGAGACTAGGAAAAAGCAACCCTACGGTGTATGACATGTGGCGCGATCTTTAGCGAAGAGCCACTCGGAAAACGAGCAGCTGCAGAAGCGAGCAGGATAACGGTGGTAGCCAGGACGGTCCGGAGATTCATAAGGAGCAAGCCATCGATCAAGATGGGTCATTCTGCCGGCGCATCTCTTGGAGAAGAAGCTGCTCAAGTGGACAAGAAATGTTTCCCTTGTGGTGGTGTTTTATTGGTCATGTCTTGACTTCCCCTCAACGACGAACCGATCTTGTGCGAAGGATCAGAAGCCTTATTCTGTTGAGAGATCGGAACTCACTGGAGGTAGGGTTCTTCTTGATCAAACCAACTGATGTGGGGAAGTGCCCACATTGTTCGGAGAAGTTGCGATTCGAATCTGCAAGATTTGTTCTGAAGTCATTACAGGAACAGACATTGGGACAGCTCGATTCGTCGCAAGGAGTCTGTGAGGTGCATGGAGCGCGGGAGATCGTCAAGACGAGGGCAGCTGCCTGTCCTTCTTGCGGAAAGCCGATAGTATCAGTCATTCCTAGAGAAGAGATGTTCTCTGGAGAAGAAGGCTATGTTGTATATCCACAGTCGTCAGCTCGACCCATTCCCCCGGAAGTGCTTGTCGACGACAAGGCAGTGGCTGAGGACTATCAAGTAGCAACTGTAGTCTTAGGCTTGAGCCCAAAGGCCAGTGCAGCTCTGAGTCGCAGATGTCTGCAGAGCATACTGATCAAGAAAGCGAATGCCGATCCGAAAGCCAAACTCAGTGTTCAAATCGATGCAGTGCTTCAATCACCCGCTCTTCCCGACCACATCCGCAAGAACTTGGATGCCATAAGGAACTTCGGGAATTTCGGCGCCCACCCCATCTTCACAGCAGTGGGAGAGATCGTAGAAGTCCAACCTCAGGAGGCCCAGTGGACACTGGACATAATCGATGACCTCTTCGATTTCTACTACGTTAGGCCCGCTCAGGCTGCGGTCAAACGCGCAGCACTTGATGCGAAGTTGAAACAAGCCGGCAAGCCTCCGATGAAGCAGTGAACCACAAGCTCGTGCTACGGCTTTACGAAGTCGTCCATACGATCGCCGCTTGGGAACGCCTCGGGTCATTGTGCGTCGTGAACGGTTACAGAAACAGTCTGCCAAAGACTAGCGCGCGATCTTCGGTGCTGCTGTGGCGCCGGTACCTGCCCAACTGGAGACGAGTACCAACGGGCCCGCCAACTGATTAGCTGGGTCGATGAATCTGACTCTGCCAACCGCTCTCGCCCAGGCTCTTCAAGAAGTCCTCTTCAGCTGTCTTAAAAGACGGGTACGACTTGGCCGGGACAAGTGCTTGTAGGTCTCTGTCCCATTCACCCTCGATTGGTGCGAGTCGCTCCTTGATTTCTTCCAGGCTTGGCATTGTCTCCTTGAATTCCTCGTAGGACTGTAGCTTGTCAGCTATCATTCTTGGATCAGCAACGATGCCTTTGGATCTTAGAAACCATATGTCGTACAGGTCTCTCGGCCTGACTCTCATCAGGCATGCTCTAACCTTCTCAGCAAGTATCTCTTCTCGCGACATGGCTCTGAACGAGGACGGATGTGGCTCGCCTCTTCTCGGAGCTTCCATCTTGCAGTCAAGGCAGATTCTTCGGTCGCTCTGCCCGCTCATTCTCCCAATCTTACAGGCGTAGTTTCTCTGATCGTATCCACCCAGCAGTGTCATCGTAGCAATGGCAAGGTGTTCACACGACATTCGCCTGGCAACATCATAGTCATCTCTTGGAGTCCACCACTCAGGAGTAATCAAAAGCGGCTCCTTGAAGCTGAAGTCAAGTTGAATATTGTCCGGATGATCCAGTTGTGCCCTGTACTTGAGCCGGAAGAGCGCTTTGTCGCCTGTCGTCTCTTGGTGTTCGAGTTCCGTGAAAGTGGCCTCCAGAATCCTCTTACCACCGAAGAGTCTGGAGAGATCCTTAGCAAGTTCTCCTCCTGTTATGTCGAAGAAGTCGAAGTCGAGATCTACAGAGAATCTTGCTTCTGGATAGTAGACCTTCTTGATGGCCGTGCCGCCCTTGAAGACAATGCGTCCGGCGTATTGGCTCTTCGATAGCTGCATAGTCGCCACAGACAGAACGTAGTCCTTCTCTGCAATACCTAGCGGTATTCGTTTGCTTGCAGCGTATCTCCTTAGGTCAGGCTCATTCATGTCGATGTCACTTCCAATGAAGGATAACGTTTCTCGGGATGTTCAACTTGAGTCCCCATCGATTTGAGTAGCCGACTGCTTTCTTTGTCGCTGAGGGGTCGAGCCAAGGGGCTCCTGTGGGTTTCCGCGGCAGAAGTGAGGAATAGACTCCCACATCGAAATCCAGAAGTTCGAGGAGATAGCCTAACCTAAGCTTCACGGCAAGGATTCGCATTTTCTCTGCATCATCAATCATCCGACCAGTGTCGATCTCATCTCTGGCTGTCCAGATTGCTTTGGCCACCTCCGAGATTCCGCCTGAGTATTGGGGGTGGGCTAGTGAATCGACTATGGTTTTCTCACGGCCGGATATGTTGAATTCGGTCTCTCCTACCTTCTCTTGGGTGTAGTCAAAGAATCGTACGCGTGGATAGGTGACGAACTGTATTCGCTGATTGTCGAAGGTGAGGGCCCTTGCTCGTTTCATCACTGTCACGTAGGTAGTTTGAGGTAGCTGTTCTGTCATTCCCCAATAGCCAAAGGCTGACCAGAAACCCACGTAGTAGTCGTTTCCCAGGAGCCCTGTGAGAATTGCGAATACGTGTTCTGTCCAAGCGCCTTCTATTCCAGACTTGGCAGGAGATAGCAGGTAGAGTCCCTTGCGTACCTGCCTTATTCTCCTCTTTGCCTTGAGCCGGTCTAGTACTCTGTAGACGGACTTGTTCGATGTTGCGAGGACTGCTTGGGCATCTTTGGATGTGAAGAGTATCCGTCCGTCCCTTTCGAGAGTGAAGATGAGCTTTGCTTCGTTGTGGCCGAGGCGTATATTTTGTGTACTCAATTCCCCTTCTAAAGGGGAAATCGTTACATGAAATATAAACGTGCCGCAGAGAACGGCTGCGTCCCAAACACCGAACCAATCAGACGGACGGTTCTTCGCATGCCGCACGTGAGCCTTCTCCTACCGCCTGCGGATGTTTTGCGGACCTTTCGCGTACTCTTTGTCCGTCTCGGATTTCGTTGGTTCAAAACGTGAAATGTCACCTAACCGGGCCCGCCATCTGTCTTCAGCAGTTCGGCTGCGATCAGCTGCAGTTCTGAAAGAGGACCTGAAGGTCTGAAAACGGAACTCATTTTAGTGTCGGACGCGGAAGGGCGATAATCGCTCTTTCTCGAGTTCTGTGGCTCGTGTTTCGATGAACTCCTTGACCTTCTCTTCTCCGTATCTCTTAGCTTCTTCTTGTCTCTTCAAGTGCTCCCTTACCGCCTTGAGCAGATCTTCCATCTTGAATGGTTTGACGATGTAGGCGTCAGCGCCTTTGTTCACCGATTCAACCGCATTCTGTAGTCCGGGATATCCTGTGACGATGATCTTAACCATCTTGGGAGTAGTGTCTTTCATGTCGGCCAGGAGTCTCGTGCCTTCCATGTCTGGCAGTCGTATGTCTATCAATGCTAGATTGTAGAAGTTCGCGTTTGACTTTCGGATCGCCTCGCCTCCATTCTCCGCTGTGTCCACGGTGTATCCCTCATCCTCCAACGCCATTGCGAGAACCTTTCTTACGCTCGCGTCGTCGTCGATGACAAGAATCTTAGCAGGATGAGTCATGATTTCTCGCCTGCAACGGAATCGTCACCGCAAAAGCCGTGCCCTTTCCAACCTCCGTCTCGTAGGAGATATAGTCTTTGTGCGCCTCCATTATGCGCTTTGAGATCGATAGCCGCAAACCGACTCCCTTCGCTTTCGTCGTGAGAAAGGGCGTCCAGATCCTCTTCACAGCATCCTCTGCCATGCCTGCCCCAGTGTCAGAAACAACAACCTGCAGGGCACCGTCCGATTCCTTGCCCTGAATCCTGAGTTCTCCGCCTTGGGGCATGACATCGACCCCGTTCTCAATCAGGTTCAAGAAAACCCGCTTCATCTTCCCTGTATCTAGTCTCGCCTTAAGCTGACCGTTCATCAGATTCCTTGCACGTGTGCCGCTCGGAATGCTGACCAGAGCCAATGCCTGTTCCATGATTGATCTTAGGTGAGCCTCGACTAGTTCCATTTCGAATTCTCCCGAATATTCCAGAAGATCGCTCAAGATTCTATCTGCATAGCTCACGTCTTTCTCAATTATCTCGAGCATCTCAGTCAGTTCCTTGTCGGTGCTCGCGCCAAGCTTCTTCCTGATATAGTACGCCGCACCAGAGATACTTGTTAGCGGGTTACGGAAATCGTGCGCCACCATCGTCGCCATCTGTCCTACGGCCGCCAAGCGCTCCGCTCTAAGTAGTGCTTCTTCCATCCGTTTCCGCTCAGTGACATCAGTCCAGTATCGAACAACCTCGATCGGATTGCTGGTTGCGTCACGAGTCACTTTCGCCTCTTCGCGTATCCGGGAACTCGAACCATCTTCACTCCGACGCTCCACTATGCTTGGACATATATGCGATTTCTGCGAATAGTTATCGGCCGTGATGGCGATGAATGACGAGACGCTGTGGACACGAGCGTACGGCGACGAATACTGGGCGGATGTCACATCCCCTCTCTTTTTCTCGCTTCTAGGTGAGTATCTCACCGAATATGTCAACCACGAAGGCGCCAGGATCATGGGGTACTGGGAAATCGCCGACAAGGACCTCCTTAGACTGCACAAAGGACACATCTACTTCAACACCGAGGTTCTCGAATACGTGTTCACATTCAACCCGAAGTTCTCACGGACGAAAGAACTCCTGAACTATTTCCCTGAGAAGGATCAGGAAAGGGTTGCCAACGCGAAGACGAAGATCGGCCGGAGGATCTGGGCCGAGATACGCATAATGTTTCTTGACCCCGACGGCATGATTACGCGGACGGACAAGGCGCACAAGAAATGGGCTGAGGACTTCCTTTCAAAGATGAAGCGGTTCGACTCCCTCGACCTAACCAAACTGTCGGATGAGGAACTCAATGTTGAGTTCAAGGATATGGAGGATGCCTTCTTGAAGCATTACCGCCTCATACGGTACGGGTTGGTCACACACAGCATAGGTTCAAACCTCATTCTGAAGCGGTGGCTGGTGGACTGGCTCGACGACAAGTCCGGAGCCCTCTACTCGAACCTCATATCGGGTCTCCCTGATAACAAGACGATCGCAACCAACACCGCACTGGTGAAACTCGCCAAGTCGGCAAGGGAAGACCCCAATGTCCTTGGACCCCTGCAGGAAAAGCCTTCTGGCGAGTTTCTCAAAGAACTCGAGAGGAATCCATCGCTAAAGGATTTCTCGACGAAGCTCCGCGATTTCCTTAAGGACTACGGACACAGGTCGCACACGCGGGAGATGTTTTTCCCCCGATGGGCGGATGATCCTTCTCTTGTTGTCGACGCCTTGAAGGCGCTAGTCTCCTCGCCTGATCTTGATGTTGAGATGTTGCAGAAGCAGAAGTCTGAGGACAGGATCGTCACAGAGAAAGCAGTCCTTGAGAGAATATCGAAGCTAAAGCTCGGTTTCTTCAAGAAGATACTCTTCAAGACTGTCCTGGGATATGCGCAGACTTACCTGATGTTCCGCGAAAATCAGAGATTCGACCTTGACCACATAATCTACAGACAGAGACGACTATTCACCGAGTACGGCAGAAGATTCAAGGAAAGAGGGATCATCGACAGAGTAGACGACATACACTTCTTGTCAAAGGAAGAGATCTTCAAGATCTCAAGAAATGAACTATCGATCTCAAAAGAAACGACCAAGCAAAGGAGAGAGGAGTTTGAGAAATACTCAGATCGACTTCCCCCGAAGTTTCTGAAGGGCAACACCGAATTCGACGACACAGTGGTTCGCGAAGCAAACGTTCTGAAGATCACCGGGACAGCCGCGAGCCCAGGTATCGCTACAAGTCGTGTGCGAGTAGTAGGGACCATAAATGAATTGTCGGGGGTTAGAGAGGGCGAGATCATGGTGACGTCCAACACCGACCCTGGCTGGACGCCTGTGTTTCCGAAGCTTGGAGGCCTCATCACTGAAACCGGCGGAATACTCTCGCATGGGGCCGTTGTCTCTCGCGAATATAATATTCCGGCTGTTACGGCTGTCAAGGACGCTACGAAGATCCTCAAGACCGGCCAGAAGATTACCGTTGACGGAAACGAGGGCGTAGTCACCATCATGGAGGGGTGATCATTTGGACACTGACGTGCTGCATGAGTTCGGCACTCACGCTGAATGGAACGAGAGCTTCTACTTCAACTTCTACGACAAAGCGAGGGACATCTGCGCCTTCATGAGGATAGGCCTGAAGCCGAACAGCAACGAGAAGACCGGCTTCTGTTTCTTCATGATGCCGGATGGCTCAGTGCTGGCGATGCATGGTCTGGAACCCGTCGGTGACAGAGAACTTGAGGTGGGGAACCTTCGTTTTGAGAAGATCCTGCCTGAGAAGAAATGGCAGCTCGCTTTCTCTGGAATGATGGAAAGACGGAAAGGAGACGCTAAGGCGTCAGAACAAGTGTCCTTCTCAGCGGATTACGAGTCTCTCAACAGAGTATTCGACTATAGGGAATACGTCAGCGGAATCAACGAAAAGATCTCAGAGAAGATCGCCACGCAGCACTTGGAGCAGTTCGGCAGGGCAGTGGGCAGGCTGACCATCGGGGCGAAAGAGTACACGCTCGACGGCCTCGGAGAGCGAGATCACTCCTGGGGCGTGAGAGATTGGAACGCCCCGAAGATGTGGATATGGCTAACATGCCAGTTCTCTGAGAAGTCAGCCCTGAACGTCACCAAGCTCGCGATGGACGGGGGAGAAGTCGACGCGGGCTTCATTCATCTGTACGGCAAGAACGTTCCTCTAATGAAGGTGGATATCGAGACATCCTGGGATGCAAACCACGAACCCAAGGGCCTTGAGATGAAACTCAAGGATATGGAAGGCAATGTACACGAAGTGAGCACGGGAGCAATGAGGAAGACTGTCGTTCCTTTTGCTGGCAGAGATGGCAAGAGCCTCTCCCTGATGCACGAGAATCTAGCAAGATACAAGATGGGCTCAAGGGTGGGCTACGGCATTGCAGAATACCTGATCAGAACGGGCTGAACAGCCTTCTCGCGTTGTACTCAATCGAGCTGGTGTTCGTCGTTAAGGGACGTTTCATATATATGCAAACGTGTTGACACATCACGCTGATGTGTTATGCCAGTTACTGAACTCTCCCCACGAGATCTGAGAGTAGAATGCGAGCCACTCGAGTGTCGTACAAGCGGCGAACTCGCGCCGTTAGAGGGCATCATTGGACAAGACCGCGCCCTTCGAGCGCTCAACCTCGGACTGGGAATAGGAGAGAAAGGATTCAACATCTACGTCGCAGGTCCACCCGGCACGGGCAAGACCACGGCCGTGAGGAACTTCCTCGAAGCCATAGCTAAGGACCGCCCCACTCCTCCAGACTGGTGCTATGTGAACAACTTCCATAATCCATACGAACCACTCTACATCAAACTGCCCGCAGGCAGAGCGAAGGTCTTCCGGAAGGATCTTGACAACTTCATAGAAGAAGCTAAGCGAGGGGTTCCGAGAGCTCTTCAGAGCGAGGAATTCCAAGCCAAAAGAGACACATTGATCAAGACCGCTGAAGAGCGGAGGAACAAGTTCCTCTCTGACCTTGGAGACGAAGCGGAACGATCCGGCTTCACCATACAGGCAACTCCGCTCGGACTAACACTGATCCCGATTTTGGATGGTAAACCGATCAGTGACGAGCAATTCGCATCTCTGCCTGACCACGTGCAGAAGGAGATCGATGCGAAGAGAAAAGGGCTTGAAAGCAAGTTCGAGGACGCTATGAAACAGATAGCGGCACTCGAGAAAGAGACTAGAGCCGCACTTCGGAAGCTTAGCAACGATGCAATCCAATACGCAATAGGCTTTCTGATGGACAGCATTCAGAAAGCCTACGAGGATATCCCCGAGGTGGCAAGCTACCTGAAGGATGTCAGAGCGGATATCCTCGAAAACTATGAACTCTTCGCTGGCCCACAGGATCCCGCTGCCGCTCAAGCGCAGCTGATGGCGCCCTGGATGAAGGACTTGCCTTTCAGAAGATACATGGTGAACGTGATTGTAGACAACTCCCAACTGAAAGGTTCGCCAGTTGTCTTTGAAGAGAACCCCACCTATCCTAATCTGTTCGGGAGAATTGAGAAAGAAGCTCAGTTCGGAAGCTTCTCGACTGATTTCACGCTGGTAAAGGGCGGATCAATACACAGAGCGAACAGCGGATACCTAGTCCTTCCAGTAGAGGAGCTTTTGACGAATCCGTTATCATACGACGGACTGAAGAGAGCGCTAAGAAACAATAAGATAGTCATTGAAGAGGCTAGCGAACGTCTAGGGTTCGTTAGCACTAAGACCCTGACTCCTCAACCAATACCACTCAACGTCAAGGTCATCTTGGTCGGAAAACCGCTTGTCTACCAACTTCTCCTTGCCTATGACACCGATTTCCGTGAATTCTTCAAGGTCAAGGCCGATTTTGACACCACGATAGACAGGAACAAAGAGAATCTACGAAGGTATGCCTCCTTTGTGTGCACCATCTGCGAGAAGGAGGGACTGAAACATCTTGAGGCCTCAGCGATCGCCAAAGTCGTAGAATACGGATCAAGGCTGGCGGAGGATCAGAAGAAACTCTCAACACAATTTGCAGAAGTCGCGGACCTCATACGAGAAGCCAACTATTACGCCACACAAGACAGGTCCAAGTACATCAATTCGGTGCATGTCACCAAAGCTCTCGAGGAGAAAATCTACCGATCGAACCTAATCCAGCAAAAGATCCTTGAGATGATTCAACGAGGGCTCTTTCTCATAGACACGTCAGGAGCGAGGACAGGTCAGATAAACGGCTTATCCGTCATAAGCCTCGGCGACTTTGAATTCGGTCGACCCTCAAGGGTGACCGCAAGCATAGGTCTCGGAAGAGAGGGCGTGCTCGACATAGAGCGCGAGGCAAAGATGGGCGGCCCCATACACACGAAAGGCGTCCTGATACTAGGCGGCTTCCTTGCGAACAGGTACGCTCAAGACAAACCGCTCAGCCTCTCCGCGAGACTCGTCTTCGAACAGAGCTACGAAGGAGTAGAAGGCGACAGCGCCTCAAGCACCGAGCTCTACGCGATACTATCCGCCCTGGCAGACGTTCCCATCAAACAGAACTTCGCCGTAACTGGCTCGGTTAATCAGAGAGGAGAAGTTCAGGCCATCGGCGGAGTGAACGAGAAGATCGAGGGATTCTTCGAAGTATGCAAAGCCAAGGGCCTCAAAGGCGACGAATCCGTGATGATACCGAAAAGCAACATCCAAGACCTGATGCTCAAGGAAGAGGTTGTCAAAGCCGTAAAAGACGGCCGATTCCACATATACGCAGTTAGCAGCATCGATGAAGGCATAGAAGTTCTTACCGGAATGAAAGCCGGCGAGAGACGAAAAGACGATAGCTTCGAACCTAACACGGTGAACGACAAAGTCGACCGCCGCCTCAAACAGATGGCAGAAACCCTGACCAAATTCGGCGAAGCGCCTGCGAAAGAGAAAGCTCACCAGAAACGAAAGACAGACGAGTAGCCCTGACATCTTCTCTGCAGCAATCGAAAGACATGGACTAGACCCCCCTATGGGGGGGCTACCCTCTGATCCTCCGGGATGACTTAACCTCCACGTGAGCCGTCTCGTGAGAGCTTACCTGAATCCTCAAGCCTCCGTATTGACGCCTCAAGTTCTGAGCCCGTCATATGGAGGTCCGCGGAAGCCTTTGAGAGCGATATCTCTCCCATATTCTCTACAATGTATCGATACACGGTTTCGTCGCCTTGCGAGACCCGAGGAGCGCGAACCGCTTCTGGTGCGGGCACAGCTGCGCCCCGGCCGAATGCAGTTCCGCAGTGAACACATGCGACGCCATCGCTCGGCGTAAGTGCTCCACACTTAGGGCATCCTGCAAGCGGCACACCTCGTTCTGGGACGGAAGAGACGCTTGCTGGGTAGACTAGAGTCGCGCCTCTGCGGGGAGTCGCTCCCAAGAAGCGTCGAAGGCTTTCGCCGGCAAGCCGAAACGTCTCGCGAAGCGATGGACTCCTTGGAGGAGCGAGCGGGGCCCTGCAGACGTCACACCACCAATATCCCCGCACCATGCGAAGGCCGTAACCACATCTAGGGCATCTTGGCAGGAGACGTGCGATATCGGACAAAGGATCCACTCTCGATTCTCACACTTGAAACCGGAGTCATCTGCTTAATAGCTTGCGCCACCGGCGCGATTTCTAGCTAGGGTAAACCTCGTCCTTGATCGCCCGGAATCTCTGCTCCAAGTAGTCCGAGGCTGTCAGTCCGTGTTTCCTGGCGATTTCTCGAATCGCCTCCTCGACACCTGATGCATGTTGAATTGCCTTCTTGGGCCTCATCGCGATCTCCGACGGAATGCCGAGCTTGATCGCAACGTCGCGAAGAATCCACTTCCTAACATCGTCTGAAGGCGACCGAACTTTCATCGCGAGAGGGACTCTAGACGCGAACTCTGTGATCTTTCTGGTCGCGAACGGAAGCCTCAGCTCGGCGCGAAGTGCGGAGATCGCTTGCTCGTCCCGTTGATAATTTACTTCATGCGCCCGTCGAACGCTTCCGGAAATCGCCTCTGAGGCTGCGTCCTCTCCATGCTCACCCATGATCGTCGCAAACCTCTTGTATCCGCCGAAGAGTTCGTCGCTGCCTTGCCCGAGCATGATTACGGGTCTTCCGTTCTGCAAGGCCATTTGTGTGGTCCAGTATATCGCCATGGCGATGCTGACCTTCATCAGGTTTGGTTCTTCGATGAGCCAGAGCACACGATCTAGGCATTCCGCCACATCATTCCTTGAGAACTCTCTCGTGACGATGGGTAGTCCCAGGATTCTTGCCGCCGACTCAGCTCGGGTCATCTCAGATGTCCGGCCGATCCCGACCGTCACTAGATGCACGTCCATTCCTGCATCCTTCGCAATCTTGGCAATTACCGCGCTGTCAAGACCGCCCGAGAATCCTGTAGCAAGTGTACTTAGCCCGCCGGTTTGAATTGAAATCGATTCGGTTAGCAGTCGCCCGAGTTCTTCCGAGTCGACTTTCTGGTGTGGTGATGTTCTTGAAGTCTGCAGCTCGGGTCCTGAAGATTCAACGGTTAGTGCGCTCCCACTTGCCTTCAGGCAACTCCCCGGTAGGAAGGTGGTGGCCTCGCCTATTCCAATAGACCACAGAGCTTTCCGGTCCGAGGCAACGGCGACGAGGTCGCCGCGACCGCCGATGAAGATCGGCTTGAGACCGAGCGAGTCTCGAGTAACGAACAGGTAATCATCTGTGCACCAACAGAGTGCGTATGCCCCATCCGTGTCATCATGAATGGAAGGAAACTCAACCGGTGTGAGCTTGGGTTCCAGAAGCCGAGCTGCACCCTCTGCTCCAACGAGCATCCCGTCTCCCACGATCCTTCCATCTAGGCAGAGCCATCCGTCCCCTGCTCGGATAGGCTGCAGCTTGTCGTCTGGCAGAATCTTGGTGAAAGCGCATCCAACCGCTGTTTGTCGTCCGGGCGATGATGATGTCAGGAGGTCTGGTGATCGTGCTGACTCAAGATTCTCTCCCCAAGCAACAGCCGCTGCGTCCTGTGCACGATGCTGCATTGCACAGAGCATATTTGCCACAAGGCGAGGCGCATCGATCTGAGACTTGGAGAAGACTGCCGCAACTGCGCCCAAGGGTATGCCTCGCGTTGGCAGGGCCTTTACTATGTACTCCTTGACCTGAGAGGGTTCGCGGACGTACTTTCCCCTAGCTACGCGCTATCCGGTGTATGGGAAAGTGTTCTAGCTA
>Ga0315296_10000985_pt1 | contig 25196 bp, 26 predicted proteins | sample YL17G14_18_MG_FD_203921 | JGI IMG/M metagenome (GOLD analysis project Ga0315296, IMG submission 203921) | Sediment microbial communities from Yellowstone Lake, YNP, Wyoming, USA - YL17G14_18 | ecosystem: Environmental > Aquatic > Freshwater > Lake > Sediment | place: USA: Wyoming | collected... | reverse complement strand
AGGCGCTTGATCTCCTCTGCACTTAGCCCGCGAGGCGGGCTCGGTGAGACCTTTGGCCGCTCTAGCTGGTCGCAGGGATTGGCGGAGACGATGTCCATGCGGATCAGGAACCTGTAGAACGAGCTGATGCACGCGATCCGAGCACCGATGGTCACGGCAGACGGATCCTTTCCCGACGGCCCGACGCCATGGGCGAAGGTGAACACCTGCTGGCTCGTCACTTGGTCCGGAGGCTTGCCGAGCACGCCGAAGAAGTGCTGGAGCATGCGGGAGTAGCCCTCGACCGTGCGGCGGGAGCCGCTGCGGCGCTCCTTCTCGGCCAGGAAGGCGTAGAGGGCCCGCTCCCAGGCGGGCAGGGACTCATCGAAAGGCACTAGCGTGGCGGTCATGGTCCTTTCCTCCTGTTCTTGGTTCAGCGACCATGTTCGCTCTGTGTGCCAGGAAGTCAAGGCATTATGGCGCAATAGTGGCGGGGCTCGAGTGGCGAATCAGCCGCGCGATCTCTTGACGTACAACTGCGGTGGTGACGACGATCATGGACAGGCTGTCGCCGTCTGGATAAAGTTACACTTGTTCGGGCGGGCGCTACCGCTACCCGAAGCAGCGGAGCAGATAGGGTGTCACCGTCGTGACTCTCGATCACAGGCAGGTTAAGTACAGTGAACTGCTGGCGCGGATAAACAGGTTCCGGGTTAGCGATGTCTTGGACCGTTGCAACGCGATGGCAAACTGGGTGGACAGTGTCCCGCTGGGTGAGGCACGTGTCGGTGGAACGGTGGTGACGCCGTGGGCGCTGGCCTTTATCGCCAAGACTTCTCTACTCCGCTCGACCGACAATCGGCAGCAGGACCTAAGTGACCAGGAGTTCGCTCGGCTGCTCTCCATGCAGGCCAGCTTGGAAGATGCCTTTGTTCAGAAGGCTGATGCTGACCTTGAAGGTTTCATGATTAGGACTGCCTGGGAGCAGTTTCCGCTGCAAGAAGCCAAGAATCGGATGATCCCACGGACGTTGATGCTCCTGAAGGACGCAAACGACGCCTTAGGACGAACGCCAGTCGATGTAGAGGCGGCGTGGATGGAGATGACCGGCCTCACGCTGGAAGAGTTCTTGATAACAGGCTTCGCGTACCTTGCGGGCGTAATGAGTTCGAACCGCGTGGCTCGTCACTTTGCTGGTAGCGGCATCTTCAAGGAGAAGGTCAGTATTGAGCAGTGCGAGGCTTTCCTGCGGCTGGCCTCTGCGACGTACGAGCAGTTCCGCGAATTGTCGTCTGTCTACAGGATTCCCGACCCGTTGTATGCAAAAACCGAGTTCAACGTACTCACACAGAGGCCGCTCATCGCTCGAGGAGACGAACTGATCGCTCCTGTGCCAAAACTACTGCTTCACCGAATTACGGACGGAGTGCGCTACGACCTGAGGGAGCACTTCAAGCAAGAGCGCAGGAATCCGTTCTCTGAGTACTTTGGCCAGCTATTCCAGCAGTACACAGGTGAGCTTCTCAGGTGGGCGGTCGGGCCGGAGCAGGTCTTTCCTGAGCCAGCATATGGGAGTCCGGAGAAGAGAGGGCCGGACTGGGTGGTCATCGACAGGTCCACGGCCCTGCTGTTTGAGTGCCGGACATCGGGTCTAGTGCTTGAGTCAAAGACGATCGCAGATCAACAGCAGATAGTGGCGGACCTGAAGAGGATTCTCATAGACACCGCAAGGAGGTACCCACAGAAGGTTGACGACCTTCAAGGTGGCATCACTGGAATAGATGTGGATGGCGTCGCGGAGTTCGTCCCGATCATCATTACTTACGAGCCTGCGTACTTCGAGCCAGTCCTGAGGAGCCTGGCAAGCACGGAACTGGACGACCGCGCCAAGGGATACAGGCACATCGATATCGGTGACCTAGAGACGCTAGTTAGCTGGCATGGGAAGTACCGAATGGCTAGCCTTTTGGAGGCGTGGAACGTCAGTTACAAGTCCAACCCTCGACAGTTGGGGCTGTTCCTGAATGACTGGGCGAAGGAGTACGACCTGGATTTTCACAATGAATTGCTCGACCAGCGAATGAGGCGCTTTGCTGAGGAGCAATTGGGGAGGCCGTATCCCCCTGAGAGACGAGATGCAAATGCTCGGCGCCCGCATGAGTGACTTTTGGCCGCTCCGTTTGGCTCGGACGGTGGGGAGAGCCAAACGTCCGCGAGGCGCGACACCATGACCTGATCGTGTTCGTCTGGGACGATGATGAGATCGGGAATCGAGCGCCGGTCGCGATTTGCTGCACTGCTAGACATCAGGTGCGGAACCCAACCTCCATTGGGCGACATCCATTTGACATCGTGCGGTCGCCGGCAGCAGGTTCGAGCGCGCTCGAGGGCCGACGTCGCTGGACGATGCAAGTGGCGGAGTTGATGGGCGCGTTGGCTCCCAACTAAGGCCGGGCCTTCTCACGGAGGGACATCGCATCCTCAAAGCTACGTGCCTCTAGGAACTTCCTCTTCAGCCCTTCCGTCGGAGGCCAGGCGCCAGCATACCCCAGGACACGCCTTGCGTCAGCGATCATCTCGAGCTGCTCGGCAGTCCACCTCGGAGCGACGTGCTGGTTCTTCTTTAGGCTGTTCAGCGGCTCAAAGCGCATAGGATATGCAGTCACGTCCCAACTCATTAGGTCGTGGATGCGCCTCAGGAAATCGTCCGGCGAGTCTCGAAAGTTGAACAGAACGTACACCACGATTTTCTTCTTGCTAACTCCAGCTTCGGACAGGTACTTAATCGCCCTCTGGACCACCTTGCCCTCGCCTGGGGAATCATAGGCCATCCTGATAAGCCTCTGGCGTACCCTGGCCAGTTTCTCCGCCAGGACCGACGTAAGTAACCTGGCATCAAGCCCCTGGTTGAAGTCAACAGTCTTCCCCATCTCTGCCAACTCATCCAGGATGTCTGCAGCGAACGGGGAAGCCAAGAAGTTGTTGTCCCAGAGGACGATTCGCCTATGATCCGGCTCTACGAGTCCAGCGATGCTAGATTGGCAATTGAAGTCCGGCTCTATCTTTGGGACGCTACAGAAGGGGCAATGTCGGACACAGCCCCGCGAGGAGAACAGGATGCTCGCGTCCCAGCCTGGGACGAGACCATAGTCGGGCGCGAAGTCCTCAGCCTCAGGCAGGAGCCCGGTGTGAATCTCGGCCGCGGTCGATCCGGCGTGTTCTGGCATGAGAGAGGCATAAATGCCGCCAACCTGGACGCGAGCTCGAGGGAATAGAGACCGATAGTGGGAAACGGCCTCGTGGACTGCGCTCCACGAGTACGTAAACAGGCTGGTCACGCAGATAAGGTCGGGGGTCATTTCAGGCTGGCGCAGGCCTCGAACTAACTCTACGGTGTGTCCCCGCGCTTTGTGGTAACTGGACAGTTTCAGTAGGCCGAGGGGAGGGAAGCGGGTATAGTATGCCGGCTCCACTAGCAGTACGTGCACAGGCTGTTGGCCTCCTCAACATTCCTGCTAGCCAGAACGAAGCCGAAGAACTCGATGCCGTTGCGGCCGCACTGCCTGAGGGGCGCACCGATGCTAGGTAGGCCGTGGGGCTGTGACCACTCGGCCCAGTACCGAGCGCCATACACAGCAGGGCTGACAAATAGCGCAGATCTGCGCCGGCGTTCTCCGGGTAACGCCCGGGTAGTGAAGCGCTGCACAATGCGGTTCATATAGACCCGACCCGGACTCCGTCCAGCGCCCGGGCAACAAGAGGTTAGCACGTGCAGAGTCAGGCCGTCAAAAGGTTGCTGAGCCCTCCTCTGATATAATATGTGGGACTCGTATTTCCTTTGCTCGAGGCAAGGCATGAACGACGATCTTGCGTCTCTGTCAACAGTTGACGCTCAGCGTGTAATAAGTTCGTTGCGAACTGGCACGGTTCCAGCGCGTCGCTTGGCGGAGTTTACAGTCGGGCGTCAGTCGCTATTGGATTCTCTAAAGGAAGACCTTGAGTTCATTTCGGCCGGGGGATCGAAGGTGCGCCTGTTGGCTGCCTCCTACGGCGGAGGAAAGACGCACCTGCTGACTCTTATTCGGGGACAGGCGCTGGCCAGCGGATTCTTGGTGTCTTACGTTCAGCTCGATTCTCGGGAAGCACCTTTCGACAAATTTGAAATCATTTACTCTAGATTGATGCAAGGCCTCCGGGGCACCACCTCAATCTCGGGTGTGGAGGAGGTTCTGGACAAGTGGACGCGGGCCAACCGACTATACGAAATGAAGGACCTTGAAAGCGCGCTAGCCAAGGTGACGTCGTTCCCTGATCTGAGGAATGCGGTGAAGACCTATATGTCCTATTCCGAGGGAAGCACTGAACTGCACTTGGAGTTCCGCAATGCGGCTCTCAGCTGGTTATACGGCGCGCGACTGCCCGCTGCTCTGGCCAGCAAGGTCGGCGTAAGGGGGCCCATTAGCATAGCCAATGTCTCAGATGTCCTGCGGTCGTTTCTTGCGCTCACTAGAGCTGCTGGGTTTCCAGGGGTAGTTTTGCTTCTGGATGAAGCCGAGGCAGTTACCTCGCTTGAGAGATCGCAGAGGCGCAACGATGCTAATCAGAACCTAAGGAAACTGCTGGACAATGCCGACAGCAACGAAGGCCTTTTCGTCGTTTTCGCTACTACCCCCCGCTTTCTAGAGGACCCCAAGAGGGGGGCCAAATCCTATCCCGCTCTGTGGGATCGCATTCGACCCGTTCTTCGACTTCCAGCCGGATTGGCGGAAAGCCGAGGACCGGTTATTCACCTGCAACCCCTCAATGAGGGTCAGCTGGCCGAGCTGGCGTCCAGGGTGCTGGCCGCCTATGCCACGGCGTATGGATGGGGTCAAGGATGGGACGCCAACCATGATGCGGTTTCGAAGTACGTGAGGAAGTTCTTGAGTTCCCCCGACCGGGATTCGGTCAGGGCCTTCGTTCGGGGGTGGGTGACTATTCTCGATTCCGTGGAAGTGCCAGAAAGCCTATCGGCTATCGACGGCCTTCTGGATCAGATGGGTTTTGAGAATGGTGGAGAATCGGTCTGATTTTCGAAAAGCACTGGACCAAGTGCGAGTACGGATATCGATTTCGCAGTCTCGCCAGCCCACGAAGCAGGAAGCGCAAGCCATCCTATCGGCGCTGCGGGTCGGCGTGCCTCCGCAGCGGGGCGTGCTTGCGATATCTGTCAACAGGGAAAGAGAATTCCAAGCGATTCTTGCCGATATCGAGGAGGTCGCTTCCGGGAAATCGAAGCTGCTGTTCATCAATGGCTTGTATGGGGCGGGCAAGTCTCATTTGCTGTACGTCCTCAAGGAGTTCGCGCTATCCAAGAATCTAGCCGTCAGCCTAGTTTCACTTACCCACGGGGAGTGTCCCCTCCACGACCTCTTGACGGTGTACCAACGGCTTGTCCAGTCTCTGGAAGTCCCAGAAGCACCGAAAGGCCAAGCCCTGGAAGCAATATTGGCGCGATGGGCTACGTCCCTGCACGCCCACGCACGGGGCAGTACAGATGCCGCAAGGGCAAGCATTCGGCGCCTTCCGGGAGAGTTCCAAGCCGTGTTGGCAACCTTCTACTCTGCAACCCAGGCGCACGACTATGCTCTGAGGTCGCTGGCTCTCTCTTGGCTCCGAGGAGAGCTTCGAAGTCCGCGACAGGCACGTCGTCTGGGCGTTGCCGTGGTGCCAACGAACGATAACGCCCTGTGGATGCTAGGTAACCTCGCAAGGATGATTCGCTTTCTCACGCTCTCTGGACTCGTCATTCTGCTTGATGAGGCTGAAAGCATGGCCTCCGTCCGGCGGCTTGCGCAACGAGAGGCAGGATACCGAAATCTGCGCTCGCTAATGGAATCGGGGCGTACTCCCTTCTGCTACTTTGTTTATGCCACGACCCCTGATTTCATGGAGCACTCCGTGGAATTCTTGGGGGCTTTAACGCAGAAGCCGCGGGTCCTTGAGATTGCATCTCTCCGGCGCGATGATCTGATAGAATTGGGCCTGGTCATAAGGGATCTTCATTTGCAATCTTACACTTGGGCGAACGTCAGCCGGATCAAAGGCTCGAGGTGGCTTGGGTTTTTGCGCAAGCTCTTGGGGGGCAGCTGGGAACAGCTGACTAATAGGGACTTTGTACGGAGCATTGTTGCGGCCTTAGATGTCTGCCAATGTGACCCTGACCTCGCTCCCGAGACGACGTTGTCTGGACTGTGACGGTGGTTCGATCGCTTGATCCTTGGGAGGCACGCTATGTTACTGTGGTCAGGCAAGGTGGGCATCAACAATTCTTCGACCGGTTGTTGCAGGCAGTCGAGGTTACGTCGTTGGTCATCGTGAGTCCTTGGATCACAAGCCTAAGCGGAGAGATGCCGTTGAGCTCGATAGTGGAGTTCATAGATCGGTACAGGGTGCCAACAGTCACCGTAATGCGTCATCCAAGTAAGGAGCCAATGAACTCTGAAGCCGCGATGCTACTGCGACAAAGTGAGAATGTGATCATCTACTACAACAACGAACTTCACGCAAAGATCTACGTGTGCAGGTGCTCACCTTGCGGCTTTGCGCTTTTGGGCTCGGCTAACCTCTCCGGCAGGGCGACGAGAGCACACGAAGTGGGGCTGATGATTGAGGGGAAGGGCCCAGGGGAGGACATCGTCAAGGAACTTGAGGTTCTGGGTCGGTGCGACATACCCAATCGAGCTGGGACCTTCAAGGATCCGCAGTCCAAAGGTCTGTATCCCCTGATGTAGGAGGAAGAGAAATGCAGGTCCGGGAGATGGATCTTCGGCAGTACTGTGGCCTAAATCGACCACGCTTCGCAGTCGACCCTGAAGCGGACGCCGAGTTCTTCTTCGGCAATCAGCAAGTACAAGAACTACTGCTCAACAGGGTTCGACGCGATTTCGATGTGCGAGGGGCTCCCAAGTGCGGTGTCTGGGGCCGCTACGGGGCTGGGAAGACGCACGCCCTTTACCATCTGAAGTACGTGTTCAGCAGTGAAACAGAGTTCGCTGGCCATGGAGTCTACACTCGGATCGGGCCTTATGACGAGAACATACCTGGCATGGGTGGCTGGAAGTACCTGCAAACACTGGTTCTCGACGCAATTGGGGAAGGGACCGTTCGCGAGTGGGTTCGGGCATTCGATACCAAGCCGGGAGACAGGACCGAGAGCCTAGCCGAAGGACTAAGAGGGGTCTTTCAGTTTGGAGACGAGAACCTCAAGCAATCCCTGGCCAACGTCCTGGCCGACTACTTCTTGCGGGACGGCAGACCAACACTGCCGGCTTGGAATTGGCTAAAAGGAGGCAAGGCGGAGAAGCTTGAGACAGCCGTGGTGACAAAGACACTCGATACGGCCCCCGAGCTCGTCAACGTTCTCCTCAATTTGGCGAATTTGTGTCGAGATGTTTGGGGGAAGGCGCTGGTTCTCCTACTGGATGAAGCCCAGCATCTGGCCGAGGTCAAGAAGCGGCACAGCGAAATTCATGACGCTTTTCTGCAGGTCGCCGAGCCAGCCAATCAGGACCTTGGCTTCGTTATTGGATACTTCGGCACGGGGCAGCAAGGGCTCCCCAAAGTGCTATTGGAACCATCAGATGTCCTGTCCCGCCTTGGAGTGATGAGCTCGAACCTCCAAGAAGCTTTCGTGGATCTGGGGCGACTCATCAACAGCAAAGATGCCCTTAAGGATTTCATGCTGCGGATTCTGGAAGGCATCAGAGACATGGACGCCTCAGCCGGCGTTGTGAAAGAATTCAGCCTCGGGGGTGCAGACCCCTCGATCATCCCGTTCACAATGGATGCGTTGGATCGGTTGGTAGAGGTCCTCTGGCAGAGGGAGGACAACCGGAATGCGCGAACGATAATAGGAACTCTCGCTGTACTGGCAGCCGACGCGTACCAACTTGCGAAGGCCAACAACAAGTATCAGATCGTGGACCAGGCGTTCGTTGATGCGAGCTCCTACATTCGCACCCTCTGAAATAAGGCGCCAACATGAAGACCTACGGACTCACACCTGACCTTCCGACCGATGGTGACTGGTTCGTAGCGGGCTCGGAGCGTGGAGCGCCACAAGACTGGCTAGTCCTTGGCCGGCTGGCTGAGTATGGGCACAGATACCTAGTGAAATTCGATGTAACGCAGGAGAAGGTCATAGCCATATTTGGTAAGAGAGGCCAAGGCAAATCCTATACATTGGGTTCCCTGATTGAACCACTAGTCACGACACAGGAAGCCACTTCGATTGGATTCACAACTCGGCAGCGTTCTGTTTTGATATTCGACACACTCAACATCTTCCAGTGGATGAACGTGCCATTGACGGAAGGACCGGAGAAAAACTACCCGGAGATTGGCCGTCAACGCAAGGCCCTCTCTGGATGGGACATCGATCCGGAGCCTCTCGACGTCCAGATTTGGGTTCCAGCTGGATACCGCTACCCTTTGTCGTCGCCTAGGTTTAGGGATCTGTATCTAAATGTTAGCGACTTCGACATCGCCGACTGGGGAGCTCTGTTCGACATCGACATAGTGAAGGACATCAAGGGTCAGTTTCTCAACGAGGTGTTCGAAAAGGTTGTCCTGCTCGGTTGGACCAATGCAAGCGGTGAAACGGTCGGTCCTCAGAGAGACTACACAATTGAAGACTTAATCGATTGCATCGAAAACGATCACGACTATCAAGACGGCGTATTCCGGGCGGAGACCCGTCGAGCCGTGTTGCAGCAGCTGAAGGCTTATCAGCGGCATCCCGTCTTCAGTGGGCCAGGAACTCCCCTAAACGAACTCTTGGTTCCGGGTGCAGCCTCCGTGGTACTTCTGGGGCGACTTCCGCCTGACGTTCGAAGCGTCCTCGTGGGCACTCTAGTGCGTCGAATCATAGACGAGCGAGCGGAGGCCTCGGAGACTATCAAGGATCTTGCCGTTAATCCGGAACTGGATGAGGAGACGCGGCGGCGGAAGCAAGAGCTTCTCAAGTCAGCCATTCCGAAGACGTGGATCGTGATGGATGAGGCCCAAAATGTGTTGCCTTCGGAGAAGAAAACTTCCGCTACAGAGGCCCTGGTTAGGCTTGTAAAGGAGGGACGAAACTTCGGCCTTTCGTTTGTTGTTACGACCCAGCAGCCGAAGGCCTTGGATATTCGCGTCATGTCGCAGGTAGAAACGTTTATAGCGCACAAGTTGGTAGCGCAGCCGGACATCGACTATCTGCTGGAGAACCTCAAATGTCCCCTGCCTGCGGAAATCAAAGATCAAGACAAGGCGCTGACACCTCGAGACCTGCTAAGAGACATCAGCGTTGGCCAAGCTTTTGTATCCGATGCCAGTACGAAGAGATGTTTTCTGATGGCGGTGCGTCCTCGAGTCAGCGTCCATGGGGGGTTTGAAGCGTAGCAATGATTCGATGGCTCACGCGTTCACGACTATCTATGCAGCGCTTGGGCTTTTGCAAGGCTGCTGTCTTGCTGTCCGGTTCGGTTTCCAGCTCTGGAGAGCTCGCACAACTAATGCGAGAGAACCTCGAAGCCCGGACCGTGAAGGTTCCAGGCTCGCCCGACTTGGACGCGTGGTTGGCAAGGCGGCGCAACCAGGTTGGAGCGGAAATGAAGGAAGGGTCCTCCAGAGCCATTCCGCTTCAGGACTACTATGTCCGACACCACCCATCACGCACCGGCTGGCTTTCGAGAGAAGCCTTCAATGAATATGCCGAGTATCTCGCTCGTCGCCTAGGTTTCCTAGACGATGCCTTTCGAAGGACCGAAGCCGGCGACCTGCTCGTAGATGTCCTTATGCGAAGCGACGAGCGGGAGGGGTTCGAGCAAGGCGAACCGCGCGGAAACATACTGATATTGGACACGAGGCAGCGGGTTTTGTTTCTCTACCAGTTGCTCGCCGCTGACGGGGATTTCCTTGTGCCGTATGCTGGTTCTATCGCTTCCCGCTTTGGCACCTCCCAGTTCAGTTATCTCGAGGCTGGTGAACTCTTGCCGGGGGTCTGCCGGGAAGTAGCCCGAACATTCAGTGGCTACACCTACACGGCAGACGATCGCGAGATGCTGGACAAGCTGAATTCGACTGCAACACGGATTGAAAAGCACATCGCGGAGTCGATCGAAAAGCAGGGTTCGGGATCGAGGCGGGAGCAGACCAGCATTCCCAGGCTAGAGTGGCTGATCGACCTCGGGTTGGCGAAGCGACAGCCCACGGAGGACAGCGCCAGAGTGTTCGCGCTGACTGAACAAGGGCGAATGTTCAGCGTACAGGCCTCATCCCTATATGCGCAGTATCTCTCAACGCGCTATGCAGACAACGCCTTGATGGCGGTTCTCGACGATCACTTCTACGATCTAGTGAGCCAACTGTACTTCGGTGGAAAGGCAGAGCCGTGGGACGAAGGCGACCCAGTTGACTTCCTCCGTCCAGCTTTCGATGCATTGTCGAAGTTGAGGGGCTACTACCTGCTAAGGCCGCTCCTTCTTCTCGCGAATTTGAACGCGCTGCAGTCGGAGCTTCCGCGCTTCTTGGAGTATTCAAAGGTTCGAGATCTCCTCGAGACTGCATATCAGGCAGCGCCAGACCGGTTCAGCTATACCATCGACCGTTTCGCGACTGACTATCAACTGCGAATCCTTGACTAAAGGCCCTGCCTGGACGAAGACGCAGGGCAGAACAGAGCGCGGAAACGCACTTCCTTGGACGATCTCCCCCGTGTTTCCGCAAAAACAAGGGGAGACAGCATCTCCAATGTAGAAGCCCAGCAAGGGCCTGTTATTATTGCGGAAAAGCAGGCTGTCCCCCTCACCTAGTGCTTGACCCAGAATCCAGCGGACGCCAGGAGCGTGGGTGGTCACCAGCTTGCGGAAGCTGCACAAGCAGTTCCTAGTCATACCTGAAGAGTTGCTCTTGCCCCTCAGACCAGCGGCAAGGGATCGGCCAGAAGACCTCATGGAGCAACACCTCCAGGCAAACGCTCTGTGACCGGCAATGCATTCAATCTTCGTTATCGGCAATTGAGGGGTTGATCAAACTTGCGACTGTGGCCTAGCCCCCGACCATTGGCCACTATCCCCACTTAGTGTGCGTTCACATTTGAAAGCAGGCGGTTTCGCGGGCGGGTGGCCGGAGCCAGTTCTGCACGAACCGATGCTCGCACAACGAATGTTATCAACACGACGACTCACAGCGCGGTTCCCTCGAGCCGTTGATGCGTTGGATCTCGTCCCAAGGAGACATGCACGGACCTGAACGCGTCCTAGGCTACCCCGTCTTGGTCTCTGCTTCCAATTGCCGTGGGCCTACAATTGCCCGAGAAACGCCGGCCGCTGAGCGGCGTGCGCCAGCTTCAGTCATCCCAGTCATCCCAGCCATGATCATGAGCCCACATGCCGAGAGCAATCAGCAGGGGGACCAGAAGCACCACTAGGAGCAGGAGACCGAGCAGAGCAAATGCCTGCTCTCGCTGCCGCTCCCGCTCGGCATGGACAGCCTCTCGGAGGCCGGGAACAGAGTTCATCTTTCGGGCAATGCCTCGCCGTAGCAAGACCCAGGTAGTCAGGAGCAAGGCAGTGGCACCTGCTCCGATGGCGGCCCATTCCTGCCATGCGATCCCAGCATAGGAGCCCGTCGTGATGTGTGCGATCACCCCATCGTGCCCGTGCTCCCAGGCCCAGCTCAGAACGTACTGCTTCCAAGCATCGTTCTGGAACAGGGTTATGAACAGGCCGGTGGCCGCTTCCAGGCAGAGGGCGATGAACAGCAGGAAACCAGCCCACCCTTGACGCCGAACTACGGAGCGAGCCAGTTTCTCCAGGTACGCCTGTCGGTCTGGATAAGAAAGGCCCTTCCCGCTCGTCCTGACGTTCATCACCTCCTTCCCCGAGCTGTTTGCCCCACTCACCCATTACCAGACGGAAGGTGGATCATAATCTTGCAGATGCGGCGGAAAGATCCCTGGAATCGTTTGAGTGCACCGGGGGCAGCCTGTGGGAGCAGGCTGCCTCCAGCGGGCGCTGTCCCACAGGAGCACGCTGAGTACCTGCTTGAGGTTATCGCCCAGCTCGATTACGCCGAAATGCCCAATCGACCAACGGGAAAAGGTCCACGCCTCTTGCGTGGTTCTGGGCTGCTCTCGCCTCCTGCACGTAGGGTTCTGCCGACCAGCCGACCGCGAGCGGTTTGGCCTGTTTGTGCAGCCGATCCCCAAAAAGGACCTTCCGCTCACTTCTCACAACCCAGCAATCCGTCAAGCTTATCCAGCTCTTCGGAGCTAGTGTTGTACTTCGCCGGCGCAACCCAGCCAAGGTCGCAAGGGTCATCAAAACCAGCGGCCTTTACTCGCCTTGAAACCAACTCGGCCTTCCGGACCCACTCCTCCGGCGAACGGTGTTCGCAGTAGTCGGGTCCGCACGGCAACGCCAGAATAGGTTTCCCGACCGGCTGTATGGCACAGCTCACGCGAACAGGCCCCCCGTCGGTGTTGACTGTAGTCTCCACCCAGCCCTTTTCACCACAGTGCAGCTCTGTTCGTTCAGCAACCTCAGGCGTGGCTTCTGACTGCGGAGGCGGCGGCTTCTCGGTCGGCTCGGGTGTAGCCTCCACCGTCGGCGTTGCCGTTGGCATAGCTGTCGGCGATGCTGTGGCGGTGGACATGGCCGGCTCAGTCGGGCTCGGTGCGGCCACCTCGGCCGTGGGCGACGGGGAAGCCACGCCCTGAGGACCGCCGCAGGCGAACGCCAAACCTGCGAGCAGCGCAAGCACAAAGGCGAGGAATGCCGGTCTTCCCGCCTTGGATGCGACTCTGCCCCTGGCATGCGTATAAACTTCTAACATGGATGCCTCCTTTGCACCACGCGCTCCTTCTATGCGGTCTTCTCCTCTCCCCGGTTGGCAGTTAGCCTCCCCGAACCTCGACACCTCTCCGTAGGCTAGACTGCTCCTGCCTGGGAGAGACACGCCCTCGCGATCTGGCGACTAAAGCCAGGCGCGCCCTCCTCGAACCAGGCCGCCAGCTCCACATCCTTGACGTAGAGCTCGCTGGCACAATCTTGCAGGCTCAGCACACAGGGAATGCAGGGCGCCCCGAGATAGTCCTGCGCGGGGCCCAATTCCTCCAAAGGGAGGTGGAAGACGTTCCTGTAGTGCAGCAGCACGATGGGCTCCACTGCGGTGAACATATCCTCGATGCCAGCGCGAATCGCGTCTCGCAAGGCGAGGCGCCAGAGGTTCAGAACGCAGGCAAAGTTGTATCTGGCCCGGAACCCCTTCTTGATGGCAGTGGTCGCCATGTCTTCGCACGCCTCGGGTCGGCCCAGAGCAGTCTCCAGTGTCGGATTGGTGGGGTTGAGGCGAAACGAGTTGACCGTAGGGAGTCCTTTCGGGCCGGGCAGGATCTTCCGCACCACGCCGACCACGTCGCCACCCTCGAAGATAGCAACGTAGAATACCGAAGGGTAGCCCTCGTACTCGGTCATGACCGGACCCTTGCCCTCGTAGCCCAGGCCAGCGAAACTCTCGCACTCCAGGCTCTTGGCCGCTTGGCACAGCGCACCACTATCGACCCTCAAGTACTCGAGGCCGGGAAATTCTTCTGGCTTCATCTGGTCATACCTCCCATCCAGGAATGACGTCCTATTCCTACAATGCGCGAGAGTTCCCGCGGGTGGCTCCGCACGCCGATTCGACCGCTAGTGGCGGAGTCATGCTCCCGTGGCTACACAACACTTTGGATCAACCCCCAAATGCCCAGCCCATAGAATGGCACCCATAGCCCCCCGAACAGGGGCGCAGCCAGCACAGTTAGTGCGTAGGTAGAGCGGCGTCTGTATCCCAAGAGGCGAAACACGGGCCATCCCAGGACGGGACCGAAGACGACCATCGCTACTAATGCTCCGATAAAACGTAGTGCAGGCGCAGCCGTGGCATTGATGGTCCGAACCCAGAGCTCCAGTCCGCGGCTTACCCGGTCGACTATGATGAGCGCCATGAAGATCGCAATGGCAGCACCGGCGAACAGGCCTAAGTCGGTGGCGCGCCCACCCACCCACTCGGCCACCTCGTTGCCATAGACGACCGAAACGGTCACAGCAGCCCCCCCGGCTGCCATCCCTACCGAGACCCACCACCAGCCGGCTTGCTGCGGTGCATCTGCTTGGCTGGGCGTAGCCGTCTTGAACTTTCCGAGCAATGGCCGCACGAGCGGCTCGAGATGCGGCCAGGCGATGTCGACCGCGAGAAGTCCCGCCAATCCTATTGCGGCCCAGATGGCGATGAAGGAGACTAGGCCCAGGGTGAACCCTAGAGCCTGCACAAGAAACATGATCGGTCCAGCGAGCAGCACCTCGTCCCAGACGGTCGCTGCTGCAGCAGGGATGGATAGCACAAACAGAACCAGTAATCGCCGCAGGCTTGAGCTTCTTCTGGCTACGGTTCCTTCAATGACGCTCATCGTTGTCCTCCTTGTCCTTCCTGGCTGGATTCGAGACCGGCGAAAGGTCGTGACTCATAGACCGCAGTCACCAGCACGGATGCGGGCCGTTCCTCAACCTGGCACGAGGCCACCTGGCAACATAGAAGCCGCTCGTCGAAGCTCCAGCCTCGATGCGAGCACAAGTCCTGGATGGTGCTGCGAAGCTTGTGGGTGACCCCGCGCTCCAGCTCAGCCGATCGAAGGCCTTCCGCCTGCTCGGAGTGCTCGGCGAAAACGCCGCGGCCGTCCGCGAGCTGGTACCAGCCGAGTCCTGCCGCGATGCCGGTGCGGGGGCGGTCGGTTCGCGTCTCCGCCAGCACCACATAGAGCAGATAGCCATGTTCACCGGGGCCGGGACAGTAGTGGGGAACGACCTTCACCTCCGCGCCGATCGGGATCACAGAGCTGAGCTTCAAAAGGTTGAAATTGTGGATCCCGACTTCCTTCAAAGCAGCATCGAAGGCCGAGAGGGTCGTGTGGCCGTATCCAATGCCCGAGGCGAGTACAATTTCCATCATTGTTCCCTCCACTCGCTATTACCAGACGGAAGATGGGCAATAATCTTGCAGATGGGGGCGAGGAAGTTTCAGCTCGTACGGGGCAAGGCTGCGCTCATGTCGACGGGTGGTTTAATCCATCCGCTGGAAGCTAGGAGCGGCCACCAACCTGTGGCCGCTCCGGATCCTTCTCCGCGCCGACGCCAGTGGGAGATGCCCGCCCTAGGGCAACCACCATCGGAAGAACGGCACCAGCCCGGACGCTGCGCCGGCTGACACGTAGGCCGCTACGCCCTCGTAGACGTAGCCGTTCCTGGCTGCCGAGTCGCGCTCGCCGGCGCTCGTCGTGTAGAAGTGGTCGCCGCCTGTGCCGCTGAAGAGGCGATAGAGAGGGACGAGGCCGGTGCCGGGCGTAGGCGAGACGTAACCGGCCACACCTTCGTAGACGTAGCCGCTTCTGGCTGCCGAGTCGCGCTCGCCGGCGCTGGTGGTGTAGAAGTGATCGCTCCCCGAGCTGCTCCAGAGGCGGTAGAGAGGCACCCAACCCGAGAGGGGACCTGGCGAGAGGTAAGCAGCGATTCCCTCCCAGCGGTAGCCCGAGGCCACCGCGTTGGCCGGCTCCGAAGCGCTTGTAGTGTAGAAGTGATCACCTGCCGCTCCGTTCCACCATCGGAAGAACGGCACCAGCCCGGGCGCTGCGCCAGCTGACACGTAGGCCACGACACCTTCGTAGACGTAGCCGCTTCTGGCTACTGCCGAGTCGCGCTCGCCAGCGCTCGTGGTGTAGAAGTGGTCGCCGCCTGTGCCGCTGAAGAGGCGATAGAGAGGGACGAGGCCGGTGCTGGGCGTTGGCGAGACGTAACCGGCCACACCCTCGTAGACGTAGCCGCTTCTGGCTACTGCCGAGTCGCGCTCGCCAGCGCTCGTGGTGTAGAAGTGATCGCTCCCTGGGCTGCTCCAGAGGCGGTAGAGAGGCACCCAACCCGAGAGGGGACCTGGCGAGAGGTAAGCAGCGATTCCCTCCCAGCGGTAGCCCGAGGCCACCGCGTTGGCCGGCTCCGAAACGCTTGTGGTGTAGAAGTGATCAGCTCCAGAGGATGCGGGGGACCCGCCGCCGCGGGACGCCCCGTTGGTGGAGCGCAGGCCGCGTACGCCGTTGTACTGGTTGCAGGTGCCGTTAACAGCGAAGGAGCGTCCGTCGAGCGCCAGGGCACCGTCGAAGGGTATGGGCACACGGGAACTGGCCGGCGAGGACGCGGTGGGCTGGGAATACACATTGATGTGGATGTGGGGGGTCCCATTGTTGTTCGTACTGCCAGCCGGTGCCACCGTCCCCAGTTGCTCGCCCTGCCGCACGAACTGGCCCCTGGACAGGCCCCGGGTGAAAAGGACGTGCGCTGTGTAGACGTAGTATCCATCCCCACCACTGAGCGACACACCCCCAAAATCAGGGGCTGTCCAGGCGACGGTGCCCGAGATTGGCGCCAGGACCGGCGTCCCCGCTGTGGTCCCGCCATCGTCCCGGACGATGTCGAACGCATACCGTTGATACGCCCAGCTGTGGGGCCCGTACCCGTTGTACCCGTTGGTGATGCGCCAGCTCGTTCCGTATGGCGCCGGTATCTTAATGGGTGGCGTGGCAGCCTCGGTCTCGCGCGGAACAGAGGCCACGAATAGACCCAAAGCCAGGCCGCCGAGCAAAGCTGCAACCGTCGCAGGCTTTCGTGCTTTCCTGGCGGCAGCAAGGAGCAATGTCAACATTGTCCGTCCTCCTTTGTGTTTGCCAATCTTGGTGCGGCTCGCCCGTATCATCTGTCACCTCCTTCCCCGAGCTGTCTGCCCCACTCGCTATTACCAGACGGAAGGCGGGCGATAATCTTGCAGATGGCTGCGGGAAGATCTTTGGAACCGTTTGAGCGCACCGGGGGCAGCCTGTGTGAACAAGCTGCCCCAGCGTCAGCGTGGCTTCTTGGCTGCGCAACCGGCCGCGCCGCGTGCCCCTCATTGCTTCTGTGTTTGGACGCGCTCGTCGTCTTTGGAACAAGATAGATGCCTTCCGACGATGAGCGAAGTGGGCACGGCTCATCTTCCGGTTTCCGCGCCTCGCCCACCAAAGATGGCCGTGACGCCGATAACTCCGGCCCCCGCCATGGTCAGGAATAGCCCGAGGCTGGGAGCGGCGTCGCCTCGGGATTCCCTCATGAACTGGTCAATGAATGAGCCGCTCGACACGTTCTCGGGATCATAGCTGGCGATGCTGGCGAGCGCGAAGCCTGCAATGATTGCTATCCCGGCCGCCAACGCTATCCCCCAGCCTCGAACGTGCGGGACCGCGTGGCCCTGCATGGTCAGAACCCCCATGCCGGCCGTGATCAAGCCACCCAGTAGAGTGATCCAGCCGACCGTCACGTCCACTCCGGAGTACGCACCGCCCGATTCGTAGACCAGCCAGGGAAGGAAGCCCGCTACGACGACGGTCAGCCCCCCAACCACGTAGCTCAACGCTACTCCGGACCCGATGCTGTGGCTCTCGCCTCGAGCAGACGACGCCGACACTGCCCCCTCAGCGAGCCCCGTCTGCTCACGCATCGGTAACCGAGAGCCGTTTGATTCGTTGTGGACGCTTGGAGCGGCCATCCCAGGGTCGGTTGCCGACCGCTGCCGCAGGTGGAAGCAGTCGTCACAGAGACGCGGCATCCGCAGCTTCTCATTTACGGTCAGTGTGGTCTTGCCGCAGTTTTTGCATCCTCTCTTTGTTACAGCCCCGTTTGCGATCATTTCTCACCCCTTTCTTAGCTGGGCCTAATGGCTACGTGAGGCAACTCTTCCGCAGGGCTCACCTCCTTCCCCGAGCTGTTTGCCCCACTCGCCATTACCAGACGGAAGGCGGGCGATAATCTTACAGATGCTGGGCGGCAACTTCTCAGGAAGTCTTGCGAGCGTCGCTGAGGCGCCCGACGTGAACGGGGGCCTCTTGGGGCCCCCGTTCAAGCGGTTGGGCACTACCCCTCTGTGGAGTTCAGTGTCGTCGCCGCGGTGCCCAGTCGCGGGAGTGCAGATCCCCGGGTCGAGTTCGCGTCATCATCAGCAACGCCACTTGCCGCATCTTAGGTAGTTGAAGGCGATCGCCCACGTCGCGAATGCAACCGCGATTCCCCCAATTATGAGCCACACCGAGTGCGGGGTCGTGATGACCGGCGCCTTCGGCGGAGTCACCAAGTCAGGGAGATGAGTGTGCGCTTCCGAACCCTTGTCACTCGCTGCATAACCAAGAGCCGGAGCGCACCTTGATCCGTCCGACAAGGGCAAATAGCCACTGCCACCGGCTGTATAGGATGCAGCGCTCGCCACGGTAGACCGCGCCATGCTCACGGCCAAGGGCCCTGCCGTCAGCATCACAAACACGAGCAAGCCGCAAACCAGCTTCTGTCTCCCTTGCCATCTGCGAGTAAGGAACACTATCCTCCTCCTTTCCTTGCGCCTAGTTGCCTTCGGGGCCTGCCCGTTCCGGCGCTCACCTCCTTCCTCGAGCCGTTTGCCCCACTCGCCATTACCAGACGGAAGGCGGGCGATAATCTTGCAGATGATCCGGGGAATCTTTCAGCCGGGCTTCGTGCTAGCGGTGGCACTGCTGCGCGACGCGGTGCCTAAGTCTTCCTGTTCTTATGAAGGCGGGGCGGCCACCGGTGGGTGGCCACCCCGATCCTTGGCTGCTAGCGATCGCACGCGTTCTAGCCCAGGCCAGTGGTTTACCTGCAGGTGTTCGAGATGGGAATCCAGTGCCAGTAGCAGGCCCACCCGAGCGTCGACACTCCGGTATAGTAGGTCACCGTCCTGGCCAGACAGGCGCTGCGCTGCCACTGCCACCATTGGTAGGTGCCGTAGCAATAGCTCCTCATGTCTTGAAGGAACTTGTAATCGCAGCCCACCTTGTCTCTCCAGTGGCCCACGTAGCAAAGGTCGTGGCTGTCGCATGCGTTGTGGAAGTTGTAGTAGGAGCCACTGTCTGACACGAAGCTGCAACCATCAGCAGGGGGTGGATGCGCTGCCGCAGGGGTGGGCGCCGCGTCTCCACCCGCTATCATCAGGAAAGCAACCAACAGCGCTACGGTCACCGCCGAAGTCACGATGCCCTTCGCGATCCGAGTCCTCGGCACTGTTGTGTTCATTTCGACCTCCTTCTTTGGTCCTGCCTATGCGGGGCCTGCCCGTTCCGGCGCTCACCTCCTTCCCCGAGCCGCTTGCCCCACTCGCCATTACCAGACGGAAGGCGGGCGATAATCTTGCAGATACTGGCGAGAAATCTTGCGACCTCGCTTGCCGGGGAGCAGCGGGGCCCTTGACGGACTGTCAGTGGTCGTGATATACGCATGACAAGACACCCTGATTGCGTTCAAACGCTCGGCAGTCCTACCGGCGGTTGATGGCTGACGATTCGGTTGAGGTGAATGGCTATGAAGAGACACCTTGCGACGGTGGCAGTGATGGTGGCTGTGGTTGCGGCGTCTGCAGCGCTGTGGGGCTACAGCGCCGGAGCGGGTTCAGCGCCGGTTAGGGCTCAGGACGACGAGCCCACATACCACATCACGGTGGACATGGTGGCGGACGGAGCGCCAGGAAACGTTCAGTCCAGCCGCCAGGTAAGCGGCCCCTTCACCATCGAGGTCGAGGTGGGGGACGCCTTCTCCATGCCGGACTCCTGGTTCCAGGGCCTGTACGCCTTCGAATTTGGCCTGCAGTATCCTCAAAGCCTCATCGCCCCCAGCGAAGCCCAGTGGGACGTCAATGAGGGCTATCTAGTGGATTGGTCGTGCTCGGAAAACAGTACCGGCGGCGGGCTGGCTATCCTGGTTTGTGCGGGGTGGGAGCTGGGTGTGCATGCTGCAAGCGCTGGAGCAGTTGCGCATCCTACAGGCCCTGGCGTAGTAGCCAGTTTGAGCTTCCACCCGGTCGACGAAGCCTGCGGACAAGGTGAGCTGATCCTGGATTGGTGCGGCGACGACTGCCCGCCGCAACTCTGGGGCAACGACTTGCTATTTGAGCCGCTTACTCTGAACGACGGCGAGGTCGTGGTCGAGTGTCCGCCACCTCCCACACCGTCGCCAACCCCCACTGCGATGCCGGCGGCAGCCACGCCCACGCCCACTCCAACACCCACCCCGACGCCCACCCCAACGCCCAGCCCAACGCCTTCTCGCACGCCAACGCCTACTCCGACGCCCACACCCACACCAACGCCCACACCCAGTCCGACCCCGACGGCTACACCTACGCCTACGCCCACACCTACGCCGACGCCGACACCCACACCTACGCCGTACGGTGCTGTCGCCCCAGGGGCAAGGGGGCCGGTGTTTCCTCCGGCTAGCGGTGCTGGGCCCATGGCGGATCAACGCGATGCCAGTCGGATAACCTGGCTACTCTTGGCTGGAGGCCTAGCGGGCGTAGGATTGGCTGCAGGCGGCCTCGCGCTAGGCGCCAAGAGGCCTAAGGACTAGAGCAATTCCGTCTTCTTGACGATTCTGGAGCCCTAACTGAGGCCCGCCCGTCGCCCGAGGGAGAGCGGAGGCTGGCCAAGGTCGGCCCGGCAGCAAATGTTGAGGGGGCGCAAGCTCACCCTGGGCAGGGAGTGCCGGCCGCCGCGGCCAGCACTTGCACGCACGCAAACTCATTGAGATCTTCCCGGAGATAGCAGGCAAGCCCGACGTACCGAAACAGCGGGTTCAGAGGGTCTTCACGCTGGCCGGTCATCAAGTTCGTCCACGTCTCTCCCGGGGCGAGGCCAACTGTTCCCCACATCACGTTCTCTCCGATGCATGCCGGAGGATAGCCGGCGTCCACTGTTCGCTCGTACATGTCACGGCAGTCCGCCCCGCAGTGGATCTCGGGGACGTAAGGGTGCGTTTTCCACCACTGCGAGAGCACCACAAAGTGGGCGTACTCCCGCGCCGCCGAGAGCAGTCGATCATCCCAGGCGAGAGGATCCAGGCCGGCCTGCACCCGCGACTCGTTCGTCAGCCGCAACAGGTCCTGAGCATAGGCGACATCCTCAGTTGCCGTTCCCACAAGCGGGACCTGTGTGGGTATGCAGGTTGCCGGACAGAGACTGGGCGTCGTGACCGTCGGCACGGGTGTAGGCACCGGCGTTGGGGGCTCGGGAGTCGGGGTCGGCGATGGAGAAGGGCTCGGCGCTGGGCTCGGTAGCCGCGTTGGAGTGAGCGGGATGGATGTTGGGGTAGGCACCGGACTGGGGGTGGGTGTTGGTGTAGCTGTGGGCATGGGTGTGGCTGTGGCCGTCGGGGTAGGCGTTGGTGTCGGCGTGGGCGTCGGCACCATGGGCTGCGCTGGAGCACCGGAGAAGAACAGATAGGACAGGATTCCGAGCGTAATGACCAGACCAATGATGGGGCCTCCTAGCCACCAGGGCCGGAAGATCGACCGGCCAGCGTCCAGGCCAAATCGGATTAGGCTAAGCTCCCCCTGGACCGCGGCCGCCAGCACCGCAGGGCCGGCGATGCACAGATCGCAGACGGTAAGATGCTCCTGAATGGCCAACCAGTCCGCATCGCTGATGACAGCGGTCGGGTCACCCAGCAGGGCAGCTACGGCGTCATGATCCATCAACCTACGTCCTTAATACCTATCTCACTGCCTGAGCCCCGCCGCTAGCGGAACCCCCGTTCCTTTAGGTTCTCACCGAGGGTTCTGAGCGCCCTCGACTTCCAGACGGATACGGCAGCCGCCGTCACCTCGGCACCTTTCGCCCTCGAGAGCTCTCCCGCTATCTCGGGGACCGTTTGCCCCTGCCAGAAGAAGCGGAAGACTGTTGCCCGCTGGTCGCCGCTGAGCTTGCCGATACGGCACTTGCGAGCGAACTCCTCCCGCACGCTGACAGCATCGGCAACCTTCTCCTCCGCTTCCTCCCCGCCCGCAAGCTCCACGTCGGCGCTGACCTCCTCGGGCCGTAGCTGTCTCAACTGGTCTGAGAACGCGTTTTCGACGATCCGCGTGGCCCAGCCCCAGAAGGTCTCTCGATCGCGGCAGGACGCGATATTCTGCCGGATGCTGGTTAGAGCCGCTGCCGCCGCATCGGCCGCGAGCTGCTCCAGCTCAGCCGTCGCAAGCCTGGGCATCCGGATGACGCCCTTGGACTTGGCCATCCTCATCGCAACCCTGAACAGATAGCCACGGTAGGTGACCGCAAGAGAGCTGTCCTCTTCGCTCCACACGGGCTCGAAGAGTTCCTGCTGGGCTCGGTCGTGGTGCTCGCTCCCAGGGTCCGCCAGCGCATCGTAGAGATCAGCAAAGTGCGCGATGCAGCAGTAGCGCTCGATGGTCTTGGCGTCAGCCTTGCCAGGCTTGGGCCGCTCGGCCATGTCCGCCGAAATTCGACTCGTGACGGCTCGACTCAGTTCGTCCACCGACGGCACGAACCACTGATACTCGCCCGCCAGGCGGCGAACGACCTTCGTGCACAGCTCGAGCACGCTGGCTTCAGGCGCGACGACATTCATCTAGCGAATCCCGCCCTCCCTGCGGGCCGGGGCCCGCGTGACGAAATCAGCATACATCTGCGAACCCACGGCTAACACCTAAACCAGTCCCAATCCTCAGACATCCTCCTGTCTCTGCATCCGCAGGCCAGAGATCTCAGTCCCTCCTCAATCAACTGACGCAGTCGAGCAAAGAAGATTGCACTGTCGGAGAAATCGATCTCGGGCACGGCTGCACCGCATGATTTTAGCAAGTTGCCCTTGCCGACGTGCAAGACTGCCGATCAATCAGCGTCCAGTGAAGACGAATACCGAAAGGTACGACTTGGGACCGACGATAAGGAGCGAGGAACCTAGACATGGCAAATTGCAGGTCCCTACTCGCAAGACTCCTTTGCTGGCCGTGGCTCGAGAGGGTGCGACTAGCGTTCTTCGGCAGGCGTCCACAATCTACGGGGCGCGGCGCCCTTGTATGCCAGGTTCACGCTCTGCCCATCTGACGTCTGGCCACGGGATGGTACCGTAGACAACGTCTGCTTAGAGCACTGCGCGACAAAGCCCTCTCGGACGAGAAGGCCACGCTACGAGAGCCTGCTCCGCGGGCACGCTCTCTGCCACTACAGAAGACTGGACGGGGGAGCCGCGAGGCGTACAGTTCGTGTAAAGATTGAACGACATCGTCTGGCCACGAACTGCGGTCGAGAATCCTAGGACTGAGCAGCTGAGAGGGCTTCGCATCTAGTGACCCCGGTCGTCTGACTCGGCCGAGTTGTTCAGGTCGACACGGAGGCGCACCAGACCGCTGCAAGCGGAGAGTGTAGCCGTGGGGGCAGCGGACGCCTCTGGGCGCACCATGCAGACATGGTGTGCGGTCATTCAGCAGCTCTACCTGAGCGAACGCCTCCTGGCGTACCGTGCGCCTGCGGTGAGGGCGAGGAGGGCTGCAGCGGCGGCTCCGGGAGCGCTAAACTGCTTCAGCCCAGCCACCGCCTCCTGGGTGTCAGGCGTATTAGCGACCTGTTTGTCGCCTATCAGCGGCCATGCGCCTCAGCTTCTCGGCTACCAGCTCCCGGTGGTAGTCGGGGTCGTCCCTACGGCGCCGGCGACCAGGCGGGGTTCCCGTCCCAGGCGGGGTTGTCGGTGAGGCGGGTCCGGCTGGAGCCATCGGCGTTCATCACGTAGATCTCGCCTTCTTGGTCGGAGAAGGCGATCTTCGATCCGTCAGGAGACCAAGCTGGCGTGTCCTCGTCTATCGGAGTGTTGGTGAGGTTAGTCAGGCCTGTGCCGTCGACGTTCATCACGTAGATGTCGAGGTGGCCGGTGCGGTTCGAGCTGAACGCGATCTTGGAGCCGTCGGGCGACCAGGCGGGGCCGAAGTCATAGGCCGGATCGTTGGTGAGATTGCGCGGGTCTGTGCCATCGGCGTTCATCACGTAGACCTCATCGTCGAAAGTGACCGCGTTGCTCCTGACGAAGGCGATGCGGGTGCCGTCGGGCGACCAGGCCGGGCGCCAGTCATACTCTGGGTTGTCGGTAAGGCGGGTCAGGCCCGTGCCATCGGCGTTCATCACGTAGATCTCGGGGTGGCCATCGCGGTCGGAGGTAAAGGCGATGCGGGAGCCGTCAGGCGACCAGGCCGGGCAGTAGTCTAGGCCCGGGTTGTTGGTCAGGTTGGTCTGGCCGCTGCCGTCGGAGTCCATCACGTAGATCTCCCAGTTCCCGTCGCGATCTGACTGGAAGGCGATCTTGAAGCCGTCGGGCGACCAGGCGGCCGAGTCGTCCTGCGCTGGGTTGCTGCTGAGATTGGTCAGGGCCGAGCCATCTTCGTTGACCACGTAGATCTCGTTATTGCCGTCGCGCCAGGAAGTAAAGGCGATCTTGCCTGTGGCGGGAATCGGCTCCCCATCCCCGCCTCCGCCACAGCCGGCCAGAGGCACCGCCAGGCAGACGACAAAGAGAAAAGCCATTGCCACGCTCGCTGTCTTCATTGTGCTGCCTCCGTAGCTCGCTGTCCGTCCTCAGCCCAAGGCGGCCCCATCCTACTCGCAGCCGCGAGGGTTGGCAAGAGAAGAAGCCACCCCATCGCCGCCACGAACCGCACGATGGCGTCGGCCAGGACGGTGATGGGCAGGGTGGAAGGGGATGATGGGAAGTGGGGCTAGGCCTTCAGTTCCCCGCTGGGGAACCTCCTACGCACGCCGGAACGGCATGCCAGCTGAGGCGAAGGCCGTCTTAAGCCTGTCCATCGCGGCACCGCATAGCTTCTCTAGCTTGGCCTGCAAGTCCTGTAGCTCTTGGTCGGTCAGAACAGCAGACAGTTCCTCGGCAAGGCGGTTGGCGACAGGGTAGGCCTCAGCAAGCTTCTGCTCGCCCTTCTCGGTCATGCGAACCCAGGTCTTGCGGCGGTCACTCCTGTCAAAGACACGCTCCACCAGTCCCGGTTCTTCCAGGCGGTCGACGAGCCCGGTTATCGTCTGGCTGGACTTGACCATTGCCTGCCCTATCTCGCCGGTGGTGACCAGCCCGTCCGCTTTCTTCAGGATAGCCAGGAGATGGAGCTGGGGAAGAGAGAGATTGTGAGGCAGTAGAGCCAGCTCTGCCACCTTGAAGATGGCGTTGTGGGCCTGATACAGCGTCACCCATTCAGCCAGGCCCCTGCTGCCCTCAAGCTTGGCCTTCCACTCTTGCTTCTGTCGCTTTGCCATGAAGCCTACACCCCCTTGTGCGTTTGGC
>Ga0315296_10000984_pt1 | contig 25204 bp, 15 predicted proteins | sample YL17G14_18_MG_FD_203921 | JGI IMG/M metagenome (GOLD analysis project Ga0315296, IMG submission 203921) | Sediment microbial communities from Yellowstone Lake, YNP, Wyoming, USA - YL17G14_18 | ecosystem: Environmental > Aquatic > Freshwater > Lake > Sediment | place: USA: Wyoming | collected... | reverse complement strand
TTACCAGAATTTTTTCTTTGCTCATGTTCCTCTCAGTTTCAATATATTATACATTATGCTTTGGGTAAAGTGAAGACAAAATTGCTTCCCTTATTGAGTTCACTCTCTACCCAAATACGACCGCCATGTGTCTCCACGATTCCCTTAGCGATCGTCAGACCCAGCCCTGTCCCCTTCATCTTCTTCACTTTACCTCCAGATGGTTTAATCTGTTGAAATTTGTCGAAAACTTTTTGCAAGTCCTCCTTGGCAATGCCCACTCCTGTGTCTTTGACAGCAATCTCTACGAAGTTTCCCGATGGTGCGTTTTTCGCTTCTATAGTTACTTTTCCTCCCTCAGGAGTAAATTTGAAAGCATTGCTGAGAAGGTTTGTGAAAACCTGTCTAAGTTTGTCCGAGTCGGCGGAAACTAAAGAGACACTGGTGGGAATGATCGCCTCCAGTTGGATCTTGCTTTCTTCTGCCTGCGGCCTGAAAAATGTAACCATTTCCTCTATCAGCGGTGGAAGTTCTAAAGCTTCCTTGCCGAGCTCAAAACGCTTGGCTTCAATTTTTGCAAGATCCAGGATATCGTTTATAAACATCCCCAGTCGAGAGGTGTTGTTCTTGACAATCGTCAAATATTCTACAAGCTTCTCGTTAAGCGGCCCGGCCTTCCCCCTCAAGATAAAATCGACATAGCCCTTAATGGAAGTTAGAGGTGACCTGAGCTCATGGGAGACGCTGGAAACGAAGTCGTCCTTCATCTGGTCAAGCTCTTTAAGCTTTTTTGCCATCCTGTTAAATTCACCTGCCAAATCGCCAAGTTCATCTCTACTTTTGACTGAAATCTTCTGTTCCAGATTCCCCTGTCCGATAGCTTTTGCACCCTCGGTAAGCTTCTTGATCGGACGGCCCATCAGCTGAGCCAAAATAAAGGCACCAAAAATCCCTAACCAAAAGGCAACACCTGTTACCACGAGGATACGGTGACGGGTCATGGATAATGTATCTTCGACAATTCTATTCAAGACTACTTTAGAAAATCCAATTCGGGCAGTACCCAACCTATCCTGTCCCAATAAGACAGGAAGTGAGACATCAACGATTTCTCCGCCTTCCTTCCCCGTATATGTTTGAATCAACAAGTCTTTTGAGTCCCGAGCTTTCATTCCTATAGGGTCCCGATACACATAACCGAGGAGATTGGTATCTGTGTGCACCACCACTTTTCCCTCATTGTCTACGAACATCGCATAAATTACCCCTGTAGTCCTCTTAACTACCTTGATGTAATTCATAAGAAGCAGATCGTCTTCGCTAAGTATCGCCTCCTTACAAACCTCCGCCAAACCCTTTATGGCATTTCCCTGGTTTTCTTTCATTGTTTGCAACAGATGTTTCTTCTCAAAAATGAACAGAATCACGCTCATTCCCAGTAAGGCTACCACCACTATAAGAATAGCAAAGAAGCTGAACTTTGTTCTGAGACGCATTCTGCCTCCCCGGGGTCAATCCTTTTTCTTCCGTCTTAACTCTTCCAGATGGTCTTTCACCAGGTGCTTTGGACCAAAATGTTTGTATTCTCGGAGCACTGCCCGTATTCGCGCCAATAGTTCTTGAGTGTCAAAGGGTTTCAGCATATAGTCATCCGCCCCACCATATAATCCCTCAACTTTATCAGAAGTTTTCTTAAACTTGCCTGTTAACATCATTATAGGTATATGTTTGCACCCTTCATCACCTTTTAGTATTCGACAAACCTCAAACCCGTCTATGTCCGGAAGTTGCATGTCCAGAATAATTAGGTCAGGATGGGATGTTCGAGCCTCCCTTATGCCACCTTCACCGTCCTCAGCAGAAACAAAATCGAACCCTTCATCGAGGAGAGTCTCCTTTACCAGCCTGACAATATCTGGATCATCGTCAATGAAAAGAATCTTCTCCTTCATATATAACCCTTCTATTTTGCCCGGTTAAAACCGTACCTACAAATATCATTGCGAGCGCGGATACCCCCTCCTCTTCCTCCTCCCCCCTTGAGGGAGTGGAGCCCCCGGAAATAAGGTGGGGGGGGGTAAATTGGCCCGTGGCAACCTCCTGCCCAGTGATGAGATTGCTTCCCCCCAATGCTTGTTTGCCCCGAGAAATACAAAGTATTTCCGGGACTTTAGTCCTTGAAATCACTTCGTGATTTCTAAGGGCACAAGCAAACAATGGGGGTCGCAATGACACATCAAAGCATAATCTTGAAGTTCTAACTTTCCAAAATATAGTTTACCACAGAATTATTACACCAGTGTTACAAAAATGTTAAATCTATGTTAACTTTTTATTCTCCTTCCACAAACATATATCCTTTTCCTTCTACGGTTTTTATCTTTCTTGCAGCCTCTTCTCCCAATTTTTCTCTGAGCCTCCTTATATGGACATCCACTGTTCTCGTAGCGCCAAAATACTCATAACCCCATATACTTTCCAATAAGTATGAGCGATTCAAAACGCGACCAGCCTTCTTCATCAACAGGTAGAGCAAATCGAATTCTTTTGGTCTCAGGTTGACAAGTTTTCCTTTAACCCGCACGGTGGCTCTGGTAGCATCGAGAGAAATCCCTTCCTTTTCTATGACCTCCTCAAAATCTTCAGAAGTTTCATAACGCCTTAATACAGCTCTTATGCGGGCAACCAGCTCTTTAGTCTCAAAGGGTTTAGTTAAATAATCGTCGGCTCCTGCGTCAAATCCAGCAACTTTGTCTGTGGTTTCCATAGCCTTACCACTTATCATTATGATAGGAACAGAATGAGTCGCCCTATCCTGTTTCAAAATGCGACACACTTCAAAGCCGTTCAACCCGGGAAGGACCACATCTAAAAGGATGAAGTCCGGCTTTTCTTCTCGCACTTTCTTTATCGCTTCGTCGCCATTTCCAGCGGAGATAACTATGAAATTCTGTGCGGTGAAGATTTCTTTCAGGAGCTCAACCACTCCCGGATCATCATCGACTACTAACATTTTCTTCTTCATATATCTTTTATCTTTCTTATATTCCTCTTTCTGATAAATAACCGTATGATTCTAAATCCCCATGCCTTTCTTCTATATGTTGTCCTTGTCTTGAACGCGATCCTTCAGTATCTTACGGATCCGCTCCCCCAGTGCAAAACCTTCCAATGACTTGACTACATAGTCTACTGCACCCAAATCGAACGCTTTATTGCGATCTTGCCTGAGGACGCTAGTAGTGAGCATTACCACTGGAATGTGTGAAGTGCTCTTATCTATTTTCAATCTCTCTAATACCTGAAAGCCATTAAGACCGGGCATCTTAATATCTAAAAGAATTAGATCGGGCATTTCCCTAGTCGCTTTTGTCAATCCTTCCTCACCATCGTAAGCACCACTCACCTCGAAATCTTCCAATTCCAGAATTTCTTTCACCAACTTAACCAGGTCCTGTTCATCATCGATAATTAAAATTTTTCCTTTGGGCATAATTTTACCTTTTGGAAAGCTTCAAGAGAAATCATCAAAATCTGAATTGTCTTGAACAGAATGGGTTAATTTTAGCACTTTTTTAAATAAATTGTCAACATTACCAAAAAGAAAAAGTCTAAAATTGTACGTTTTATGTAGGGGCTCAATTGTAGGGGCGGCATTTATGACGCCCGATAATACGGGTTCGATAAATCGAACCCTTACAGTTAATCTTACGGTAGTCGGGCTCGTCCCTGAGCCCGACAATTTGGAGTAGCGAAGCAAGGCTTCGCGATTATAAATAAATAATCGCTCCACAATAAATGCGGAGCGATTATTTATAAAACGCAGACTGAAGTCTGCTACTCCAAAACAGCCACTCGAGGTTGGGGACGACCTCGGGTGACTCACCCTAAATAGTATTCTTATCTAGTCTGAATGATAAAACAGGTGGTTAACCCTCGACTGTCCCCTCTTATCACTTTTATCTTCAAGTCTTCTGGCAAGAGAATCAGGTTGCGAGAAATATGGTCTGAAAGTAAGGCTTTAGCTTTTTCCCAGAGCGAAAGATCTGGCTCATCAGTCCAAATCTCTATTCGAAAAGGGTATCTCGAATATTGGCGTAAAAAGTCTAAAGCCTTTTCTATAATTAGTTTACCATCTTCTGAAAATTGATCCCTCTCTGAAGTATAGAGGACTCTATTGGCTACCTCAATATTTATACTTTCTTTCTCATCATATCTCAATGCCCACAGCTGAAATGGCTTTCCACTAGTAGTGTGAGGTTTGCCATCTTGGTCTATAGCCACGAAATTATAGGAATAGAGAGTTCCTACTGTTATTATTCTTCCTCTTTCGTCCCGACCATCCCATTCAATAGTCTGTGGAGGATTTCCTTTACCTTGGAGAGTTCTTATAATATTTCCCCTCTCATCGGTAATTACCAGCTTCCATTTCCCAATTGCCAAATTGGAGAGCTTAGGATGAAAAGTTACCAGGGGAGGCTCTGGAATGGAAGGCAGCCAAGGTCTAATCGCCTGATTGCTACTCAAACGGGTAAATTGCTGTAAATCCTTCTGCCTTAGAATTTCTAAACCTCCCTTCATAACCGTTTCCGGTTTCTCTATGGATGGACTAACCATATCTTCTAACTTAATTTCAATCTGGTAAGGAGCCTTTTCCACCTTGATAGTATCTTTGGCTTTACCCTTTATCACAATTTCTGAAAGTCCTTCGCTGGTTTCTTCTCCTCTTGGCGAAGTATCCAAGACTTCTTGAGGTAAAGCCTCTCCATAGCTTAAAAATATTAGCGACAAAGTGACCAAAATAAAAAATGTTTTCTTAACCATTAGGCTCCTCCTTCCAGTGAAAAATAGAAATTTAATACTCCCCACTCCTCTTTTCCATAGAGATCTCCTTCTAAAGAAGCGAACTGCCAGTCCCTCAATGCTTCCATTACTAATTTATCTATAACTGGATAGCCGGAAGTTCTCACCACATAAATATTATCCTTGACTTTTCCATTAGAAAGGACTACAAAATGTACACTCACCCCTGCTTCAATTCCTTGCTTTTCTGCCCATTCAGGATAAGAAGGGATAACTTTATGGAGAACCGTTCGCCGAGAGAGTGGACCTATAATCTCAAAGATGACCCTTCCCCTTTGCTCTTTTTTTGTACCTTCCTTATTTGCCACCAAGTTAGAGCTGGAACCTTCACTTACAGAACCAGAAATTTCGGGTTCCTTTTTAGGGGCCCGCGAGAAGACCACACCTTTCTTGAAGGTTACCTCTTTTTCTTTTTCTTTCTCTTTGGATTCGACTTCTTTGAGAGAACTGCCGCCTGATGCCATTCCTGTCGAAGACCCTCCGGCTGCTGCAACTCCAGCTGCGATAGCCTCGCCACCTCTTACACCCTGAACCAATCCTCCCCCGCCTCTTCCTGACCCGAGGCCAGACTCGAGACCGGCCCCTCCTCCACTCCCTTTATATCCCTCTTTCCCATTAAGAACTCCACCAGAACCCCATTCACTTCCATACCCTTCCAACCTTTTCGCTTCCTCGTTCTTAGCCATAGCTAATAAGTTTGCCAGCACTTCTGTCCCTGAAAGCTTACCCTGAGCTTCCTGTTTGACAACACGGAACACTCCCTCACCGAAGTCTGCCTTTCCCTTAATATCTTCTAAAGTGGGCGCTTGAGTAAGTATGCCCTTTGATGTCTCCTTGCCCAAATTTATAGCCACAGTATCTATATCGTTACCTCTTATTTCCTCGTTGGTATCTACCTGGAAGGGGAGATCTTTTTTAGCAACCTGGTACTCCTTATTTTTGAGCTTTTGTGATTTCAAATCCGTTAGGTTAAGTTCTTTCGAAGCAAGGAGAATCTTCTCTTCTTCAGACTTAGAGATTAACTTTTCCTTAGACTCGTTTATTGGAGATAAATCAAATTTTCTGGAAAGGGGTCTTTCCTTATCAATTAGAGTCTCCTGTTGAGAAAGGCCTCCGATTTTATTGACGTCCAATTCAGAAGGACCTTTACCTGCCAGTATCTCTTCCTTCTTGGAAGGTACCACTTCCTTAATTCTAAAGAAGTTTTTTATCTTTTCTTTAAAAGTTTGGGGTGGCTCGCCAAGAACTCCCACACGGATTGCACCTATTACCTCTTCTGGCGTGACATACTCAACTTCCACTATAGGGAGGAGCTTCTCCTCTACGCCGGTTCTATATAGATTAAAGTTTACCAGGAAAAACAAAAGGTGCAAACCTATTGCAATCATCCAGCAAGTAATGTCATGTTTCATCTGTGTATGAACAAGCATAATTTATCTCCCCAATAAACGCAGACTAAAGTCTGCTACTCCTAAAACGCTCCGATGAATCGGAGCTACTCCTTGTACTTTGTCCTCTGTTCTGTGGCTACTGCTATTCTCTTAGCGCCCATTTCTTTAACCACTAAATCGAAAATTTTCTCCACCTCACCATAGGGAATATCTTTGTCGGCACGAATTATAACCAGAGCTTTTCTGTTTTGTCTCAGGCTATATTTAAGTTTAGGAACCAGGTCTTTCCAGGAGACCACCTGCGTGTTTATAGCTATCCTGCCATCCTTTGCATAACTGATGGTTATATTTTGTTCCTTTGCCTCGATAGTTACTGCCTTTGGAAGATTAACAGGAATGTTAGGCATATTAATAATGGGAGCTGTTATCATCAGTATAAGTACCAGAACCAATGCCACATTAATCACAGGCGCTATATTTATGCCCGCAATACTATCCTCTTTAATCTGTTTTGTTCTTATCATTTTAGACTCCTTATTCAGGTGTCTCCTTGCTTGTCTCTATTTGAGCCCCTTTCAACAAGGACAATTTTACCGCTCCGCTCTGCCTGGAGAGATCCAGAATATGTACCACTGTTCCGTGCAGGACTTCCCTGTCAGCAGTAATCATCACCGATTTATCTTTCTTATCCACCAATTCCTTAGCCAGCCTTATCGAGAATTCCTCTTCCGATGCCATCTTCTCAGTATTTAGATATATTGCCTCATCGGTAATGCGAACGAACAGGGGCTTCTCTTTCTCTTTTTCTGCCTGGGTAGTTTCTACCGCCTTAGACGAATGGACTTTAATCATTGACTGCATAATCATTGGCGAAATTACCATTAAAATAACGATGAGAGTCAAAGAAAGGTCACCCAGGGGAGTAATATTTACCTCTGCCAGCTCCTTCGGACTTCCCTTTTCCACCGAATCTTTCCTCATCTTTATCCTCCAATCAACGCAGACTGAAGTCTGCTACTCCTTCACCCTCGCCCATTCCTAATGGGCGGGGTTCATCCCTGTCTTCTGTCTATAGTCCGCTCACCATATAGGAGAATAATCAACTCGGAAGTGAAGGTATCGATTCTAACCATCAAGTTGCGAAGCCTGCCGGTGAAATAGTTGTAGATAATTGCTGCCGGGACAGCTACAGCAATACCGGCAACGGTTGTTACCAGTGCCTCGGAGATTCCAGCAGCAATTATTGTTGGCCCCCCCGAGCCGGACAAGGCGAGGTCGTGGAAAGACCTCATTATGCCCAGCACTGTTCCCAGAAGTCCAAGGAGCGGTGCGATGAAACTTATTGTGCCAAACACTCCTAACCGCGACCTCAATAAGTTCTGGCTCCTCTCCTTGTAGCTCTCCATGGTGTCCTCAGCATCAATTCTGGAAAGATAGGAAGCATTCAATCCGGCTTTCACGATTTCAGGAAGGAGACCCCTGCGCTTCTCACAGCCATCGATAGCCTCCTGAAGTTTTCCATCCTTTACCAATCTCTTCACTTCCACTAAGAAACTACTATCTAATCTTCCTGCTCGATAGTAGTACCAGAACCTTTCCAGCGCATAAGCAACCAGCAAAAGAGAAGCTAATAGAAGCATGGGCATAGTAATGCTGAGCTTCATTAACTGAATAAAGGTTACATTATCCATAATTCCCTCCTTTGTGCTTTCTTGGAGTAGCGGACTTTAGTCCGCGTTTTAAGACGCAGGTTAAAACCTGCTACTCCAACATTGTAGGCACAGATTCAATCCGTGCTTTTTTGCTTCAGTATTTTTATCCTCTCCTTAGCCATAGTAACCCACTCGGGATTCCCACTATTGGTGACAATGTCTCCATAGATAGCCAAACCCTTCTCGGTTTTGCCCTGGGCTTCGTAGATTTCCGCTAATCGCATAAGTCCTGCCAGTCTATACTCGTTACCCTTGGGCACAAAATTGACCAGAGCCTCGTAGGCTTCCTTCTGTTTTTCTGGCATTTTCAGCTTATCGTAGCATCGGGCGGCGTAGAACTCCGCCTCACTTTTTTCTGCTTTCCCTTCGGGCACTCTCTCATAGGCTTCTACCGCTTTCTCATAGTCGTCCAAGACCTCATATAATGAGCCAATCTGCAAGAAGGCAAAGCCAATTTTTTCGTCCTCTGGATAGGTAGACACGATATTCTCATAAGCTTCAATAGCTTCTCTCAATTTCTGGGCTTTCTTGTAACATAGCGCAATATTGAGAGCTGCGTCCTTAGCTAAGGGATCTTCGGGATATAAAAGAGAAAATTCCTTGAACGCCAGTATACTTTTTTCAAATTCTCCCATATTAAAATAGCAGACTGCCTCACGGAACATAGCTTGAGAGACCAACCTATCTTGGGGAAAATTGAGGATGAAATTCTCATAGGCATTTACCGCCTCAGCATATTTTTCCTGAAGGTAATAGCATTCTCCCTGATAATAGAATGCTTGCGATGCTGAAGTACTTTCGGGAAAATCCAGAATAAGCTTCTGGAAATATCGCTGGGCTAAGGAATAGTTCTTACGATTAAAAGCCTCGGCACCCAATTTCCAGTAAGTATCGGCAGCGAACCTCGATTTAGGGAACTGTTCTATTAGTTTTTCCAGTTCTTCGACCGATTTTCCCTGACGGTAATAACTCATTTGTAACTGCTCCAGAACAGGCCCAACCTTTTCATCTTCTGGATAATCCTTGATGAATTTCTCGTAATGTGTTATTGCATCCTGAAGTTTGCCTTGGTTGTAATAACATTGCCCTATTTGCAGGACCGCATCTTTTACCATATCGGAACGGGGATACTCTTCCAGCAGCTGGCAGTAGGTGCTCAATGCCTGGTCATATTTGCCTAAACCAAAATATGTCTTCCCTGCCTGAAGTAGTGCTTGGGGAGCCAGTTCATCCTGCTTGTACTCTTTTGCCAGCTTTTCCCATTTGTTTGTTGCCTCTGAGAAGTATTCGAGACGATAAAGAGATATGCCCTGTTGATATAGGGCCTGACTTACTCGGGGATTTCCCGGAGAGCGTTTTACAAACTCCTCATAGTAGGAAATTGCTTTTTCATACTCTTTTTTATTAAATAATATGTTACCCATTTCAAGAAGACTTAAGTTACTGGCTTCTCCACCTTCTTCTTGAGCTTTGGCTAATGCCTTCTCCTGTGCCTCAGCAGACTTTTCATACTCTCCCCTCTGGGCATAACAGGAAGAGATAGCCTGATATGCTTTCGCTAAAAGTGGACTGCTTGGGAAATTTTTGGTTATCAATTCATATACTTCCCTCGCCTCATTATATTTATCAAGAGCATAGTAGGCCTCTCCAATCATAAAGTAAGTTTGTACTCGCCAATTGGTAGAACTCGCGGGGGAGTTCTTCAAAATTTGATAAACATTTGTCACCAGTTGAGGATAATCTTTTAACTCATAATATGCCGTAGCCATTAGATAGATTGCCTTTTCAAAATATAGAGTCTCGGGGAACCGATCGATAATCTCCTGATAGCATCTGATGGCTTCTCCACACCTTTCCCTCTTTTGATAAGCTATGCCCTCAATAAGTAAGACATTTGCTGCCAGTTCTCCCCACTGGTAGAAGTTAAGGAACTCCTTTGCCTTTGCTATCGCTTCCTCATACTGACCCTGTCGAGCGTGACACCAGATTATCTTATATAGAGAATACATTGATAGCTTTTCTACCTTCCATGCTAAGGAATAGTTAGCCAGTGCTTTGGCAAAGTCGTTCTGCCTGAGGGAAATCTCGCCAATCAAATAATTTGAATAGAGAGTCAACGGGCTTTGGGGAAATTCCTCAAGCAAATTTTGCAACTTTATCTCGGCCTCACCATATTTACCCTCTTGAAAAACTGAGCAAGCGAGACGATACAACGCTGCCTCTCTCAAATCACTTTCCTGATATTGCGAGAGCAAGTTCCCGAAGGCCTCCGAGGATAAAGGATACTGCTGGGACTGGAAAAATGACTCACCAATCTGGTATTGAGCCTTGTCTGCCCACGGGCTTTTGGGGCCTTGTTTCAATATTTCCTTAAACAGCGCCGTAGCCATTATCACTTTATTTAATTCTTTAAAAGCTAACCCCGAATAGTAGATGCAACCTAAATCATCTTTGACTTTACGAAAATGTTCCAGAGCAGTTTTTGTATCTCCTTTCTCCAGAAGGATTAAGCCTAAGGGAATAAGAGCAGCCGGTTGATTATTATAGCCAGGGTAGAAGAGAAGTAATTGTTCTAATGAATCTTTTGCTTTTTCTCTCTCTCCTATTGCCAGGTAGGAGAGTGCTATTCCATATAGTGCTTCAGCCCTTAAATTCCTGTTCTTTCCTTTATTGACCTCCATGAAATGATCAATTGCATTCAGGTATTTGCCTAAATTAAACTCACATTCTCCCAGCCGATAAGTTGAATTAATAAACAGGTCATAGTCTCCACCGGACCTCTTGGCAGCCTTTCGAAATTCCTTAGCTGCCTCCTTATATTTCCCTTTATCAAAAAGACACTGCCCTATCATAAACTGCGCAGCGGGGGTCTTGGAATCCTTCGGGAAGTCCTTCAGGAACTGCATGAACCTGTTCATTGCCTCTTCTACATTACCTTCTCTATATGCCGAGCAAGCGAAGTTACATTCAGAGATGGCATCCATCTCCCTGCCCTTTGCTCCTGCCATCGATAAAGGAATAAGCAGGAATATTATAAAAATCAGTGAAAGTTTCCTTGTCTTTTTGAACATTTGTTTTCTCTCCCTATTTATTTACCTCATCCATCACTCTAACTTTCTCCCTGAGGGAGGCACCTTCACTCACCACCCTCAGTGAGTTCCTTTCCATTTACTCTAATTTCTACCGGTGTTTCTTCTGACGGGAATGACTGGAGCTTTATCTCTCCCCGCTCAACCCACTGTTTGTCATTTTTATACACAACGGTAAATTTGTAGGAATAGGCTCCCCTATTTACCGGCCTGCCCACCTCGTCACAAACATCCCACCTGATAATTTCAGATGGACGAGTCTCCCCTGAGAAGGTCCTCTGGACTTCTCCCTCTTCATCCTTTATCTCCAGCGTCCACTTCTTTACAGTAATTGAGGGGATATCCGTAGAAAACTCAAGTTCGTTAGTCAAAGCATTGAGCCCATAAGTATTTTCCGATTTCAAAATGGGCTTTGCACTGGCCTTATAGATATTCCCCCAAGCAAAGGTAAGGGCAAATTTGTGGAGATTTCCCATCTCTTGAGTATTAAATGCATAATCCACAGAGAAAAATTTTATCTTCAATCCGATTCCACAGGTAAAGGTTTGCAAATGGTTACATCCTAACCTCAAATCGACCCTTTTCAAAGAAGGGGAGGTAGGTCTCTCCCAGGGAGAAAATTCTACCCCAGCACAGAAGTATGCTTTCTCATCAGCGAGCTTATTGATGTCTGCAGTTAGGGTCAGCCGGTTAGAGAATGTATTCAATGCCAGACCAGCTTTCAAATTTATCTTATACACATCTGGGTCATCTCTGAGAGTTACCTTAGGCTGTAGAACATTTTGCAGGGCTAACCCGACATTCAGTTCATCTATCGGCTCATAAAGTACCCCCAAATCTATTCCCTGGCCATTTCCTGAGTAGTTCATCACTCGCTCATGAATTAGTTTCAAACTTGCTCCCAAAGAGACCTGTCTATGAACTCTATTTGCATAAGAAATAATTACCGCATTCTTGAATATTGACTTATTCGTGCCAATCACTTCTCCAGCGTAACCTACTTCTTCATATCCTCCAGAATGGAGAAGAACATCGGAAATAGCCAGACTCCCCATCTGCCCCAGGGGATGAACGTAAGAAAGGAAGTTATAATTAGTCCTTTCAAAGAATGGAGCATACATAGAAAGGAATTGGTGTTCATCGATCTGTGTTAAAGCTGCAGGATTCCAATAAGGAGCGCTCGCCTCATCTGCCAGCGCAACATACGCTCCGCCCATTGCTAAAGACCTTGCTCCTGCACCATACTGCAAATAGTCATTGGGCATTCCGTAGTAATTATCTGCTCTGGCAAGCTGCCAGTAAATACCGAGAATTAACACAGAAATAAGAAAACGCAGACTGAAGTCTGCTACTCCAAATAGTCTAAAAAGTATCTTTTTCATCCTTTCCCCCTGCTTTCTAAACGCAGACTGAAGTCTGCTACTCCTTATTTAGCAACAGCGATCTTCCTTAACATATGCCTCTTTTCTGTCTCGATCCAGATCCGGCAGATATAACCTCCATTTGCCACTACTTCTCCAGAAAGGTTCCTTCCATTCCAGGGAACACTATTCACCTTGCTACCCCCATTCTCTTCTACCATATAATTTTTATGCCAAACCTCTTGACCGAGCAGGTCGTAAATTGTAATTGTTACATTAGAAGGTTGCTTGAGATTATATTCTATTAGAGTCTCTTCTTTACCTGCACGGAATGGATTGGGGCGGTTACGGACTCCATCCACGCCATCACTAAAGAAAGAGACATAAATTGTCTTGCTTTGATTTATGTTTTCGGCATGTCCGTACTTATCTATTCCGTAGTACTCTATGGTATGGGCTCCTGGAGAAAGAATAAACGGTCCTTTATAGATTTTCCAGTCACCGCCATCAATGTTATAAAGGATGGTATCTGCTACAATTCGAGATGTGGATAGAATACTTACAGTAGTACTATTTCTCAAATAGAGTGCACCGTTTATTTCATTATAAACTCCATCCAATTTCATTACTGTTACTGGCGCACCAGCAACTTCAATGTCCGCAGTGCGCCCCGGTGCAGATAGAGGGTCATAGACTTGGGCGTCGGAAGCTTCAATATAGACATAGTGAGCAAGGTTATAACTCTGAGGGATTGTTATTGTTCCTCCCTGTAAATAGAAAGTTTTTATGTTCAATTCTCCCTCAGCCGGCTTCCCATCGGGAGAAGAATAAACAACCAATTTTACCTGCCTTGAGTATTCTTTAGGAGTAACTATGTTTTTAGCACCCGTATCAATTAATTTGACTGTAAGAGGAAATTCAGCACCAGCTTCAACCTTTCCCAGAGTCTCCAGGTCATAGCGTAACCCCAGTGGCCGAATGTCTATAGGGCCAGTATATGCTTCCGGACGACCAAATCCATCACTTACCTGGAAGCGAATCCTTCCCACTGTATCATAACTAACCCAGATTTCTGCTCGTCCATTGTCCAGCGCTGATGAGCCCCCAGTCTTTGTCCATTTGCTTGGTGCTGGTTTATAATCGACTGTACAGGGAGTCAAAATGAAGGCGTTATTTGCCCCGGCTTTAGGCTGACCTGTCTCAGGGTCAACAAGTTCGATAATCAATTTAAATGAATCGATGGTTCTGGCACCAAGGACAGTACTTGTAACCTGATAAATAGCTGCTTCCATTGGGATGGTAACAGATTGGGGGGTCAAACCAGCTGGGCTTTCAGCTTCTGCTTTGAGAGTAAAAGAGGAACCCGCTTGATGGATAATAGCGATGAAAGTGGCTATGCCATGAGTAAACGATTGTTTCACAGGGTTGCAACCGAAAGAACCCTCAGAGGAGAGATAAACAGTGCCTTCATTGAATCCATCGACCAGATTCCAGTATTGGTCTACAGCCTGAACTGTGACTGGAAAATTAATCTCAGATCCCTGAATTTGGACATTGCTACTCTTTTTACCAGTGTCAATATAGGCCATCTCACCCGGCCTCGGTTCCTCACCTGGGGCTAAAATCTGCAGCTTCTTCAGTTCGCCTGGTAGAAACTTGAAAGGAAGGCTCGAATTAGATTCTGCCGCTGGTTCGTAAGTTTTAGCATCAGAAGCTCTTATAGAAATCGTTTCTGCCTTTGTATACCACTGATTAGTAATTTTCCATATACCTTTAGATAACCCAACACTAGTGACATAAAGACGCCCTTCTCTTGCAGGCTCGGCACTAGAAATGGGAACCAGATTAACTTCTCTGTCCCTGGTGGGTACTACCATCCCGGTCCCGATGTCGATAAGGCTTACAGTCATCTCAAATACTTTTCCTGCAGTAGCAATAGAAGGCACATCTACCCTATACCTCAGCCCTGTCTCACGAACATCTATGGCAGAGCTGAACATAGGCCCTCTGCCAAAATCATCACTTACTCCTATAGAGATCGGTTCGACTACAGGATAACTTTGCTCAAAAGTGGCAACCCCGTTGGTTAATTTGAATTCTTTTACTCCCAACCCTTCTGGCTCAGTGGCAGGAGAGTGATCCGCCGCTAAGGAAGGAGTCATCTGGAACCAGCTATTGGCATCTGTCACCACGATGTTATTCTCGTCTACAAGCCTAACTGTCATGGAAAATACTTTTGGTGGACCAACTCCGGCTATACAGTAAGTGGGCACCTCTACAACATATTTATAACCTCTGTCCACATGAATCAATACTGTATCCTGATCAACGAAGGGAGGGGGTTGACGGTTTATGGCAGTGACATCTATATCTTCGTTATTCCCATCAAGCCATATGGTAAAGGTCGTTACACCACCTACAAAAGGCTTTGGTGTATATCTGCCATCCAGCATAGTATCTATCTGAGAAGTTAAATCGATGCTTTCTCCATTTATCGTAGGTACCAAATTCCAGTATCGGTCAACTGCTCTGACTGTAAGGTTGAAACTCACCCCTGCTACCTGAGATTGAATACTCCCTGTTGTTCCCAAATCGCTCCCCGGGTCGGGAATTTCACCAGGGGCAATTATCTGCAATTTCACGAAATCTCCTGGATTTACATCGATCCTGCTGCTATCATTAATGCCAGTCCCTATATCCGTGGCAAGTAATATCTGTCCAGTTGCCGCTGTTTTGAGCGTTGTCCAGAAAGTAGCCTCACCATTACTCAAAGTCCAGGGATTAGCGGGTTCTACACTGAGATAATGGTCTGTGGTTATCTGTACTCGAGGTTCAGGATCGGGAGGATGAACCCTATTCCAGTATTGGTCAATAGCATAAACTATACTTTGAATGGCAGGATTGCCCACCCTGTAAGCAAATGGGGTACCACTCTTTCCCTGTGTCACTATGTTTCCAGGCTTGTGAGTTTGTCCAGGAAGGAGAAGAATAAGCTTTGCATAAGGTCCTGGATTTATATTTAATGAGTTACTTACGCCTGATTTGCCCCCATAACTACAAGTAAGTGTTACATTGTTATCCGCTTTATAAATTGTCACATTAACTATAGATTGTCCATTAGTAAATAGTGCAGTTGGGGGAGTAAATGTATTTGCTCCAGTAGTTGATGATAGAGTAGCAGTGCTGTTGAAGCTTTGCACTCTATTATTGTATTGGTCCTGAGCAGTAATGGTTACATTGTGAATGGTGTTACCAGCAGTAGAATCACTGATAGTACTGAAGGCAAAGTGGTCGAGTGAACCGTGGGTTACAGGAATGTTAACTTGAGCATTTTTAATTCCATCGGTTACAGTTACCCATTGCGGGGAGGCAAGCGTAATTAGAGTAGCGGAGAAATCCTTTATTCTGGCTCCCATACTCACAGCACTACCTTGGGACAATCCTGCAAACCGCACTAGCGTGTTAGTATCTCCTGAATTAAAGTATATAGTGGTAGGGAATCCACTATCTACAGGATTCCAGCAAGCATCCGTGGCAGCTACTGTTACAGTGAAGGGAGTGCCAGCAACTTGTGAAATTGGAGGACTGTTTGCCTTTCCATTGGCCGTAAATGTGCCGGGGTCGAGACGTTCGTTAGGAGCAGTAACTACCAGGCGGTCGTAAGGTCCAGGATTAACAACAATCAGGCTGGAGGTAGCGGTTCTACCATTACCACTGACTGTTATATTCTGAGGTTCATTGGCTCCCCCCGCTACATCATAGGCAGTTCTAAAAGTCACCTGGCACTGCCCGATCCCATCACTTGCCAAAGTAAATGGAAGCACTGGTGGTGTTATGTACCCGGTAGGGGAACTTATATCACTTATCTCCACGGGAATTGCCTTCCTATTCCAATAATCGTCACAGGCTATGATAGTAACAGCCGTCGACGCTCCTGCATTGATTGGGTTGGGAATGCCAGCTTTCCCATTTCCTAATCCCGGGGTATGGGTTTCTCCATCCAGAAGAACCAGCAATTTATTAAAGATTCCCGCAAGGACGGTAAACTGGTTACCCTCTACAAAATGGATACCATCGTTAACAATGATTTTGACATTCGTTCCCTGCTTTGTTACTTGGACCAGAGCACTCCCTTTTCCATCAGTAAATTGTATGGTATCTGGGGTTATATACTCCGCGCCCATCGTGCAGCTAAGTTGTGCTACTTCGTCATAATCTGCAACATTACCATCTGCGTCATAGGCTGTAACTTCAATTTCAAATGGCTCTGTGGTATATTGTGGACTGGGTATGGTATGGTCGAATGCAAAATAAAAGATGTCGCTAGGTTTAACGGGGATATCTGTACTTGCACTCTCCTTGGTACCTTCTCTTATCTTTAGCCATTGTGTTCCGAGACCAACTGTATGAAAGGTCACCGCCAAGGTTTCGGGATTAGTAGTCATTGGTGGTGAATTAGGAAGGTCTGCTGCCAGATCGCTGGAACTGAATGTTATAGGAACATTGGCAAAGACAGGATTCCAGTATTCGTCTGTGGTATAAACCTTTACACTAAAAGCCTTACCCGCAGTCTGACTATCAGGCACACCTTCTTTTCCAGAACCAATTAGCCTGCCCGGCTGGTGCTCCTCCCCGGGAACAAGTAAAAGAATCTTCGCATAAGAATTTGGTTGTATAGCGAAGTTATCGCTCTCTCCCTTTGCATAGTAACCGCCATGCATAACTGTATTCTCGCATTTGACCTTAACGAGGCGGGAGACTGGATGGGAGCCATAGATTGTAGCCGGAATAGTCGCCAGGCCATTGGTGAATGAACTTCCAGCTATTGTGGAGGGAGTCATCTTCGGTTCATATGTGTACTCTGGTGGTATGGCCGCCCAGATATCTACATTATCATTAAATGTTTTTGCTATATTACCGCTAATATCTCTCGCATATATTGTAATATTAAATGGAATTCCTGCTGTCTGGGTACCGGGAGGGATAATAATCTCAAAATGGTGAACAAAGTCGTGTACATTGAAATCGACATATCCATCGATTATACCGTGCCAGTAGGCTGGATTCTGCTGAACGGTTATTCTTTTGTCGCTTCCTACGGTATTCAATATGACTTCGTCAATCCTATCGCCGCCTCCGTCCAGTCGTATCTGATAGCCTGGCAATGGAACCCAATTACCTAGAGAATTTTTAATCTTGGCATCGGGATCGTTGGACTGGAAAATGATATCCGCAAATTGGGCATAATCCCAACCGAGTGTAGCCGGGGTAATTTGGTCTCCAAATTCATTACACGCCATTACTTTAATCTCAAACTGAACTCCCTTGGTTACATCGATGCTTCCCGCCACGGGGTAGGTCTCAACTCTCAACCTGGCATAATAATCAGCGTATAAAAGTGAAGGCACAAGAGTTAATATCAGACAACTTGATAACAATAACTTCCTGCAAAACTTATCCATTTTCCCCTAACTTCCTCCCTTTCCATTTTGCGTCTTCTGCTTTAAGTATATTCTAAAGATGTTATATTTGCGTTAAGAAAATGTTAATTTTTTGTTAATTTTTGAGCCGTTAAAAAATTTACAAAATTTTTACAATTTTCTTACAAAATTGTAACATTAACGATATACAATAATATTGAAAGGTAGATACGAAAAATAGGGATAGATTAAAGCCTTGCCTGTTGGGCATGAATAGAGGAAAAAAGGGAGAAGTTCTGTTCAACAGGCACTTCTCCCTTCTTATTTTCACAGGACTCCCCGATTTCCTGGAGTCCTCCCGAAAGGGAGGCAAGACCCTGCTTTCGCAGGGACTCCAGAGGTAGAGGAATAGAATGGATAAATTTTCAAAAATTGCTGAAACCTTGCTTTCGCAAGGACTCCAGAAGGTTTTAACCATATTGTTACTAATCACTTTTGCTTTTGGGGCCTGGGCCGCAAAAATTGTCCAATTGGAGGAGATAAGCGTCGAAGAGGCAGCCGGAAAGACAAGGGTAGTCTTGATTAATACTGGTCCGGTAGACTACACTTGCTTCATTCTGGACTCACCTCCAAGGCTAATAATAAATTTTGTTGATGACAATGTTTATAGCAGGGAGAATGAAAGAATAATGGTAAATAAGGGTCTTGTGGAAGAAATTCGTTCCGTATATAAAAAGAGCGGAGGAGAATCTACTCCCTATCTCGATTACCTCGTGTTGCAGCTCACCCGGCCCTCCTCGTTTCATGCAGAAAGAGAAGAGGATTCCATAGTTGTAGATTTAACACCTATCCTTTCAGAGACCCCCCTTCCTAAAATAGAAGGAAAATCTCCAATTTCGGTAAAAGGAGAAGAAAAAAGTATAAGAAACCTGGAAGATTGCTTGACCATAGCCATAGCTAACTCTAAGACGCTTAAGATTGCTCAACAGGAGGTCAGGTTTGCCGAACTAAAGGTTCGAGAGGCAGCGAGAGGTCTCTATCCCTCCCTCGTAGCCAAGCTGGACGGGACCGATGGCAAAATAAAGTCACTGGAGACAGGAGGAGTCGATGCGGGATTTAGAGAGACAGAGTTCGGCTTGCAGATTGGGCAGCCACTCTACCAAGGAGGGAAACTTAAGTCTACTCTATCCCAAGCAAGAGTGAGGTTGGAAATAGCCAGAAAGAAATACGAGAAGACAAAGCAGGATTTGATTTTCGATGTGAAAAAGGCTTACTATAACCTCGTGAGTTCCCAGATAAATCTTCATGAACAAGAGAAACTCTTACACGAGGCAGATTCAATTATGGAACAGGCTAAAAAGAAACATAGATTGAATTTGGTAACCAATGAGGAACTTCTAAATGTTCAATCTCAATATAATCAAGTCTATTACCAAAAGATTTCTGAAGAGAAAGACTGCTCTTTGGCTCTACTAACTCTCAAGCAATTAATCAATCTTGAACAGCCTATTTCTGTGGAAATTGATACCCATCTTGATTTCCAAGAATTGGGTATCTCCTTAGACCAATGCCTGGAACTGGCAGCGAAACACAGGCTAGACCTCGCCATCAGCAAACTTTCTCTAAAATTCAGTGAGCTGGGGAAAGAGATTGTAAGAAGCGACCAGAAGTTCAAAATTGACCTGACTGGATTCTATGGTAAAGGTGGCGGTGCCTATAAAACGGAAGAGCTCAAGGTTTCCGACTCCTGGTATGCTGGAATTAAAGTTAGCAAAGCTTTAGGAGGGAGTACAATAAGTTCCGGCTATACATTTGACCAGACCAATCCAAAATTGGGACAATCGGCGAGAACCGAGTCAAACACAGGTTCTGTTACATTTTCCTTCCTGGACAATTTAAAAAATCTTTCGGATGAGAGAGAAGCTGATATTGAGTACGAAAGGGCTGTCAACGAAGTCAAAGAAACAGAACAGAAGGTCGAATCCGAAGTAAAGGAAGCCTATTTAAATTACGAAAAGTCACTAATCCAGCTTGAAGCTATCTCTAAAGAGATAGAATTCCGCAAGGAGGGGGCGAGAATTGCTAAAGAGAAAAGTAAACTGAATCTCGCTCCCAATTCCGAAGTTTTAGGAGCAGAAATAAACCTGACCAGTGCTCACACTTCATACAATGAAGCGCTTGCCTATTACCACATAGCTCTGGCCAGTTTAAATAAGGCGATGGAAATTGACAAGTACGAGTGAGGTGAAACGGATGGCACATAAATGGATTAAGAGAAATAAACTCATTTTTATAGTTTTGGTTCTCGTAGGAGCAGGTATTCTAATGGCAGTAACCTCCAGGCTGGGTAAGCATCTGTTCACCAAAGGAAAACTCTTCTCCTCAATAAAGCGTGGAAAAGAGACAGGAGAAATCCAGAAGAAAGCTGAGAAGGAGACTCAATTGAAGGAAGAAGAAGTTCCGGTCAACGTGTTTAGAGTCGTCAAGGGGACATTCCAGGACACCCTCTCTGCAATGGGCACCATAAAAGGAGGCTCTGAGATAGAGCTCAGATTCCAGATCGCGGGGGTGATCGAATCGTTCAATTTTCGTGAAGGTGATAAGGTAAGAAAGGGAGAAATTATAGCCCGCCTGGATCAGGGTGATGCCCTACTGAAATTGAAACAGGCACAGATTGAATTGGGAGAGTACGAAAAACTCTATTCCATCGGAGCCATTGTAAATACGAAACTGGAACAGGCCAGACTAGCTGCCAGACTCGTCTCCTCAGAATTTGAGAAGACTTATCTCCATGCTCCCAGGAATGGAATAATCGGTGATAAGAATGTTGAAGTTGGAGAGTTCATTACTCCCAACGTGAAGGTAGCCACTCTTGTTGCCCTGGAAAATGTGGTTGTGGAACTGGGAATTATCGAAAAAGAGATAGACCGGGTTTTCTTAGGGCAAAAGGTCACAGTAAATGTTGACACCTACCCAGGAATAGACTTCACTGGGAGAGTAGGTAACATCTCACCTCTAATAGCAGGAAAGAGCAAGACATTGACAGTTAAGGCTAACCTGGATAATCCCGGCGGGTTACTGTTGCCGGGGATGTTTGCCCGTGTCAAAATCTCCATATTTGAAAAAGAGAACGCCCTTATTATCCCCAGTGATAGTTTGGACAAATCGACTGGAGAGTTCAGGGCGTTTGTGGTGGGAAATGACAATGTCGCTTATGGTCAAAAAGTAGAGGTGGCATATCTCTCTTCGGATTACGCTCAGATCGCTAGTGGCTTGAATGAGGGCGAATTGGTAGTTGTAGAAAAGCCAGAGAGTTTAGCCGAAGGGAAAAGGGTAAGAATAATCGAGGTAAAAGAATACGGCAAACCCGAAGAAGAAGTATCTACGGTTAGTGAAGAAGGTGAAGAAGGTGAATAATAAATGAGACTATCTGGTTTTTCTGTTCGTAGACCAGTAACCATAACAATGATTTTTTTGGCAGTGACACTTTTCGGTTTTATTTCCTGGAAGAGGCTACCCCAGGAATTATTTCCTGCCATAGCCTATCCTCAAATGACTGTAGTCACCCTCTATGGAAATGCAGCTCCTGAGGAGATTGAAACCCTAATCACCAAACCGATTGAGGAAGCCATTGGAACAGTTAAAAACTTGAAGAGGATAAAATCGATTTCCCGGGAAGGCGTATCAATGGTTACTACTGAATTCGACTGGGGAACGAATATGGGATTTGCCCATCTGGAGTTAAGGGAGAAAATAGACCCGGTAAAGGAAATATTACCCCTGGAGGCAGAAGACCCCACCATAATGCCTGTCAATCCTTTCTCCCGTCCGATTATGATTTTGAGTATCACAGGCAACGAGACGCCCCAGGAACTCCTAAAAATTACTCGGCGAATCAAAGACAAAATCGAGAAAGTTACAGGGGTCGCCTCGGCAACGATAAGTGGAGGAAAAGAGAGGGAAATATTAGTTGAGGTTGACCAAGGAAGACTTCAAGCTTCTAAAGTATCTATTCTATCTCTTGTGGAGGCTTTAAAGAACTCAAATCTAAATTATCCTGCAGGAACAACCAAAGGTAAACTTTATGAGTATCTCATCAGAACCATTGGCGAATTCAAAACTGTCCCTGAGATAAAGGATACGGTAGTGGAAGTAGATACTCTCAATTCCCCAAAGCGACCTCAAGAATTCGGCCAGGAAGAGGAAGAGTCAAAGCTCGACGAAGATAAGCGCCTCATTCTCCTTTCAAATTTAGCCACTGTGAAAGATACACTTAAGGAGGACAAAAGTTTCTCCCGTTACAACGGGAGGGATAATATTTCTTTAGCTATCCAGAAGCAAGCCGAAGCTAACACTATTCAGACTGTAGAAAGGATTCACACCACTTTAGAGGACTTAAAGCTTTCATTGCCCAGAGGAATCAATTTAGATGTTATATACAACGAGTCGATTTTCATTAAGAAATCTATTAAGGGAGTCAGGGATGCCGCCCTCATGGGAGGCGTGCTGGCTTTCTTAGTCCTTTACCTATTTTTAAGGAGTGCATGGGTTTCAACAATTATCTGTACATCGATTCCTATCTCCATTATGGCTACTTTCAGTTTAATGTATTTCAAGGGAATCTCCATTAACATGATGTCTTTAGGGGGATTGGCTTTGGGGGTAGGAATGCTAGTGGATAACGCCATTGTTGTAATTGAGAACATATTCCGCCACCACCAACTGGGGCTCCCCCGGAAAGAAGCTGCGGTTAAAGGTGCGGAAGAAGTAAATGAGGCCATCACCGGCTCAACACTAACTACCATAGCAGTTTTCCTACCTATGTTATTTGTTGTCGGAATAGCCGGACAGCTCTTCAAGGATTTGCTCTTTACTATAACCTTCTCTTTGATAGCATCTCTCCTAGTGGCTGTAACTTTGGTCCCTCTCCTGGCAGCAGGTAAAAATAAAAAAGGTGACAGGTACTTTTTTCATCAACCTTATTCTCCCACCAATTCCTCCGCTCCCGCAAATAGAGAAAAAAGTACCTGTCACCTTTTTTCCAAAATTATGGATATCTACTCCAGATTGCTTTCCAGTTGCCTGGCGCACAAATTTCTCACCACAATGGTTGTCCTGTCTCTATTTGCCCTTAGTCTCCTCTTCCTTTTCACTACTAATCGAGAATTCATGCCCAAAATAGACCAGGGTGAATTCATTATAAAGGTGAATATGCCCACAGGCACGGCGCTTGAGGCTACCGATTCCGTAACAAGAAAGACAGAAGAATTACTGCGTGAGATTCCAGAAGTTAAAGATATTACGGCCACTGTGGGCTCCTCTTCAGAAAACGTCCTGGAAATCATGGGTTCCCATCAGGCCCAGGTGGTAGTAAAACTGTGGAGGGGAGAATTGCCAAAAACTATGAAAGATAGTTCCCAATTCCATCCTCGAAAGGCCCGTTCAACCCCAGAAATAATCCAGGAACTGAAATCGAGCCTCAGAAAAGAGAAGACAGTTGCCATCGCTGAGATTGAATATATTCTGGAGGAGAGCGCCCTCAAGTCTACCCTGGAAGTTGCTGCACCAGTAGTACTGGAAATAAAGGGGCCAAGACTGGATGTGCTTAAGAAAATTTCCGAGGAAGTAACTAAAGAAATCGAATCTATCACCGGAATCTATGGAGTGAGGAGCAGCCTGGCGCTACCTTCCCCGGAGACAAAAGTTCATGTGGACAAGGATAGAGCCGCTGTTTATAACCTTTCTGTAACCGATATAGCCCGAACTGCCCTTATTGCGATTAGAGGATATATGGCAACTAAGTTTAAAGAAGAAGGCCGGGAAATAGATGTGACAGTGAGACTTAGACCGGAGGACAGGGCAGATGTATCCAAGTTAAGGGCTCTGACAGTCCATTCCAACACAGACATAGAGGTTCCCTTAGCAGAAGTTGCTACTCTCACTACGGGAAAGGGTCCTAGCGAAATAAAACGGCTGGACCAGCAAAGGGTTATCCTGATAACAGCCAATATTTTTAAGAGAAGTCTGAATGATGTAATAAGTGACATTAAGGAGAAATTGAGAAAATATCAGAATATTTCTGACTACTCGGTAATCTTGAGCGGCGAAACACAGACGATGAGAGAGTCGTTTGAAAGCTTAAGGTTCGCTCTGATCTTCGCCATAATTCTCGTCTATATGATTATGGCTGCACAGTTCGAATCATTGTGGCAACCTTTCATAATCATGTTTACACTCCCCTTCTCTTTAATTGGGGTGGCTTTAGCTCTACTTGTAACACATACCTCATTAAACGCCATAGTATTGATGGGTGTTATCATGTTGGGTGGTATTGTGGTCAATAATGCCATCGTTCTAATTGACTATATCAACACGGTAAGAAGAGAAGGAATTGAGACCGAGAAAGCAGTTAGGAGGGCGGGCACGACAAGGCTTAGACCAATCTTAATGACTACGCTCACCACTGTTTTGGGACTACTCCCTCTGGCTTTGGGCTTTGGCGAAGGAGCCGAGTTGAGTGCTCCTCTGGCAATTACGGTGATAGGAGGACTTTCAACAGCCACTTTCCTTACTTTATTTATTATACCCTATTTCTACTTAATCGGTGAAAAAGTTTTTGAAAGAAAAAAGATAAATAATTCTGAAGTGTAAAGCGTCCCGACAAAGGAGTGTAAAGCGAAAGCTTTACCTTGTCAAACTTTCGTTTGACACTCCAAATAATCTTTGGAGTCCTCCCGAAAGGGAGGTTATTAGAAGAAAAATAGAGTTGACCCCATTTTTTTCTTTGGAGTCCTCCCGAAAGGGAGGTTATTAGAAGAAAAATAGAGTTGACCCCATTTTTTTGTAAAGAGTGCCCGACCAAAAAGGAGGAAAGCAAAATGTGGAATAGAAAGATGAAGATGTTCTGGATGAACCACTGGGTGAAACTACTCATAATTTTTGGCAGTGTGACCATGGTGATTTTGGCCATAGTAGGACTACTCTCATTGGAGTCTTACTATCTCCATATGACTCTCGCCCAGTTACCTCTTACTCTATTGATGGGTGCAATTCACGCCTTGATCTTTGCCTATGTCATTATCAGCATGCAAACTGGTACGCTCCTCAAGTTGAAGAAAACCCCTATCAAGAGTGAAAATGTGGATGTTACTTTTAACGATGTAAAAGGTATTGATGAAGCCAAAAAAGAGGCGTTGGAAGTGGTGGAACTCATCAAGGACAGGACACGCATTAAAAAGATTGGAGGAAAAATTGTAAGGGGACTTTTGATGGTCGGCCCTCCGGGTTGCGGAAAGACTCTTTTGGCTAAGGCCATAGCTAAAGAGTCGGGTATACCCTTTCTGTCCATGGCGGCAAGTGAATTTGTGGAAATATTTGTGGGAATGGGAG
>Ga0315296_10000983_pt1 | contig 25207 bp, 20 predicted proteins | sample YL17G14_18_MG_FD_203921 | JGI IMG/M metagenome (GOLD analysis project Ga0315296, IMG submission 203921) | Sediment microbial communities from Yellowstone Lake, YNP, Wyoming, USA - YL17G14_18 | ecosystem: Environmental > Aquatic > Freshwater > Lake > Sediment | place: USA: Wyoming | collected... | reverse complement strand
TCGGATACGGTCCTGATCCGAATGAATGCATAGAACTCCTTATAAAGAGATGTAAAATCCTCCTCGCAGGTAATCATGACTGGGGAGTTCTCGGGCTCACAGATATCTCATACTTTAATGCATATGCACGTGCTGCAATACTGTGGACAAAAAGTGTGCTTACAGAAAAGAATAGTAAATCACTCAAATTATTCCCTGTGAAAAAAGATATGAAGAAAGGAGATATTCTCCTTGTGCATTCAACTCCAAAGGAGCCTGAAACATGGCATTATCTCAGCACACTCTGGGATGCAGAAATAAATTTCCATTATTTTGGAAATAAATTCTGTTTCCTCGGGCATAGCCATCAACCGTTTATTATAGAGAGGCTTCCGTCAGGAGAGATGGTTACCCATAAAGAGTCAGCCTCAATACGGAAGAGTGGACGATACATAATAAATGCAGGAAGTGTCGGACAGCCACGCGATGGTGACCCAAGGGCATGCTATGCGATTATCGATGACGAGAATATAGAGACAGTGAGAGTTCCTTATGATGTTGAAGCTGTACAAAATAAGATGAGAAAAGAAGATCTCCCTGAATTACTTATAGAAAGACTTTCAGTAGGAAGATAACACTACCTTTGCGCAAGATAAGCCACATCATCTGTTTTAACTTCATTGGTATGGTATAATTTAAAAATTGGATAAAATTTGAGGAGGATTCCTTCTGGTTAATAATCAAAAGCTTTATTTAATTCTTGCGCTGCATAACCATCAACCTGTAGGAAATTTTGATCACGTATTGGAAGAATCTTACGGAAAGGCATACCTGCCTCTTCTCAAAATACTTAACCGGTATCCCTCATTAAAGTTTGTACTTCATTATTCAGGCAACCTTCTGTCATGGCTTGAAAAAAGACATCCAGAATCCTTCGAAATGATACAGGCACTTGTTCGTGCAGAAAGAGTAGAGATACTCTCAGGCGGGTTTTACGAACCAATACTCTCTGTTATCCCGGAGCGTGACAGGGTTCTACAGATAAAGGAACTTTCAGGGTATATCAAAAAACATCTTGGCTATTCACCAAAAGGTATGTGGCTGGCAGAAAGGGTGTGGGAACCACATATGCCAAAACATATCTCCTTCGCAGGCATTGACTATGTACCGGTTGATGATTACCACTTCAAGCTTTCAGGTCTCGAGGAGGGTGATCTTTTGGGATATTATGTGACAGAAGAAGAGGGTCACAAGCTGAGTGTATTTCCCGGAAGCGAGAGACTGAGATATTACATACCATTCAAGAACATTGATGTAATCTTTTCTTACTTCAGAGAGATATATATGAGAGGCGGTAGTCCACTGCTCACTATGGCAGATGACGGAGAAAAATTTGGTGTGTGGCCTGAAACCTATACGCACTGTTATGAAAATGGGTGGCTTGAGAGATTCTTTAATGCACTTATAGAAAATTCTGACTGGATAGAGACGACAACGTTTAGTGAATATTACTCGAAATTCCAACCAATAGGAAGGGTATATCTTCCCACTGCATCATACAGGGAGATGGGTGAGTGGGCACTCCCTCCTGAACGTGCACTGGATTATGAACATATATTGACCGAGATGCAAAAGTTAATTGGAGACAAGGCAAAAAGCCTTTTGAGAGGAGGGATCTGGCGATCCTTTTTTGTGAAATACCCGGAGTCAAATCACATCCAGAAAAGAATGTTCCAGATAAGCAAAAAGGTACACAACGCAATAGGAAAATCAAAAATCAAAAATCAAAAATCAAAAGAAACTGCAGACTCATTATTGCACGAACTGTGGAGGGGTCAATGTAATGATGCATACTGGCATGGCATCTTCGGAGGACTGTATCTGCCACATCTGAGGTCATCTCTGTACCGTCATCTTCTGAGAGCAGAGTGCATAGCTGATGGCATGCTTCATGAGAAATTAACTGTAGAACAGTCTGATTTTGATTGTGATGGGTTTGAAGATATTACTATCAGTACAGGAGATATTACATTCACAATAACAGAGCAGGGTGGCAGTATGACAGAGCTCTCTTTGAAAAAGAAAGGTATTAATCTGTTTGATATCCTCACAAGGAGGCCTGAGGCTTACCATTCAAAGATAACACAGGCATCAGCCGCTCATTCAGGTGAGACCAAAACTATTCATGAACAATTCATAGTAAAAGAAACGGATATTACTGATTACATGGTATATGATAACTATAGGCGGGCTTCGCTTCTTGACCATTTCCTGCCACTTAATACAGTTCTCGATGATATGATGCGTTCGGAGTATGAAGAACTCAGCGACTTCATCGAAGGTATCTATTCATTTAAAAAATTTAAAAAAGGAAATACAATTACTGTTGCTCTCTCAAGAGAGGGCTTGGTAAGTGGCAATTCCCTTAAGGTAGAAAAAACATTAAGACTTATCGAACCCCTGAAGCTGGGGATTCATTATCAGATTAATGGAATATTTTCAGGACTGTTTGCTGTAGAGTTTAATATCTCCTTTCTCGGCTCTCCCTACCCATCAATTATTGTGAATGATAAAAAACTTCCAATAAGAGGCAAAGGAACTCATAAAGGGATTAAAGAGTTTTCTATTAAAGATGAGTTTTTAAATCTCGGGGTTGGTTATAATTTTGATGAGGAGATAGATCTCTGGCACTATCCTGTCGAAACGATATCCCTGTCAGAAAAGGGTGTGGAGAGAATCTATCAAGGGACTGCATTTCTCTTTGTGAAGAAATGTGATTTTAGTGATGAGAAAAGGTTAGGGTTCACTATAGAATTTTCCCATGACTCGTAAAGTCTTAAACTCGAAGAGGAGAACAACAAACAAGAGATGAAACAAGATACAAGTCAGAGAATACAAAGCAAAGGGATATTCGCAAAGATTATAAAAATCAGCGCTCTTTTCTCTCTACTCTTTGCTCTATGCTCTTCTGCCATTGTGTATGCTGATGATACACCGCTTCACAAAATGCGGGATGAGGTGATTTCTTATTTCAAGCCTATGAAAGGGAAAGTCACTATGGTTGAAGGGAAAAAAGTTGTTTTTACCCTCGGTGCAAAGGACAATGTGAAGACAGGCATGCGATTCAGTATACTGAGAGAAGGGATTCCTTTTATACACCCTGTGACAAAAGAGCCATTGGGGAAATTAGAGTCCTCTATCGGAAAACTTGAGGTAAAAGAGGTAGGCCCTGACCAGTCAACAGGTTATATTATTACCGGTGATGCAAAAGAAGGAGATAAAATCAGAATATCAGAGTCGAAAGTGAGCATGCTCTTCTGCCAGTCAAATGATATTGACTGGTATTTAGCCGACTCATATTACAGAGTACTCAAGGAAACAGGAAGATTTAATATGATTGATACGGATATTGAGACAGATAACCCGTCAAAGGTTATTGAAGAGGCAAAAAAACTGAAAGCAGAAGTTGCCCTTCTTGTAACCGCAAAGGCAGGAGAATCAGAAACCCTTCTCACACAAAGACTTTTCTGGGCAAATGACGGCATGAAGTTTTCTGAGATGGAGGCAAAGGTCGATGTTGCCTATGCGAAAAAACTGAGATTTGGTGAGGAATTATTCATATCTCAGACAGGAGAGGCATGGTTACAGTTTGACATGCCCTATGGTGCACGATTTATCACAATAGGTGATATTGATGGTGATGGGAAACAGGAGATTTTGCTCAGCACAGGAAAGGATATCAGGGTCTATACGCCTGGTATAGACCTCCAGCCTGCCCTTGGCGGAGTCCAGATAACGGGATTTAGGAGCGATGACCATTTATGGGTTGATACTATTGATCTCAATAAAAATGGAAGAGATGAGGTAATCATCACCTCATTGAGTGGAGATGATGTCACTTCTTATATTTATGAACTGAGAGGTACAGAGTTTATTCTTCTGTATAAAGGAAATTTCTTCCTGCGAAGATTAGAAAACAGGCTTATAGCCCAGGCATATTCAAAAGCTGAAGGGTTCGATGGAGATGTGTTCAGTATCGTATGGGATGGAGAATATAAAAAAGGTGACAGAATAAAACTTCCCAAGGGTGTGAATATTTATGATTTTGTATATGTTGATGATCCTCACACAGGGAGAGTAATCCTCGCATATGATGAAGATGGATTTCTGAACATATATAATGAGAAGGGTATCAGGATATGGAGGAGCAAGACAGATATGGGAGGATTCCTCACCACATTCAAGAAGGCAGCTCCCACAGTGATGATTGATAGGGGTAAATGGTCAATAAAAGACAAGCTTTTGCTGAGAAATAGAGAAGTTCTCTTTGTGAAGAGGGTTCCCCTTTTCGAGATGGCAAAGGGGCTTGGGTATAAAAGCTCTCAGATTAAAAATTTGTGGTGGAATGGGCTTTCGATGGAGGAAAGTGTTCTGATTGATGATATAAGAGGCTCTGTCATTGATTATGCAGTTGCCGGTGATAAAATCATTGTTCTTGCAAGCCCGATGTTTGGCATCAAGCATGAAAACATACTCAAGGGTGAAAATCCTCTCAGAACAATGTTGTATATCTATTCGATGAAAGGAAGGTAAGGGAGTAGAGAATTGTTATTAACCGGCCGGATACCAAAACACATAGGCATTATAATGGATGGAAATGGAAGATGGGCTGAATTACGCGGTCTTCCAAGGATAGAAGGCCACAGACGTGGAGCAGAACGCTCAAAAGAGGTCATTGAGGCAGCGGCAGAACTCGGGATTAAGGCATTAACCCTTTATGCCTTTTCTATTGAGAACTGGCAGAGGCCATCATCAGAGGTCATGACCCTTATGAAGCTGCTCGAATTCTATCTGAAAAAAGAAATTTCCGAGTTGATGGCAAAAGATATTGTTTTCAAAACAATTGGTGAGACATGGAGGCTCCCGGAGGATGTACAGAACCTCATACGTGAGGCAGAAGAAAAGACTGCCTTGAACAAAGGCGTTACCCTCATTATTGCATTAAGCTATGGTGGACGGAATGAGATTCTACGGGCTGTGAAGAAGATACTTTCTTCAGGTGTCAGACCTGAAGCACTGACAGAGGAATCTTTTGATTCTTACCTTGATACCGCCGGATTACCTGCCCCGGACCTGATTATCAGAACCAGCGGAGAAATGCGGATAAGTAACTTTCTCCTCTGGCAGGGCGCATATTCGGAACTCTATTTTACGGATACGCTCTGGCCTGATTTTACAAAGGAGGAATTATTGATTGCGATACGAGATTATCAGATGAGGGAGCGGAGGTTTGGCGCCATCTTTACGAGATCAGATGCACCTTAAAAGACTTATTGTTGCTGCAATTCTTCTTCCTATCATTTATGTCTCTATCATGTACCTTCCTCCAGGATATTTTCTTTTTCTGGTGGTTTTCTTATCACTTATTGCCACGTCAGAATTTTATTCTATGTATCATGTAACAGGGATATTAAAGTATGCAGGAATATTTTTTGGAATCTCTATACTGAGCGTATCTTATATATCAAAAGATCTTCTGCCGGATATCATTATTCTCTCTGTAATGGCCATTATAGGGATAAGGCTTTTCTCTAAGAAGAATCCTCTCTCCTCACTTTCCGATATTTCTCCCTCTGTCCTTGGACTGCTTTACATTCCTGTACTCTTCACCTTTCAAATGAAGATCAGAGAAATCGGACCTGAGTGGGTCATTTTTCTTTATGCATCGGTATGGTCATCGGATACACTGGCATACTATATCGGAAAAGGGATTGGCAAAAGAAAACTTTATTCAGAGGTGAGCCCCCATAAAACCGTAGCAGGTGCAGCAGGGTCGGTTATAGGAGGTGTACTCGCTGTATTTATTTTAAAGGCTGTCCTTATACCACTGTTGACGGTATCCTCTGCCTTAATCATTGGTGTCATAATAGGAATTATTTCTATAATAGGTGATCTTGTAGAATCCATGTTCAAACGTGACGCAGGGGTTAAAGATTCAAGCACTCTCATACCAGGCCACGGAGGCATATTAGATAAAATTGACGGGGCATTGTTTGCAGGACCAGTACTTTACTGGATGTTAATAATCCTAAGAATAATAGAGAAATAACGTTATGAAGCGATTGACGATTCTTGGTTCAACAGGTTCCATAGGGAGAAACGCCCTTGATATAATCTCACACCACAGGGATCAATTCAGGGTTGTTGTACTGACTGCAGGGTGTAACATTGACCTGCTTGAAAAACAGATAAAGTCTTTTTCTCCTGAGGTTGTTGCAGTTGCCGATGAGGTGGCAGCGAGTGAATTGCAAAAGAGAATCGGGAAACATCATGCTCCGCACATACTCTCAGGTGCCCACGGGGTTGCAGAAGCTGCAAGTTACGGAGATTCAGATTTTGTCCTCTCCGCAATTGTCGGAGCTGCAGGGTTGGTTCCAACAATAACAGCGATACGCTCTAAAAAGACAATCGGGCTTGCAAATAAGGAAGCACTTGTGATGGCAGGAAAGGTCATGACTGATGAGGCAAAAAAATATGGAGTGAGAATCCTTCCTGTAGACAGCGAACATAGTGCAGTTTTACAGTGCATTGAAAGACATAGAGAATCTGATGTGAGGAGGATTATACTCACTGCCTCTGGAGGAGCTTTTGCAGGTAAAAGTCTTGACGAGTTGAACAATGTGACTCCAGAAGATGCGCTCAAACACCCTAACTGGAGTATGGGAAAGAAAATAACTATAGACTCTGCAACTCTTATGAACAAAGGGCTCGAAGTAATCGAGGCCCACTACCTGTTCGGCATTGAACCGGAAAGGATAGATGTACTTATCCACCCTCAAAGTATCGTGCATTCTATAGTTGAGTTTAATGACAGAAGCTGTATTGCACAACTCTCGTTACCTGACATGAAAGGGCCGATTGCGTATGCACTTTCTTATCCTGAAAGACTTGATGATGTCATACAGGGACTTGACCTTGATAAAATTGAATCTCTTACCTTTAAAAAACCAGATCATGAATGCTTTCCGTGCCTTTCTTATGCATACATGGCTCTAAAGGCTGATGGCACCATGCCTTCTGTGCTTAATGCAGCAAATGAGGTTGCGGTCGATGCATTTCTCAAAGGCATGCTCAGGTTTACCGAAATACCTCTTGTCATCAGAAAAACGATAGACCAGCATGTTGTATCGTCTCACACAGGAATAGATGATGTAATAGAGGCTGATAGGTGGGCAAGAAAAAATGCAGAAGAAGTTATTAATTCGTTAAAAAGTTAAAAGTTAAAAATAAAAACGCAAAATTGAGGAATATTTTTTAAGCTTATAGGAGATAAAAAATGACAATTTTATACGCACTATTACTCCTCGGAATACTTATATTTGTGCACGAATTCGGACACTTCCTTGCTGCAAAGCTTATAGGTGTAAGGGTTCTGAAGTTCTCACTCGGTTTCGGGCCTGCGCTTCTCAGGAAAAAATATGGAGATACTGAATACCTCCTGTCATCAGTCCCTCTTGGTGGGTATGTGAAGATGCTCGGTGAGAGTTCAGAAGAGGAGCTTAAAGAAGAAGAGAAACCAATGGCGTATAATTACCAGACAGTGTGGAAGAGGTTTTTCATTGTATTTTCAGGGCCTCTCTTTAACATCGTATTCGCTGGATTGATATTTTTTCTCATTTTTTTATATGGCCTTCCAGTAATGCTCCCCGAAGTTAAAGATATATTGCCTCAGACACCCGCTGAAAGAGTGGGGATTCTGAAGGGAGATACTATTACTGCCATTGATGGTTCTCCAATAACTCAGTGGGAAGAGATGACAAAAATTATCCATAGTAGTCCCGGCAGGAGGCTCAGTGTTGATATTAAGAGGAACAACGAGATTATCAAAATATCAGTTACTCCAGAGAAAAAGACAGTTAAAGATGTCTTTGGTCAAGAAAAAGAAATTGGAATAATAGGAATAAGTCCTTCGGGTAAAACCTTCATAAAACGGCAAGGGCTTTTTCAAGCCGTTGGTAACGCAATCCAAAAGACATGGGAGGTTTCAGTATTAACGGTAGTGGCTATTGTAAAACTTATTCAGAGGATAATTCCGGTGGATACCTTAGGGGGACCCATACTGATATTCCAGATGGCAGGTGAACAGGCATCCATCGGTTTTTTAAATTTTTTTGTATTCATGGCAGTTATCAGTATTAACCTCGGAATATTGAACCTGCTCCCTATTCCGATTCTTGATGGTGGACATGTATTGTTTCTTGGAATTGAGGCAATCAGGAGAAAACCATTACATGAGAAATTCATTAAAGTTGCCCAGGGAGTTGGACTTGCAATAATCATATTCATAATCGTCCTTGCAACATATAATGATATTATGAGGTTGATTACAGGTAAGACAATTCCATGAGACCCGCAACCATAAAAACACAGGTTTCATCAGGTGGCGTTATATTTAGAAAAAATAATGATATGGTGGAGATTGCCCTTGTATCCGTGAAAGGTGGTAAAGTCTGGTGTCTTCCCAAGGGAATTGTGGACAAAGGAGAGAGTCCTGGAAAAACTGCCTTAAGGGAGGTGTCAGAAGAGACAGGGCTGAGAGGAAGAATCATCGAGAAACTCGGAGAGATAAAATACTGGTATTACATAAAAAAGGGAAACATAAAATGCAGGAAGACTGTGCACTTTTTCCTCATGGAATATGAAGGCGGAGACGTTGCAGATCATGACTGGGAAGTAGACAGTGCCTCCTGGTTTCAGATTGACGAGGCACTTAAGAAAGTCAACTATAAGAGTGAAAAGGGATTGTTAGAGAAAGCAAGAAAAAAATTACTACAAAATGAGTGTGCCGTCTCATAAATAACTGGTCATTCCGAACCCTGAAAGTGTCATTCTGAACTTGTTTCAGAATCTCGAAAATGCAGCCATCAAGTGACCCTGAATCAAGTTCAGGGTGACAATGACAGTGTATAGAACTGTTAGGGACAGTACACTTGAAACTATAAATTTGACATTAGTAATCAATTATCAGAATATAATTTTATGAAAAAAATATTAGACTGGAATGAACTTAAAGAGGTTGTTGACAGGTTTAAAGCCAGTGGTAAGAAGATAGTCTTCACGAATGGCTGTTTTGATATTATTCATATCGGACACGTCAGATATCTCAAAGAGGCAAAGGCACTCGGTGATATGCTTGTTGTCGGTTTAAATTCAGACAGGTCTGTCTCTCGTATAAAACCAAATAGGCCCATCAACTCCCAAGATCATAGGGCAGAAGTCTTATCTTCTCTCGATATGGTCGATTATGTAACTCTGTTTGATGAAGAGACTCCCTATGAATTAATTAAATTCCTGCAGCCTGATAGACTCGTGAAAGGTGGTGACTGGAAGAAAGAAGAGATTGTCGGTTCTGATATTGCTCAGGAGACGTACAGCCTTCCCTATATTGAAGGAGTATCGACTTCGGAGATAATAGAGAGAATAAAAAGGATGAACTCATAAGTAACAGATTAGATTTATTATTACAGACACGCCAGATTATCTCCCTCTAAGATTTTATGAGTCCTCAAACTCAAAGGTTCACAATTTTTCTTGATCACTTCATGTACTCGCAAGTTTTGATATCTTGACATATTTTCAAGAATTTGTAATAATTGTACTAATACTACAATATTAGGAAGGAGGTGTTTAGATATGGCTGGCGATTATAAATCCTTTGGGGATTTTTTCAAAAGCCTTCGGAGAAAAAAGAGAATTACGCTAAGAGAATTTTGCATCAAAGCGTCGGCTGATCCAGCGAATATCAGCCGTCTCGAACGTGGGGCGATGTCGCCACCGCAGGATACCGAGATACTCGAACGGTATGCAAAAGCGCTCGGCATAGAAGTAGGAAGCGATGACTGGTATACTTTTTTTGATCTTGCTGCCGCAGATCGGGGGATCATCCCCAAAGACCTTCTATCTGATCACGAAGTCGTAAGAATGCTCCCTGCATTCTTCAGGACATTGCGAGGTCAGAAGCCGACGGTGGAGGAGATGACCAAACTTGCGGACAAGATAAGGAAGAGTTAGTTTTGCTATGATGGACCCAAGGGAATTTAAGGCTCCATTTATTACGATTGAGGATATAAGAAGTGCAGTTGCTGAGTTTCGCAACCGATATTGGCCACGAGATACAATCCCGGTAGATATTTTTGTGATAGTTGAATTCGAACTGGGCATTGAAATACGCACAATCGTCAACTTGAGAGAGACCGGCGATGTGGATGCTCTTTTACTTGGCAACCTCAAAACAATCGTTGTTGATCAGAATGATTTCCTGAATGAGCGGGCCCAGAAGAGGCTGAGATTTTCGATAGCACATGAGATCGGACATCTCATTCTTCACCAGGACACCTTTTCAAAGATTCAATATTCCTCGATTGATGAATGGATAATTTTTTTCCAACAAATACCCGAGGATCAATATTATTGGATAGAACAGCATGCATATGAATTTGCCGGACGCCTGCTTGTACCGAGAGAAAAACTGATAGAGAAATTGAATGATGCTGTTGCTTTGGCAAGAAGTTCAGGCTTTGATACATGGGATTCCTCTGGTGACTCAACCCGCCAATTCGTAGCTCATGGCATTGCAAAATACTTTGAAGTATCTGATCAGGTTATAGAAAAAAGATTAATCAGAGAAAATCTCTGGCCACCAGTTCCGAAAGGAGAGGGCAATAATAAATAGGTATGATGTCCCCGGAACAGGGAACTCCGCAGGATTCTTTGGAGTGCTTGTGAGGAGTTTATAAAAACAACCAAATTATGCTTTAAATGATGATGCTTTAAAATGAGTGCCAGTTTAATCAGGATAAACAGGGATTATTATCAGAAGTTGCAACAGGCATATCACGACTGTGAAGTTATACAAATTGATAATTCTCTATCCAAGTTTATTGAGCTATGTACAAAGATTATTCTAACGTCGCTTAAGAACGACCAAAATATCATCATTCAAGTACCGGAATCATTTGATAATATGCAAGATTTTATTTGCAGTCTTTATATAAACTTGACGAAGTGCGCTTTTGTTAAATTTGTGAACTATCCAGATTTCAAGATCGGTGATAGCCTTAAAATGCGCAAAAAGACTGGGAAGGGCAAGGAAATAGAATTTGTTATAGAGAACATAGTTGGAGACTCATACACAATAAAAGAAAGGTTAAGGACAAGAATAGAAAAAGATAATGTCCGTTCCCCTGTGACAATTAGCCATATAATATATGAAAGATTAGTTAAAGGTTATATTAAAATATCTGACAGGACAAAAAGCAGAAGGATAGAAAGTTACTTTGATTTTATTAAGGCTTTAATCCCAGAAGAAAATTATGATTTTATTCCCACAAGCTTTGATAAGAAGATAGTTTTTATTGGCAGCAAGAAAGCATGGAATGAATTAGGAAGTTTTTGCTTCAAAGCATTCAATATCCAAAATTGTATCCCCGCTATTTATATTCCAGATCCAAGAGATGATTCAAATCCCAGACCACCACAACCGACCGTAAAAATAGACCAGCCCATTGCCTTTTTTACAACAAGATTTGAAACTTGTTATAACCAGTTACTGACAAAAAATGAAACAGTAGATTTAATCATGCTGCTTGATGCAGATATAGCATCCGTAGGACAAATACTCATGGATCAACACAGGTTTAATTATAAATTTGTCGCTTTAACAAGCGAAGAAACCCAACAGCACAAGGATCTTTTAAAATGGAAGTGGTATAAAGAGGAAATAGATTTAATAGACTCCTTATGATTAATCAGGTAGTTGAAATAAAAAGTCCGGAATTCACATTGCTGTTAAATAACTATGAAGAGTGCATAACATATATTAGCCTTGAGCCGTTTTATATTCAAGGATTGAAAAGTTATAACTCAATACTCAGAAGTACATTCAATCTAATCCAAGAGGGAGACGATCTGATCCAGAGGGTAAAACTCAACAGAGAATTGGAAAGAGAACTTGAGAAGTGCGGTGGTTATACCATTGATTTCTTAAAAGATAAAAACCCTAAGGAAGCATTAATTTCTTTTATTCAGTTTCTTAAGGACAACAAACTCAAGCTCAATCATCTTATTAACCATTTAGTATCAGTCAGGCAAAAGAAAATTATCCTATGCGATATTAATGATTTTGATTTTCTGAAACAAACCCTGACCAGTAAAGGAATAGCAAATATTTCTTTAGTTAATTATAAAGAACTCAGGAAAACAGCCCTCAAGGACGAAATCGTAATCTTCTATAGCTTAAATGGCAGAAAAGATTTTGAATTGATTTATAGTTTTGATGCTAAAGTTGATTTGATTCTTTATCGTCCTGAAAAACATATTTTAGATTCTTTTCTTCAAAAAAGGAAAAATGAAATTGAAGAAGAGTTGTTATCTCAAGATAGATTTAAGATTTGCGGTATTAAATATGAGAAATTGCCTGACCTGCCGATTGAATTGGGAAAAACCATTGAAGGAATATTGGAACGGGTAGAGAGTTTATCGGAAAGGGAATTTGAAAATTATAAAGAAGACTCTGACGAAATTCTCGCGGATGATGAAAGAATTATCTATAAGCTTACCTATCAATCTCATGATATGGATTATTTAGAAGCCTCTGAAACCGTATTTAACGAAAATGCCGACCTCATCAAGGTTTTCAAAGTCCAGGAAGGCAATAAAATAAGGGTTTACCCGAAAAAGGAATTTGCAGAGAATCTTTACAAGGTAGCCTGTGAGATGGAGCCTGATGTTTTTGGCGTGGTAGAAACCCATTCGGCACTTTGGCATAGCATCTTGAAAAAGCTAAATCTAAGTCATTCAGCCATATTACATAGCAAGCTTAAAGAAAAGGGATTAAAAGTTAGTGATATTACTGTGCGGGAATATCTTGCTGGCAAAAGAAAATTCCCCATGTTCCATAGAGATTTAGTAGCTATGGCAGAGTTGAGCGGAAATAATGACTTTAAAATTAAATTATCAGAAGTAAGGAAATCGAAACGGTTGTATAATAGCACGATGATTGCATTAGGCAAAGGATTAAAGCAGGAAATAAAACTTTTTCTAAAAGAAGGAATTGTTGGTGAAATATTATTAAAGCGTAATTTCACTATGGAAACCTTAAGACAATTTATCGAAAAGTACATGCCTATCAAAACGGTATGCAGCAAAACTATTTACGAGCAAGAGCAACAGGGTGAAAAGCTTGAGATATTTAACTTTCATGAGAGTGAACTATGAGCTACGAATCAGCAAGAGAAATAATTAGGAAGAGGATTGAATCGGAAATAATTGGTCCCGGTTCTGATTTATTTTTATGCTCAGACCCTCAATATAAGGATGAAATTATTGAAGGCAAGCCGCTAAGTAGATATTTCTCCGGCGTGCTTTTTCCAAATATGAAACAAAACGACTCGGCTGATACCGGTGAAGAAGAATATAAAGAAGATTTACCACCTGAAGAAGAGGATTTTGACAACACTCAAGGGGGTTCAGAAGATAAAGAAAAGACTAAGCCAATAAACGATATTGATTATGGGAAAGAAGACAACAACAAAGACACAGGCGGTGAAGACGAAGAAGATACAGCGCCTAAATATGTAACCAATACATTTTACCCTTCAAATATTGGCATTTCATTTTGTCTGGATAAATCCTGTCAGAAATTTCATGTACTGGTATCATTTGGCAACTACAAGAAAGCCAAATTCTCTGATATAAAACTACGCTATGACGGCGATGATATTCACTTAATCCGGGAAAACGGACTTGATTTTATTGTCGGCTATGATGAGGAAAACAAAATACTGTACCAGAAAAAAGACTTGACAAGAACCGAGAAGGGTGAAAAGACAGATGAATTTAAAAGATTGCTATCAGGTATTCAATCTTTAAGAAAAGATAATTATAATCTTCCACTTGCAAGATATATTCAAAAGCTGTTTTTTAAAGATAAATATAAAAGATACAATAATGAAATTCCATTTGAGGTAAGAATTGTTGAATTATTAAAAGCAAAAGATCAGCATAATACATACAATCTTTCTTGTCTGCCGAATTCTAATCCCATGAATTGGCATAAAGACCTAATAAACAGCCTTGTATTACACATTAAGCTTTACACCAATGACAATCCTAAAAAATATTATGTAAAAGTCCTTTTGGAAAATGCGCTGGTTTTAAACAGGAACTTATTCTCTCAAACAAAAGAGAAGACTAATCAATGCTGCTTATTCCAACCCGAGATAAAGGTTCTAAGTGATAAGTTATTGCCATTCAAAGAATATGGCGAGAGAAAATATTACTTAAAAGACAGCGAAGATGAGCAATTGGATTTCTTATTCCGTGACAAACGTGCCTATGGAATTGGACACAATACAGGCTGCACATGGGAAAACTATGCGGAAGACAGCGTAAAACCCAAATGGATAAAAAGTACTTTTACCCCCGAGTTTGATGTAAAGAACCAAAGTACAAAGTCAGATAAAATCGAACCTCATGTTCTAAATATTAAAAACCTTTCGATATTCAGCGAATACTCAAAAGATAAAATCCTTCAGAATCTTAAATCAATTGTACATGCTTATGAGAAATGGATTGATGAGCAGTTGTCAGATAATGGTGACAAGAAAATCGGATTGGAAAATCTTGAAAAGTGCAAAATTATCAAACAAAGGATTTTAGAAGGGATAAACCTGTTAGCTGAGGATGAATTTGCTTTCAAGGCATTTCAGTTGGCAAATGCAGCGATCTATATTCAAATGTTTCAAAACGCACACAATTTTAAAGACAGAAGGGGAGGATTTGAGGTATACGAGAAGATTAATGAAAAGCAATTATCCTTCTCGGATTATTACACCGCAGGTTATCCAGAGCCAACTGAATTACCAAAATGGCGGCCATTTCAACTGGCTTTTATCCTTCAATCGTTGAAATCATTTACTCAACCTGAGTGCAGTGAAAGAAAGTTAGTGGATTTGCTGTATTTCCCTACAGGCGGGGGAAAGACGGAGGCATATCTGGCAGTCTCAGCATTCTTGATTTTCTTGAGAAGGTTGAAACACCCCGATAAATATGACGGGGTAAACGTGATAATTCGGTATACGTTACGTCTGCTATCTGCACAGCAATTTGAACGGGCTACAAAATTGATTCTGGCGTGCGAATTTATCCGTGAAAATTACATTCAGGAATTAGGTAACAAAAGAATATCTATCGGATTTTGGATCGGGGGCAAAACAATCCCTAATAGACATCAGGATAGCGGATACACTCAAGGGGCGAAATCAAAATATGACAAAACCATAAGAAGACTTCAAAATGGTGAGCCCACTATCAACCCATTTCAAATAACAAATTGCCAATGGTGCAATACCAAGACCATATCGAGAGTAAATCCAGATGATAAGCATTTTGTATATGGACATAGACATCCCGGAAATAAGCTTTTGAGTTTCTGCACCAATCCAAATTGTCACTTTTCAGAAAATAAAGGCGGCTATCCCATGGTATTGATTGATGAAGATATTTATGGGAATCCCCCGACCGTTTTGTTTGCAACCGTCGATAAGTTTGCGCGGCTTGCATGGGAAGGAGATGCAATTTATTTATTCAATACTGCAAAAGGCTATTTACCGCCGGAGTTAATAATTCAGGATGAGTTACATTTGTTAAATGGTCCATTAGGCAGTTTAGTGGGGCTATTTGAAAATATTGTACTTGATTTATGCTCCAGTGAAGATCGCATCCCAAAAATAATTGCTTCGACTGCTACTGTTAAAAATGTCGGGCATCAGATCAAAGGTCTTTACGGAAGAGAGGTCGGCATCTTCCCTCAATATGCTACTAATGCAGACGATACATTTTTCTCAAAACGATTAGGTGAGTCCAAACGTAGGTACGTGGGCATTTTACCTACAGGAAAAACAACCATGATGACAAAACTGAAATTGCTGGCTTCGTTGTTTTTTGCCCGCCTTGAGATATTAGAAAGCAATGAACTTAGAGAATGTGCCGACCAATACTGGACTATCCTGTCGTATTACAAAAGCCTGAAAGAACTCGGAAGATTTTCAAACAAAGTAACTTCCGAACTAAAACCGATAATTCAGCAACTGCAGCAACGGCTTCTAAAAAATGATAACATGAGGGCTCATAATTACTATAAATTAAGTTATCGTACTCTTGAGCTAACAAGCCGTATCCATAATGAGAAAATCAAAAGAAATCTTGATAATTTAACGATCGAATTTAATGGTGACATTAGAGGTCATAAAGCTTATGAGCTTGTACTTGCAACGAATATGATTTCGGTCGGCTTGGATATAGGCAGATTAGGAACCATGCTTATTAACGGTATGCCTCCTAATACAGCAGAATACATTCAGGCAAGCAGTAGAGTCGCCAGAGTAAACGAGGGGATGGTTATTACACTCTTTGATCCCAATAATACACGAGACCTTTCTTTCTTTGAAGATTTTGTCCAATACCATAAAACTTTTTATAAACAGGTTGAGCCATTAAGTGTAACACCTTTTGCAGAGAGCGGTCTGGACAAAATGTTATTTACCGCCTTAATTGTTTTTTGCCGTCATAAATTGGGCTATGCTGCAAATAATGCTGCGTCAGCTTTAGCAGATAACGAAACCAGGGCAAGACTCAAAGAAGGTTTTCAGCAGATATTCAAACAACATCCATTTTTAACGCCGGAAGATAAAGAAAGAATGATCTCGAAGATGAATAATTATATGGACAAATGGAAAGCCTCTATTGATAGGAAGCCGGATTTAAAATATTATTGGTATGGACACCCTGACGTTTCATTATTAAAACCAATGGAGGAAAATCAAAATGATGAGGATATCTTAGTTGCAATGCAGTCCATGCGTAATGTTGAACTTAACGCGGATATCAAAATCAAAGCATATTGATAATGCCAAAAGATAGAATTAAACATGGAAGAAGTAAACTGATTTCAAATTACGGAGGCGTAGGTTCTCTGATAGAGACAGAGCACTGCTCTGTAATTATAGAAACCTTTGACAACTGGCATTATGGAGATCTTCAAAACAGGATATCAAAATACATAATAAGAGACGATAGGTTGTTAAATCGTCTGAAGACTATTTTCAAAAACTTGCGGCACATTGTCCAGATACCAACGGAACAAAATACCTTTACTGACCAGATATATCCTACAAGCAATTATTTTTCGAAATGGTTTTATTGTAACAAGTGTAAACGGTTTGCAAATTATGATACATGGAAGAGCAGGTGGACAGGTAAAGCCGATAAACTTCATCCTCCTGTCTGTTCAAATCCCGAGTGTAGGGAAGAAAAATTGGAGCAGGTAAGATTTGTAATGACCTGCCCCGATGGTCATATTGATGACGTTCCATGGAGACACTGGAATATCCTATACGATGACGCCAATGAAAATACGGAAAAAGCTGATGAAGAAAATCAAAAAACGAGAGGACCAAGAATAGATTTAACACGCACTTGCTGTGACAATCAGGATTTGGTTTACCAGATTAGTAGAGAGAATACAGAACTGTCAGGTATTTTTATCAAGTGCAAATCTTGTGGCGAACATAGATCCTTAAGCAGTATTTTTAATTATGAAAGACCTTGCACTGGAAGAAAATATTGGAACGGTCAGATCAATGGTCAATTCGATAACGAAAACTGTGAACGAAAGATGAAAGTAGTTGTCAAATCCAGTAACAGCGTTTATTACGCTAATACAATCAGCAGTATTTTTATCCCTGAAACACAAAGCCCCTTAGACAATGAAACACGCGTTGAGATTGATAATGCACTCGATAGCGGCTCGATGAGCAAAGAAGAGATTATCAAGTTTTTCAGTATTTCCAAAAAAATACCTCAGGAGATAATCAGAAGTTATTTTGAGACTGGCGACACATCATATATTCCTGATGTTGCTTTCCGCGAAGAAGAATACAACTACTTTTTAAAAACCAATCCACCTGAAGACCATCAAATCAAATTCCGTTTGATTGATTGCAAGAATATTTTATATGGATTTGAAAAAGTCATAAGGATTGATAAATTAAAAAGAATTGTTGTTCAAACTTCTTTTACTAGACAAGAGCCGATAGATATCGATTCGGTTTTGCTGGAACAGGGTCATCAAGATTACGGGTATGCTGTAAAAAAACAACCGATATCTAAGAATAATTTTGAAACAAGACGACTTCCAGGAATCGAATGTTATGGAGAAGGGATTTTATTTGTTATAGATAAGCAGCAGATAGAAAAGTGGGAAACACAACCTCAGGTAATTGACCGAATCAACAAAATAAAGCAAAATGCGGAATCGTCATCATGGAAATACCACAAAGTTCTTGCCAAATCTGTCACGCCAAGAAAAATACTGATTCATACGGTGTCACATCTTTTAATGAGAGGATTGGAGTATGTGTGCGGATATTCAACTGCTTCACTGTCAGAGAGGTTATACGTAAATGACAACATGCATGGCTTTTTGATTTATGCATTTGACGGCACAGACGGATACATGGGCGGATTATCAACCCTTTGCAATGATTTGGAACGAATAAGAGAAATTATATACCTTGCTATTGACCGAGCAAAAGATTGTTCATCAGACCCGATTTGCATGGAATCGGAGGGACAGGGTGTATCAGCACTGAATTTAGCTGCCTGTCATAGCTGTTCTCTCATCCCTGAAGTTTCCTGTGAACTATCTAATCTTTTCTTGGACAGAAAGATCTTGGTTGATATGACTTTTGGATTTTTTAAATAACCATGAAAAGCCATGATAAATAGTTGACACTTAAGCGCTGAGGGGGTTCAGGCTTGCAGACGTGCATTTAGGCAGGGAATTTGGGAGTAATTCCATCCCCCATAATTGACTTTATTCGTGGGATTTTAGCTCCAAGGAGGGAAAAATATGAAGGGGATGACTTTTCTTAGAACCATCTTAAACGTCCTCGGCAGACTTACAACGTTATGGTTGACAGTGTTATGTCTGCTGGCAGGGGGTGTTATTCAAGCCGATGCCTTTTGCATAGAGCCAATCGGTACAAAGCGAGGCAATACGGTCATGTACTTCAAGGTGCCGGCTCTGTTTCGCTTCTGGTATCCGACGGCAAGCCGCATTGCTACCGATCTTTTCACAACTCCTGTGCACGAGCGTGCCACGAATATTATTTACGGATGTAATAACGATGAGAATAAATGCACAAACAACGGTGATTCCAACCCTTATGCTACTCCAGCCATCATGGCCGGAAACCGATGGAACGATAACCCGCCGTTCCAATTGACCTCGACCAGAACGCGTTTCTGCAAGAAGTACGTTGGCACTACTATCAAGGCGCCATATTTCGAAGAATGCTGGTACATGCTCTTTAGGGATGGTGAAAAAAGGGCAGAAAAAGGAGAATATTTCGATGCTGACTCGGAAACCGTGCTGCTTTATCGTGTGCACTTCGGCGATATGCAGTTCCTTCACTCAATGGCATCGCGTGACGGCGAAGAGGCGCAATCGACGAAGGGCAAGATTATGATGTGGGCGGAGTTTGCATATAGACTCGCGATTGGAGACATAGATCGGGGTATAGAACTCAGAAAGATTGGCATTCCGGGAATGGAGACTCTTTTTAAGAATCGCGGTTGGACCGCGCAGCAACTCTTTACTCGAGGCGACCCCACTTATAGGAGCGAGAAAGATTTCCGTGACTTTGCCCTTGGATCGTTGCTACACCTTATTCAGGACAGTTTCTCCCTCTCCCATACGGAAAGGGACGAGGCAAGTGGAGCCAAATGCGAAGCAGTGCCTGAACTATACAAGCCAGGGAAAATTCTAAGCTTTCACTCATACGCGAACCAGGACAAACGCAAGCACGCTGATGCTGATAAGCAGGCGGCTTTGTCTATCCATCTTGCAAAGGACCAGCCAAATGCTGTGGATGTCGGAAAAACCCTTAAGACGCACTACGACCTGAAAAAGCCCTGGGAGGAAATTAGGCAATACCTCGAATGTGTTTTCGAACTTGAAGATCCGATGGCTAAAGCAGGCCCTGGAAAAGACTTTCAGCCTGATTAGCGCAGTATGAGAAGAAGGAATCAATACTATCCTTTACAATGTCTGATAGGTGAGATCATGCTTTTTACAATTCATAGCTTTTCTCTCACTGCAATTGTTTTTTCGTGTGCCTCTAAGCCCTCGATAGCTGCAATTGTTTTTACGGTTTTTGCAAGTTTCGCAAATCCATTTTTTGTAAACCATAAAAGACTCGAGCGTTTTACAAAGTCATAGACTCCAAGCGGTGAGGAAAACCTTGCTGTTCCTCCTGTGGGAAGGGTATGATTGGGGCCTGCTGAATAATCCCCTAAGGTCTCGGGTGTCCACTTTCCGAGGAATATCGCGCCGGCATTTTTAATCATGGGTAAGAGATTCATTGGCTCTTCAGTCATAATCTCGAGGTGTTCAGGTGCAATAAGATTTGACAGCTTCACCGCATCTTTGAGATCCTTTGTGAGTATTATCGCACCATAATTTTCAATAGATTTTCCTGCAATCTCTTTTCTTTTCAGCGCAGCGAGTTGACTCCTGATTTCCTTATCAACAGCATCAGCTAACCTCTTCGAAGAAGTGATTAATAGAGATGATGCAAGCTCATCATGCTCTGCCTGTCCGAGTAAGTCAGCAGCAACAAAAGCCGGATCTGCTGAGTCATCAGCAATAATGAGTATTTCACTTGGACCTGCAATCATATCGATGTCTACCTCTCCAAAGACCATCTTCTTTGCGATTGCAACATAGATATTTCCCGGACCGACAATCTTATCAACTTTCTTTATTGTCTCTGTCCCATATGCCATTGCTCCAATCGCCTGGGCTCCACCGACACAGTAGACCTCTCTCACCTCAAGCATTTTAATTGCTGCCATGACATAAGGGTTTATCTCTCCTTTCGGAGCAGGAACACAGAGGGCTATTTCTTTTACTCCTGCGACCTGTGCAGGAATGACATTCATCAACACAGTGGATGGATATGATGCCTTGCCACCTGGTACATAGACGCCGACCCTTTCAAGAGGTCTTATCACCTGTCCTAAAAGGCTATATTTTTCAGAAAATGACCATGACTCCTCTTTCTGTCTCTCATGGAAGGCCTGTATTCTGCTGGCTGAGAATTCAAGAGCCTTTACTACATTTTTATCGGCTTTCCTTGCATATCTCGATATTTCATGCGGCATTATCCGTAATCTTTTTACGGCTTGAAAATCAAATGCCTTTGTATAGTTGAAGACTGCTCTGTCACCATTTTTCCTCACATCATCAAGGATGGCCTTAACCCTCGGCTCAATCTCCGGGCTGCTCCCTGATGCACGTTCCCTGAGAACCTTACAAAAGGCAACTATTTCTTTGTTGTTTTTAATCACCTTCATGTGAGGTAATTTTAGCCTGTAAGCTCTAATTATTCAAGAACCTTTATGAAGGGCTAACATTTGACATTCTCTACTGTTCCCAAGTAAAGTGATATTCGTGGGGAAAAAACCAAGCTCAGGTAAAAAATTTATAATAACTGAGATCAAACAAAAGATAAGACTTCTCAATGTAATAACTTCATTTATCATAATTACCCTTCTCGCCGTAATCATAAGATACCTTTACAAGCCTGTGAGTGAAGCACTGGAATTTTTACCGGACATATCCATAACCTTGATAATCGTGATAATTCTTTTTCTTGCAGCTATAGGATTTTACATCTCAAGGGTGGTATCGAAACAGGCTGTTTATAGCATAGAAAAATACAGCAGCAGGCTCGACAGGATTCTTACCATTACAAGAAATTTGAGAGAAGAGATATACGGAGATATCCTCCTCAATAAAATTATGGACCATTCACTTTCAATAACGAATTCAGATGCTGGTGCTATCCTCCTTATCGAAGATGATAACCTTAGTCTTCAAGAAAGTGAAAGGTGACAGGGCGAATAAACTTTTAGGTACAGTGGTTACAAAAGGCAAAGGTATCGCAGGATGGGTTGCTGAAAACGGGAAACCAGTGCGTATAGAAAACGCAAAGGATGACGAGCGGTTTGACCCTGATGTGGATGGCATAGCAGGCCAACAGGTAAACACTATCCTTTGTGTGCCTCTTATGATGAAGACAGGTGTCGTAGGTGTTATAGATCTCCTGAATAAAAAGGGTGGACTTTATACTGCGAGAGAAGAGGAGATGATCACCTATCTTGCAGATCAGGCAGCTATATCAATAGCAAGAGCAAAGTTTTATGAAGATCAAAAAAACTATGAGATACACCTTACCAATATACTCCTTGAGACTATAGACACCCAGATTGCTGAAAAGATGGGTCATTCAAAGAATGTGGCAAGGTATAGTAACATTATCGCAAAGGCTATAAATATGTCAGAACAGGAGAGAAAAAGATTGTATTTTGCCTGTCTCCTTCACGATGTTGGATTTTTAAAGATAAAGACCGAAGATAATTTTAAACCAGAGGAGTTTATGAAACATCCCATCATAGGATATGAGATGATAAGTCCGATAAACTTTTATGCAGATATCGCCACGTTTATCCTCTACCATCATGAGAGGTACGATGGGTTTGGTTATCCAAAAGGGCTCAAGGGTGAGGAAATTCCCATCGGGGCAAGAATAATCGCAATCGCTGAAGCATTTGATGCAATGGTGAGTGAGACATCATATAAAGTTCCCATAGGCTTTGATGCCGCCATAGAAGAGCTCAAACGCAATGCCGGTAAACAGTTTGACCCGAAGCTCGTTGAAGTATTTGTCGACAATATGACTCCTGAACTCTCAAAATAACCTAAACATTGCGTAATTTACCTTAACACAGTGGGGCAGATATGATGAAAAAGGTTTGCCATCTATACCGCATAGACCTCAGTGTGGCCAGCCAGTCTTTTCTAAAAGGCACTTAAGGTGGAGAATGCAGTCATGTGCATAAAAAAATAAAATCTAATAGATTTGCAAGGGTTTTTCAGCGTATCTGCCTCACATTTTATGCAACAATAAAGATAATCCACTGAGTATTTCCTTTTCTATATATTCAAAACTCTGTTTTTTATCTTTTTCGTTCATATACACTGAAAGTAATCTTTCTGCACATCCTTCAGTTTTTTTGTAACCAATTTTTCTGGCATGCTCGATAAGGCCCCAGTCTCCTGTCTCAGTGAACTTTCTGAATGCTTCGAGTATTTCGGGAAAGAGAAGCCTCCTGTATCCTCCGAGAAATACGATATAAAAGCCGAGAGAGCCTCTTTTCTGGTTTTCGATAATATACTTGAGCATACCTTTTTCAGAAGTGTCTGACAGCAAGTCTTTGACCCCGCGGGCAAAGAACTCAACTTTACCACAAGGGATGTCTCTCAATAAGGTTTTCCATTCATCTCCAAATTTTTCTCCTTCAATTGCCTCACCTATCTCATGGTGTATGAGTGTTTCTATCTCGGAAAATGCAACTATGGAAAGACGCCCGTCAATATCCTCGGAGGGCTCTTCATCAGGTGCAATGCCATAGCTCGAAAATGCGAATGCAAGAGACTTTTTGGGTCCCCTGAGTTTCAGTTCTTCAAATTTTTCCCAGAGGAGTTGTCTCATTGTATCAGCCCGGGTAAATATACTACTATCTTGCAACATGGCAGGATAAGCTGATAGGTCTCTTACATATTCCCTGCCTGCTCTATAAACGGTATATTCTTCCTCTGTTGTTTTCGATATGAGGTCAGCAAGGAAAAAAGAGGGTTTCATATGAGCACCATAGCCAGCACCATAAATAAGGCCCTTTTTCTCTAATACATTATTGATTTTATCAACCTCAAATGGATCATAGGTGTTCCCATCAACAGCAATATCAATAAAATCTTTATCTTCAAGTTCCTGCCATAGATGTTCCCTCTCGGATATCCATTCTGAAATCTCTTTTTGAGGAGTCTTTTTCCAGGGTTTTATGCCATTTTCAATACGATAGAGTTCCCTGAGTCTGAGCAGGAAACCGCAGAGAGAATATGCTCCCCAAAATCGTGCATCAGATATGTCGCAGTTTTTCTTGATTTGGGAGATAAAGTTTTTAAGGTCTATCATTTTTGTTCTTTAAATATTTTATCAGAAGTAAGGCAGAAGGAGTATAAACCAATATTCATTTAAGCTAGAGATTGCGAGGAATCGAATTGGGTGATAATATTATAGATTATGAAGAAAATTAAACTTCTCCTCGAATATGATGGCACAAACTATCAGGGCTGGCAAATACAAAAAAAAGGCCTGACTATTCAGGGAGTCATTGAAGACAGGATATTAAAAGTAACCGGAAGACAATCGAGGGTTATTGGTGCAAGCAGGACTGATGCAGGTGTGCATGCACTCGGCCAGGTGGCTACGTTCAGGACAGAATCACAGCTTGACCCTGACACAATAAGCAGAGCATTGAATGCCCTGCTTCCTCAGGATATCAGGGTTCTTGAGGCGTCCCAAGTTGATGATTCATTCCACCCACGAAACAGTGCTCTCAGAAAGAGCTATTTTTATATCATTGCAAACCAGAGGATATCCTCAGCATTTCTTTACAAATATACATGGTTGATAACGCAATCTCTTGAACTATCTCTCATGGGAGAAGCAGCACAAATACTTGTTGGCACGCATGATTTTTCTGCTTTTAGAGGCACAGGGAGCGATATAAAGGATTGCATCAGGGAAATTTTCTCTCTGAACATTGAAAGATTTTGGAGACTTGATTTTATGACCGCAGCCCTGAATGGTGAGTTCATAAGGATACGAATCGAGGCGAATGGTTTCCTCAGGCATATGGTGAGAAATATTGTAGGCACTCTTGTTGAGATCGGGAGAGGAAGGATTTTGTCAGAGAGTATGCTTGAGATTCTCAACTCACATAACAGGAGACGTGCCGGGCCCACTGCGCCTTCAAATGGCCTTTTTCTGGAAAGAATCCTATATTGATACCTTTCATAAAATAGAACTTGACAAGATTCTACTCAATTTATATGATATGATATGATATATAGGAGGATAAAATGGCTCCCGCAGTAAAAGATTATTATGAGATACTTGGAGTGAGTAAGAGCGCCTCTCCGGATGAGATAAAGAAGGCTTACAGAAAATTTGCGCGCAAATACCATCCTGATTTAAAC
>Ga0315296_10000981_pt1 | contig 25215 bp, 16 predicted proteins | sample YL17G14_18_MG_FD_203921 | JGI IMG/M metagenome (GOLD analysis project Ga0315296, IMG submission 203921) | Sediment microbial communities from Yellowstone Lake, YNP, Wyoming, USA - YL17G14_18 | ecosystem: Environmental > Aquatic > Freshwater > Lake > Sediment | place: USA: Wyoming | collected... | reverse complement strand
CTTAAGCGGGTTTTGGGGATGAAGCCTGAAGTGAGGAAGGCCGAATGAATCTTGAGGACTTTAAGCTTTTATATGTGTTGTCATGTATCGCGTTAGGTTTCATTATTTTGTCGCCGACATTGGCTATGGTTATCAAGCTTCCTGGCGGAGAGAAGTTTTCGGAATTGTGGACTTTGGGGTCTGAGGGTATGGCTGAGGATTATCCTTTTAACGTGAAAGCGGATGAACCTTACACGGTTTATTTGGGCATTGGTAATCATATGGGCAGCCTGGAATATTACAGGGTTTATGTCAAGTTGAGGAATCAGACTGAGCCTGTCCCATCCGCGGTTAATGGAACGCCAAGCACTCTGGAACCCCTCCTTGAATATCGTGCGTTTCTAAGTGATAATGAGACTTGGGAAAAGGAAATTTTGTTTTCTTTTGAAGATGTATCCTTCGACGGAAACGTCAGCAAGGTTTCAAAGCTTGTTATAAACGATTGCAGCTTTAAAATTGACAAAGTTGCTATGTGGGACGAAGAGCGTCATGGGTTTTATTATCAGCTGTTTTTCGAATTATGGCTTTACAATGCCACGGCCTCAGGTTTCCAATTTCATAGCCGGTTTGTTTGGATCTGGCTGAACATGACGGAAAGTTTTTGAATTCTGTGTTAGCCTAAATATTGTTCAATGTTCTAGAAGACTTTTCTATAATAGTTTAAATCAGAGTCAGAACAAAATATAAACAGAAATGATTGGTGCTTTATGCGATGATGGAGAAAGGAGAAAGAAACGATAACCAAACCTTGGTGATAGTTGCTGCATTAAACGAAGAGGAAGGCGTAGGTCCGACTCTAGCCGAGATTGAACATTATCTAGATGAGCCTCTTTGTTTAGTTGTTGATGGGCGAAGCGTAGACGGAACAGCCAAGATTGCTGAAGCAATGGAAGCACAGGTAGTGTTCCAGAAGGGCTCAGGTAAGGGCGACGCTATCGCAACTGCCATTGAACACGTAAAGGGATTAGACGTTGATTATGTAGCTTTTATTGATGCTGATTTCACTTATCCGGCGGAGTATTTGCCGAAGATGATTAGAATTTTGGAGGAGAACCCAGCAGTTGGAATGGTTTGTGGAAACAGGTTTAACAATCATTTTCATTTGAAGGCTATGCATAACATGTTTTATCTGGGAAATAGGCTTTTGGCTTTCACCCACAATTTTTTGAACGGCGTTGATATGCGTGATCCGTTGACTGGTTTGAGGGTTGTACGTTGGGAAATCGTGAGGGATTGGAGGCCTAAATCGAAAGGCTTCGACGTTGAGGTTGAATTGAACCATCTTGTTGAAAGGAAAGGCTTCGGCATAAAGGAAGTACCGATTCATTATAGGCCGAGGCTTGGAGAAAAGAAGCTGAAGCTTAGACATGGGTTGACAATTCTCAAGAGAATCTTGCTGGAAAGTATATGACGTTTTTTAGGTTGGACGCTTGCACTTTTTTGAAAAATGCGCGCAACAGCAATTGGATACTTCTCAAAACGTTGTTTGCTTGCTTGTCCGTGTCCCGCGCGCGCGGTAAACTAAATGTGATTGTTTCCTTCGTGCAAAGCGATTTGAAATACTCTCAGTGTATGGAGGCAAAAAGATGAAAATATCCATAATTGGAGCAGGCGTTACAGGTCAAGCAACGGGAATAGGACTTGCCAAGCATGGAAACAACGTAATATTCTATGATATTGACAAGAAAAAGTTAGCGAAACTTAAGCAGAGAGGCTACAGAGCTACATGGGAAATCTTGAAAGCAGTATGTGAATCAGAGATTCTGTTCATTTGTGTTCCAACACCGACTGTTGACGGACAAATGGATTTCAGCTACATGCGAAAAGCCACGATAAACATCGCTAGAGTGTTAGGCAAAGCAAAAGGGTATCGCGTTCTTGCGGTCAGAAGCACTGTTCTGCCTTCAACTACTCGGTGCAAAATTGCGCCGCTTTTGGAGAAATATTCCAAACTAAAAGCTGGTCAAGAATTTGGTGTTTGTATGAATCCTGAGTTCTTAAGAGAGCAATATGCTTTGCAAGATTTCCTAGATCCAAGTAGAATAGTCATCGGTGAATTAGATAAACAATCTGGAGACATGTTAGAAAAGCTTTACGCTCACTTCAATGCCCCGATTTTTAGAACAGATTTAGATTCGGCAGAAATGATCAAATATGCCGCAAACTGTTTCCTAGCCACGAAGATTTCGTTCTTTAATGAAGTTCATATGGTTTGCCAAAAGTTAGGGCTCGATTCGTCGTTCGTAAGCAAGGTGACATCATTAGATCCTAGGATCGGCAGCTACGGCATCCACGGAGGAAGACCATTTTCTGGAAAGTGCTTGCCTAAAGATTTGGAAGCCTTCATCAGTCATGTAAAAGATAGAGGAATTAACCCAAAGTTGTTAGAAGCTGTCTCTACTGTGAACAAGGAGATAGCCTCATTCAGTAATGGTTGTGCGAAGAAAAAAACTCAAATGTAGGAGTAGGCACGGGTTCGAGTCAATGCTTTTGTTGCTTTTGATTGTTTTTAGCCTAGCCTCTTTTTCGGCTGTTCTTGCAACATATCTATTGTATTTTGGTTTGATCTATAGGGACAGAAGGGCAATTGAACGATACCTTGCGAAAATTAGGCAAAGTGGGCAACTATTGCCCAATAGCCTTCCCAAGGTTTCCGTTATCATATCAACCTTTGAAGAGGAAAGCGTTATTCAAAGAAGATTAGAGAACATAAAAAGCTTGGACTATCCGCATGAAAAGATCGAGTTAATTGTAATCGATGACGATTCAAAGGATAGAACAGCCGAAGTCGCCCAAAATACGTTGAGTCGTCTTGGGCTTAATGGAAGAGTTTTGAAAAACTCAAGTCGAATTGGCCTGAATGAATCACTTAATATTGCGATTAATCAAGCAAGTAACGACACAATTTGTGTAACTGACGCTGATGTAATATTCGATGAAAGCGCGCTGAAGAGGGCAGTTGCAGTGCTTGGTAAATTTGCTGAGGCTGGTGGCACCACGGGAAGAATAATCCCTTTTTTCAATAAAAAAAGTATAGCTAGCTCGTCTGAAGATAGTTATCGCAAATACTATCATCAATGTATGTTGAGTGAGAGCGCCGTTCATTCAGCTTTCCCTGGGAATGGGCCGTTGGTCTTGTTCAACAAATCAGTTGTGCATTCCAGCATCCCGGTCGCATCCGGAAGCAGTGACGGGAATATAGCGATGAATGTTGTGAAAAGCGGTCTCAGGTTTCTTTATGTTCCCAACGCATTGATCTATGAACCTATACCCGAAACTATTAGCCAGCAAAGGTTGCAGAAGGTTAGAAGAGCAAAACGTTTGATTCAGGTGTTCTTGTCCAATAGGGATGTCTTTTTGAATAAAAAGTACGGCCAGTTTGGCTCAAAGATATTTCCTCTAAAGTTTTCGATGCACGTTTTATGTCCGATTCTGATGTGCACTGGATTTGTCTCAACGATTGCTTTTATTCTTCTGTCTAATAGTGTCATACTTTATCTCTTGGTCTTACTTGTTTCAACTGCTATCTTACTAGCATTAGGATTCCTGCCTCACCTGCGAAAACTAGTGTTCAGCTTTATCTTGCATCAATTATATTTAGTGGCAGGCTTACTTTCATTAGCCAGGAAAACTGTCTTTTGGAAGAGAATTGAAAGAAAATAGATATCAGAACTGTGCAATTGCGCAAACGCTCACAGTTCTTAAGGCAGAAATCGGATATACACGTAGAATGGAAGGAAAGTCGGTAAACCAGTAGTCTCTGACGGTGACATACGTGCCCAATTTTGCAAGAATTCTCTATTTCTTAGGAACTGCGTTGAGGAGATTGCAGTGGAGTAAACAGAAGCTGAAAGAGTATCAAGAGAAGCGCTTGAGGGCTGTCCTGAGACATGTCTATGATTCCGTGCCCTTTTATCACGAAAAATTCAGAAGGGCAGGCGTATCACCAAGTGATGTCAAGTCCTTAGAGGATCTAACTAAACTGCCCATAACCAGAAAAGACGAACTCAGACAAGTAGATCCTTCAAAACTGATTTCCAGAGAATATACAATGGATAAATTGAAGATTCTGAGGACAAGTGGTTCAACCGGTAAACCTTTCAAGTTTTACATTAGCCCCAGTGAGGATGATTGGCGCAAGTCGATATATCTGCGAGCCAACATTAGCTGTGGACAAAAGACAAGAGATCACTGGGTTGTCGTCACTTCTCCGCATCATTTCATCGATACCACCGACCTTCAACGGAAACTTGCGAGAGCACATATACGCATTTTTGCGCAAGAATGTGTATCGCTTTTCAAAAAAATTGATGAACAGGTCAAATTGATCAGTCAAGCTAAACCAAACATATTGGACGGCTACACCGGATCGCTTTACCTTATTGCCAAAGAGGTTGCTCAAATAGGATTAAAAACGATATGTCCCAGAATTGTTTTTGGAACCGCAGACTTTGTGGATTTCAGCGCACGTCGATATATAGAAAATACTTTTCACGCACCATTTTATGACCAGTTCGGATGCGCAGAGGTTGACAGAACAGCTTGGCAATGTCCTGAAAAGGTGGGATATCACATGGACGTGGACAGTGTCATCACTCAGTTTGTTGATGAAAGAAGTGAAGAAGTGTCTGATGGAGAAAGAGGTGAGATCATCTACACCAGCCTGTTTAACTATGCACATCCTTTCATTAGGTATTCTACCGAGGACATTGGAATGCCGATGAGAGATGAGTGTTCATGTCATAGAAGGCTTCCTTTAATGAAGCTTGTCGAAGGAAGAAGAGACTCATTCCTTATTCTTCCGGATGGAAGACTTTTGTCTCCCATGAGTTTCTGGACTGTTATGCGCTATTTTGAACATGCAGATGAAATTGACAGCTTTCGAGTAATCCAGAAAAAAATCGAATCTCTAGAAGTATACGTTAAGACCAGAAATAGTCTGACTCCTCTTGAAACGCTTGAGAGAACGCTAGTGGGCCACATTCGAAGATGTCTGCAGATCGATGAGTCTTCTTTGGACGTTCAGGTGGATTTTGTTAAAGAGATTCCGGTTGACAGAAGCGGAAGATTAAGGTCAGTTATCTGCGAACTTCCCAACTTGCCAAAAATCAGCTAAATCAACAGCACTAAGCCTATTTCACATCTGCATTTAGCGCGCGCGCTTTGAATGTAAACTTCGAATTGCGTCTGAAAATCAAAGAATTCGTTAAAGTGCTATGCGTGAGATAGAATCATTTCTGGGAAGCTTGATAGCCTATGCCGAATTTTGTGAGAATATCCTGGTATCTTCTTAATGCGATGAGAAGACTTCACTGGGACAAAGAGAAGCTTGCCGAATATAAGAATAAAAGGTTAAGAAGAGTTGTGAAGTATGCTTTTGACAATGTTCGTTTCTATCATGAAATTTTCAAAGCTTCTGGCATTCACCCCAATGAAATCAAAACGTCAGACGACTTAAAAAAGTTGCCAATAATCAGAAAGAGCGATATGAAAAAACGAACAAAGGCAGATCTTATTTCTAGAGAGTTCAGTGAAAACAACCTTAAGATGTTAGGAACAGGCGGCTCAACCGGCACACCTTTCTCGGTTTATATTTGCAATAAAGAAGATGATTGGCGGAAGGCAATCTACCTTAGGGCAAATGTATGTTGCGGTCAAAAACCTCGAGACCGATGGGTTGCTGTTGACGTTGCTGAGCGTGCAGCAGAAATATCATACGTCCAACGTCTTGCTCAGATGTTTGTGCGAGAAACAATTCCGGTGACTTTGGATAGGGCCTCACAGCTAAGGGCCATTGCAACCCTTAACCCTGAAATCCTAGATGGTTTTTCAAGCATCTTATGGTTGTTGGCAAAGGAGACTGAATTGAAAGGAATAGATTGTATTCGTCCAAGAATTATTTTCGGTTCAGGAGACCTGATTGATTACTCTTCAAGAGAATATTTGGAAAAGATTTTTAATGCACCTTACTATGATCAGTTTGGCTGCACTGAAGTTGACAGGTCCGCTTGGCAATGTCCTGAACGCCTTGGCTACCACATTGACGAAGATTCAGCAATCATGGAGTTCGTAGATCATGAGGGAGAAGAGACCGCACCAGGCGAAAGAGGTGAAATCGTCTACACTAGCCTGTTCAATTATGCTATGCCCTTCATCAGGTATGCAACAATGGACATAGGAGTTCCGATGATCGCAGAATGTCCCTGTGGAAGAACGTTGCCTCTCATGAAAGTTGTGGAGGGACGAAGCAATTCTTTTTTGGTCTTTCCTGATGGGGAAGTAGTATCCCCGATGAGCTTTATCGAAACATTAAAAGCGTTTACTCTCGTCAAAGAAATAGATCAGTATCGCGTAATTCAGAAAAGCAGAAGTTTGATTGAGATTTATGTGAAGAAGACTAACAATGATGTCGACGAAGAAAGAATTGAAAATTGGCTCTTGTCGAATATTTTGGACGGGTGGCCGAAGACTGAAAAAGTTGACTTGTCAAAAGTAACATTCAAAGTAACATTCGTTGATGAAATTCCGTTGACCGGAAGAGGAAAACTTGGCGTTGTCATCTCTAACGTGACAGTCTAGCCAGTCATCCAAATCTCGGTGTTGCTATTTCATTCTGAGGCTAAAGCCTAGAAACGATCTCACACTAAGGTTAATTAGCAACCTCGTATAGCATGAAAAGAGAGATTTCTGTGGACATTCTGCAAGTCTGTACTCACGCATTTGGGGTGGCTGAAGGTGGCATTGCAGAATATGTAAACAACGTTTCCAAGATTTTAGCACAAAGGCATCGTGTCACGGCCTACGGGACTAATCCAAAAGGCAGTTTTCCGCGTATGCAGTACATTGATGGAGTAAGGGTAGAAAGATTCAAACATTTTGCTCCAGGTGGAGCCTATTTTTTTTCTTGGGAGTTACTTTTGAAATTACGCAAAAGCCAGTTTGACGTAGTTCATGGGCACGGATACCACAGTTTCCCATTACACTTTTGCACGCTTGCAAAACGTGGAAAATTCATTGCATCGACACATTTTCATGGTTATGGCCACACAGCTTTTCGCGATTCATTACTCAGAATCCTTAGGCCATTAGGCAAAAGAACTCTTCTAAAAGCTGACAAAATCGTCGCTGTTTCCGAGTATGAAAGATCTCTTCTTGAAAAGACGCTTAAGCTTAATCCGAACAAAATCGTGGTGATTCCCAACGGATTGAATCTGAGCGAATTTACAAATTTAAGAAGATATGATCGGGGCTTCAGATCAATATTGTACGTTGGAACCTTGAAGAGCTATAAGGGACCTCAGTATATTCTCGAGATTCTGCCAATGCTGGATGATGATATAACACTTGAAATAGTAGGGAAGGGACCCTTGAAAGAACGCTTGGTAAAACGTGCCAAGTCACTGAAAATCGACAACAGGGTCAGATTCTATGAAGATATGCCAAGAAATGCACTTCTGCAAAAATACGCAGATGCTGACTTGTTTGTGTTACTATCTAAGTACGAAGCTTATTCCATAGTCGTTGCAGAGGCTTTGACTGCAGGAAAGCCATGCGTTCTAACAAGGACGTCAGCTCTCACAGAGTGGATAGACGATGAAAACTGCTTCGGCGTCGATTTTCCAGTTAACCTTACTAATCTGAAAAATGTTGTAAAACGTGTTCTTGATAACGCCCCTCCCAGCAAAAGCATTACTAAATGGATTGGAACAAAAATACTGGACTGGAAAGATGTTGCAGATCGTCTTGAAGAAGTTTATGAGGAATAATCGGGCATTCGCGTTTCCAACCTCGCATGCATGATGCCATGAGGAATTGACTTTGGTGAATCTTGTCCGAGCGGCTTATTTTCTCTATTCCGCAAAAAAACATGTTCGCTGGAGTCGGCGCAAACTTCTGGAACATCAGATGATACAGCTTAGACGCATCATAAACGATGCCTACAGCAATGTTCCGTTTTGGCATTATAAGTTTAAAAAAAGTGGGTTAAACCCCTATGACATCAAAACTTTGAGTGACCTCAATAAGATACCAATCCTTAGGAAAGAAGAAATCAAAAAGGAAATTTCTCACATGATTTCAAACGATTTTGAGAAAGCGAATCTTAAACGCGTAGTCACAAGTGGCTCAACTGGACGACCCCTGACTTTCTACATAACCTCAAAAGAAGACGAGTTTAGAAAGGCGCGGCATTTGAGAGCCAACATTATTTGCGGACAAAAGATGCGAGATCGTTGGGCTGTAATAACATCGCCATACCGATTTCAAAAAATACCAAGACTTCCCCGATTGTTGAGAATATATGCGATGAATACAATCTCACTCTATGATCACCCATCTAAACAGTTGATTTCAGTTGAAAAGATGAGACCTGACGTACTAGAAGGATACTCAAGTTCTCTGTATTTACTTGCGAAGGAGACAGACAAGCAAGGAGTAGAAACCATAAAACCTCGAATAATGTTTGGCGGTGCTGAGTTAATAGAGGACTCTTACAGGCGTTTCATCGAAAAAGTGTTTGACGCGCCTCTATATGATCAGTATGCCACAATTGAGTTTGAAAGGATGGCTTGGCAATGCCCGGAGAAAACTGGATATCACATAGACGCAGACGCGTTGATAGTGCAGTTTGTGGATGAGAACGGGGAAGAGGTGTCACCGGGAGAGAGAGGTGAAATAGTCTGCACAAGCTTGTTCAACTATGCTATGCCTTTGATCAGGTACGCTGTCGGCGATGTAGGAGTGGCTTCAGCGGAAGAATGCACGTGCGGTGTCGGTTTCCCTATGATGAAGGTTATTGAAGGTCGGAGGGATTCAATTTTGTTTCTCCCAGACGGCCGTCCGCTGTCGCCTATAGCCTTCGTATATGCGATGCAGTTGTTCAGGCTGTTTGAACGTATTGATCAGTGGCGCGTCGTTCAGAAGAGTGATGATTCGTTCAGGATAGATGTCAAGAAGGCGGATGAGAAGGTTGATGAGCAGGTCATGAGAGCCGAATTGACAAGGCACATTAGGAAGACCCTTGATTTAAGCTCTGAAATAGAGGTTGAAGTAGACTTTGTGGACGACATCCCACTTAGCAAAGGTGGTAAGATGAACAAGGTTGTGTCGAAAGCTAGATAATATTCCTTAAAACAATTCAGCTGAACTACTACAGTGTAGGTGCGCTACGGTGCCCTCAAAATGAGTCTAGAAAAGCCGATTGCAGCCATTTTCATCTTTCTATATGTTGTAAGAATGATATGGTTATAGCGCAATAGTAGTCTATACCCCAGAGACACTTTTTTGCATTCCATGCGGAGCTCCATACAAAAGTTTCAAGATGCATGCATGACGCATTGTGTTTCCAACTGGCGTATGCTATTGACATACTATTTTCTCCAGCTCGCCAGACAGCTCGCACCTTTCCTATCCACACACTTGAATTTTGTTCAGTGAACCATCCCCAGTGTCTTAATCCTGCGAACGTGGCCTTTGCTAGACTGATAGCGCGCGTAGTTAGGTTGGTGTAATCTGTTTCATAATTTCCATAGAGTATGTCAAGCGGATACCAATAATAGCCTTCATGGATGTTGATGTATACTGTTGGGGTGTAGTTGCCCATCAACCATCTAAGCGCCCAAGCTTCCGGTTCGGTTGTTGTCGCCTTTGGTGGAAATTGCCGGTTCAAATCCAATCCGTTGGCGTTCTCGCGGGTGTTCTTAACATATCCATCTGGATTCAAGACTGGAATAATTATGACGGTGTATTCCGTTAATCTTGATTTCCAAAATGAGTCTGATTGGTAGTACTCGATGAGCAGCTCGGCTATTCTTAGGCAGGCGAAGGTTCCAGTTTTCTCATTTCCGTGTATCGAACCGTCTATGATAGCGTAGCGTGAACCGTTGCCAATGACTATTGCTGGTATGTCACGGCCTTCAACGCTTTGGCCGATAACCCATTTCTGTGAAATGTCATTATTTTCGTTGACTAACGAGTCGATGTAATTGTATATCCATGTCAGATTCCACCAATACTGTCCACTAGCCATCCACCTCGCATACTTCCCTGTGGGAAAGTCTCTAACTATTTTGATTGCTGGGAAAAGATGCCAAATTCCAGCCCACTCAGTTTCTGGTGTTGTAGCATCCAAATCCATTACGTAAAACCCACTTTTCGCTGCTACTCCATTCATGTGGAATAATACTACCCGATTAGGGCCCCCTGAACCTCTTTGTGCAATAACAGTTATGTTGCTAAAACTATCTAGAGCAGATGGTATCACCGTAGTTAAATAATTTGTGCCACCAGTTTCATTCATCATCCAAACCTTGTCAGCTTTACGAAAGTTTCCCCAGTCCATCAAATATGTTACTCCATTGTTGCCAATCAAAACAGCTTCAGTGCCATTGCTTAGAGATGGGTAAAGCATATTACAGAAGTCTATTACGTCAGAGATAACGACACGGGTTTGCGCGAACTGTCTAATGGCTGTGGCGTTATAGCTGCAGTCTTGTCTTGTCCAAACCACTAAACCGTCGAAAAGGTCAACGTCTGCATAGCTTGCAATTTCAGATGGGAGAAGCAATCTGTAACTTATGCTTTGGTTGCCGAAAAGCCAATAAAAGTTTCTAATCGCAGGCGCATCCGTAACTGATCCTATCACACCAAAGCTGTATTCTAGACCAATATAACGAGTGCTTATTGCTGCGGTGTCGCTGTAAGCCTCCACGTAGTGTTGCACGTTCACAATCGCGGTTAGACCAAAGCGCACACGACCCACACCTGACCCATAACGTGCAGTGTTGACGTTTGTTATAGTTATTCGTTCAACGCCGTTGATCCATCCTCGATACTCGCCTCTTGTACTATGTACTCTGATGTAGAATTCGAGACAATACCACCTTCCCTCAATTGGAAAAACAGCATCCGTGCTGTTCTGGACTGAGCCAGTGTTATTCAGACCGACGATGCTGAATCTGTCAACATTGCCAGAGCGGTAAATGCGAAAAGTACTTTGAAGGTTACCGCCAATTTCAAAAGCAATCAACCCAAACCTGTCACCATTGTCATCCAGCGGCAATCCGCTAACGATGTAGAAATATGCCCTTGCATATACCTCACTCACTGCTGGCGACAAGTCGACATAGGTGTAGGCGTATTTCATCCCAGACACTATGGCGTTCGTCTGAAAGCGACCATGATAAACCCCTTCGTAGGGATTTGTCGACGTCACCGTCGCATTGTTACCAACAGTAGTGAATGTGCCGTTCCAAGCCTTGAAGTTGCCGCTCTCAAATTCATCTTGGAAAAGAACCCTAGCCTCTGGCTGGTAATAAATAGAACCATTAGAAGGTATGACGGTGAAAGACTGCAAACTAGAACCCGCCATAATCGAGCCAACCAGAATAATAAGTAAGAAAATGGCACTGCTCAAATCCTTTGAAGCAAACAATCTCAAGCAACCACCTTGAGGTATCATTATAATTGCAATGTCTGTCACTTATTCTATTCTAAGCGTGAACCAATATGTCTTACTATTTAATAAACGATTCGCCATAAACGTTCAACGAAAATACACAACTTTAGCCGTGCGCAACAACGTCGAAGTTTGAATTATTATGGATATGGTTTCTATGGAGATTCTGCAGGTTTTCCCCTTTTCCTATGACGCAGTTGAGGGTGTTTCGGAGCATGTCAAGAATATTTCTGAGCGGCTTGCCAGAAGGCACAATGTGACGGTTTACGCAACTAATCCTGGATCGAGCCTTCCACGCTATGAGCTGTCTAATGGGGTTAAAGTGGAGAGGTTTAGACGTTATACCCCGAACGATGCTTTTTTCTTTTCTTGGGAGATGCTTCTGAAGCTGGGGAAGGTTAAATTCGATGTTGTTCATGCGCATGGTTATCATTTTTTTCCAATGCATTTTTCAGCGTTGACAAAATGCAGCGCGCGCTAGTGAATGGGTTGATAACGAAAGCCGCTTTGGTGTACGTCTTCCTGTTAATTTGAATGAATTGGCAAGACTGATTAATGGAGTATTTCATAATGGCGTGCATAGAAGAGCTATGAAAAAGTGGATAGGAAAAAAATTCTGGACTGGAGAACGTTGTAACAAGACCAAAAAACATCTATAGGTAGTAGCCCTCTTAAGAATAATTCGGTCAAGTTATTATATTGGCAAAAGCCTGTGAGAAGGTCGACAAAGTGAGGAAAGCAGTAAGCATTCTTGGATGCGTTGATATGTCAAACTTAGGTGACGTGTTTTTGCTTAAGTCGACTTTGAGCCTTCTGGGGCAGGTTATCAAATCTCCTGAATTTTACGTCCTTTGTTTTGGTCATAAAGAAGCAACGCTGAAGCATGTCCAAGGGATGAAGATCACACATGCTCCATTCACAGGCTCGGGTACGATGAACGTAGCTACTCGTATGAAGAATTGGTTACACGCTATCCAGATTTTTGGATACATTACACTGAACACCATCGGAATTAAATGCGTAAGTGAGGTGCTCAAAAAACGTAACAAAGCAGTAGAAATCATAAGTAAATCTGATCTGGTGGTTTTTGTTGCTGGTGATTATATTTCAGATGTTTACGGTTTAATTCCACTATTTATGCACTTTGGAAACTTGTTACTAGCTAAAATGTATCGAAAGAAAATAGCGTTCCTGGGTCATTCCATAGGACCATTTAGGAGTTTATTGGGAAAAATCATAGGCTTTTTTATATTACGATCAGCTAATGGAATAATAGTACGGGACGAGCGGTCATTGAGTATCGCTAAGAGGTTTTCTAGCGATCATACAAAAGTTGATTTCCTTCCAGATTTTGCATTATATGCACTTGGCAAAAAGAACCTCGCGGATGTTCGAACTAATCGAAGCAACCTGAAAATTGGTATAGTCACAAGTGGGACTATTTGGCGTCTTGCAAAAAATTACGATTTAGGAGGTGAGGGTTATTCATACATTTTAGAGTGCCTAATTGACTGGCTAACAGGTAAGCTAAATGCCACAGTATATCTACTTGTGTGTAGCATAAGACCATTCGAGAATGATTTGAATGTCGCAGAACAGCTTTTCGTTCGTCTACAGAATAAGGACCATCTATCAATACGTACATGTGTAAGACCTGAAGATGCCCTGAGAGTTTTTCAAGAATTAAATCTGTTAATTTCACCAAGACTTCATCCAATTTTATTCGCACTTAGCATCGCTGTTCCAGTAATTGGAATAGACTATAATGCGAAAATTGCGGAAGCAATGAAAATGTTCGGTCTCGAGCCATATGTATTAAACTTTGAAAAGATTAACCTAAATGTCCTTCGTTCACTCGTACGCAACGTTTTAGCTAATGAGAAAATGATTAAAAGCGTCATTTCTAAGCACAAGTTAACTTTGGCAAGTTCTCAAGTTTACGAGAAACGCGTATTAAGCGTGATAGGTGCTGAATGAATGATGATGCCAAGCGTCACGCTAATAATGCTCAACTATAACGGACTGACGTTTATAGGTGCAGAAAAGTTGAAAACCATTGTCGAAAGTTTCATGAATACAGATTATGACAATTTTGAATTCATCTTTGTAGATAATGGCTCGACAGATACGACGTGTGGCTTTGTTGAGTCATTGGTAAAAGAGAGGTTCAGCGATAGAGACGTTAGGGTACTTAGGTGTAGAGGACCTGGATATGTAAAGGGGGCTAATCTTGCAGCACGATTGGCAAAAGGAGAACTTATCTGTATTGTCAACAACGACGAAATGCCGCTATGTCATGATTGGTTGAAACACTTGGTTAGCAGTATCTTGGCAAATTCCTCTCTTGGCGCTTGCGCTAGTAAGAAAATTATCTGGGGAACACGTAATATTATTGATAGTGTTGGTTTAACTGTTGACCCAGTCCTCACCGTTGAGCAAGTTGGATTTGGGGAGTCGGATTATTCACAGTATGATTCGCTCAACTATGTTCTAGTCTATCAGACGCCGGTTCTAATTAGAAAAAATTTGCTCAAGAAGATAGGAGGCCTGTATGACGAAGATTTCGTCCTTCTTCATACAGACGTTGATTTGTCCTTCAGAATATGGCTTGCAGGGTGGAAAATCGGTTTTTCACCCAATTCCATAGTTTGGCACATCAGATCAGGCACGATGGGACAAATGTCAAGAGCCATTATTCTCTTTCATGAAAGGAAAAATAGGTTAGCAATAATTCTAAAAATCTATTCGTTGCCGAATCTATTGAGGTATCTAACATTATTTCTAGCTTCGCAAATCGTAAGCATTATACAAGCCCTAAAGGAAAAAGATACTGTCCAACCTATAGCTATTGTGAAAGCAATTTTATGGAGCATTAGAATGTTTCGAAAAATAATCCTTAAACGGCGGACCATAATAAGGAGAGTCAGTGACAGGGATTTGATTCACATGATGAGAAAGGCGGATCTTAGAGGCATGAGGCGAAGGGCACTTCTCTTCAAGCAAATGCATAGCCGGGGCGTAAATAGAGTACTTGTAGATAGATAGTAACCTGGCGAACATTTCTAAAGCTTTTTCGTGAAAAGTGTAAAATTTGCTTCTTTAGGATTGCTCAAGCTCTTGGGAATATGAAAATACCTATACTTAGATTGAAGTGAAATGAATGACAAATAGACTTACTCCTGAGCAAAAGCGATTTAGTTTTGTTGTTTACCGAGATTTCTGCCTAATAATACCCACAATCAAACAAAGAGAACAAGAGCTCTATGAATTGTTAAGATACCTTCTCAATTTAGCGGAAATGCCAAAAAAAATAATAATCGTAAGCGATGATACCAGTGGTTCAATAAGCAAGATTCAAAAAGAATACGAGCGATGTGGTGTTGAATTAAAGTTCGTAAAAGTGACCGAGGGCTTAACTGCGGGAGCGCATAGGAATGTAGGTATTAAAATTTCAAACGAGTACTTTCTTTTATTTTTAGACGACGACGTTTTGCCTGACAAGCGTTGGTTAACAGAAGTGAAGAATTGTCTGCAGGTTAGAAGTGATATGGTGGGTGGTCCATCTAGGCCACTGTTTATCAAGAAAACTAGACCTCCAATATGGTGGGATCAAGTTTTACTTGGGCCGTATGTCGCCGTGGGTAATGAGTACATAAAATCTAAAACCTCTGCGATTTGGAGTTGTAATCTCGCAGTTAAAAAATCTATCATTGAAAACATAGGCTATTTTGACGAAACGCTAGGGCCTAGAAAGTATGCCCGGAAAACTCATATGGAGGACACTGAATTCGTGAGAAGGGCTGTGCGTCATGGATTAAAAGTGGTTTTTAACCCACGTGCAGTGGTCTATCATAAATTGGATCATAACAGACTTATCTGGAAAGCATATAAGAAATGGGCAAAAGACGAAGGATACAGTCACAGGATATTCTATCAAAAAACAGAGACAAATGCAACTGTAGCTTTCATTCGGCACATGATTTTTCAAATTTTCCGTCTTTTCTACTCTCTATTAATGCGTAAGAGTAATCCGATTGCAACATTTCCTTATATGTTATTACTGCTTTTTCAAATCGAAGGATACTTAGGTAAGTAAAATAGTTCATTAGGCTACATGAATGAGGGATGCCTTTGAATATTAGAAAGGGTAAAACAATAGCATTGGCTCTAGAAATAGTTCTAATATTTCTTATTGCGTACTGCTTATTGTACAAAGTTTTCCTTCCCACATCATATTTCATGGCAATAGCCCTTCTCACAATATTGCTAGTTTTTCAAATAGTTAAAAATGGGCATAATAATTTCCTAGTTTTCCAAATGGCACTGCTATATCTATTGATAAGAAACATATACTACCTTGCGACAAATTACTCCGTGATTCCGTTCATAGACGCAAATTGGGATTATGGTGTTGTAAAAACATTCATTGAAAACGGCAGTATTTCTGTAATTATCGAACCAAATCCTCCTGCAACGTTGCTTACTTGGTATTCAGGATGGCCTTTAATGCACACTCTTGCCTTGTCATTGTCTCAAATATCCGGTATAAATGCGTTTTATGTAGTTTTGCTTCTCCCGTCCATTATTGGTGCGAGCTCATTCATTTTTGTTTATCTTTTTGTTGAAAAAATAGTAAAATCTATGAGAATAGATGCTGGGGTTACTCCTCTGGCTCTATTATTATATACCATTTCGCCTGAGAGTGTTTTTTGGTCAATGCAATTTATTCGTCAAAACTTTGGAATACTTTTGTTTACAATCACACTTTATTTCGTTACCTTATTGACGATTAACCCTCGCAATAGGAAATATAAGGTCATGGCCATCTTTTTTGCCATGTCACTAATGGTCACGCATCACTTCACATCGTTTGTTATGGTAGCGTACTTATTTCTTTTTTCAGTAATAGGCAAATATCTTGCTAAAATCAAAGTTAAAAACAAAGGTTTTTGGTTACCTCCAAACTTATCGACCACAGGGATAGCGCTTGCAACATCTGCTTTCCTATTTGTCTGGGTGGACAACTTCGGATCAATAATTTTGCCAACTATAGCGTCTGGCATCCGGGGCTTTATCGAAATACTAGTAGGTACTAGGGAAATTATACACCTTCCAGCAGGTGCATCTTACCCCAACATTCTTACAACACCTTGGGTATTATCGCTTCTGGAATTACGTGACTTATTACTCTACGTTCCAGTCTTGTTTGGTCTACTTCTTGTCACGATTAAGGCAAGCAAAACCCCCACTAAATTCCTTGTTATAAACTCCACTCTAGTTTTTGGAGTAATATTCATCATTGATAGCTTGTTCTTTAGAATCGAGATTTTTAGAGTTGTTTCGTTATCGTTACCTTTCATAGCGCTGCTTAGCGCATTTTCATACAACCAACTCAGGAAAAGCTTGAAGCCTATCTGGAATGTTCCAATTATAGCAACTGTAATGACAGTCTTACTGTTATCGTCATTCTTAGGTTTATGGGCACATAACTTTGAACCTCTACACATTTATGATCCTTCTATAAATTATATGGAAGTGGGAGAAAGAAACACTGATTTTATGAGAGTCAATGAATTTCTAAACCGAAAGTTGGCAACAAGTAGATTTAGAATAATATGGGCTGATGAAAGTAGTTCGCTTATTTCCTTACTTCATCCCATTGACTACAACAAGATAAGAACGTTATCGCCAAGTAGCATTGGCGAGTTGGGTTCGCATGGAGATGAGCTGGTATGTGTGTTTAAAGGTCTTCTTCTGTATGCATACTATGCAGGAACCTATTCAAAGATAAAGACGCTCGAGGAGGCGAAAGTTTTTAGATATGAGCTCTATCAATACCTAAGAAACAATTTCAGCCAAATATATGATGATGGAAAATATGAGTTCTGGATAAGCGAGTAACGCGGTAAGAAAAACCAGCAGTATTATAATTGGAGAATATACGCACGTTGAACAGTCGTTGTTCTTTTGGCATGTTACAACTTCATGATACAGACTATATGTCTTAGATCATCGAAGCTTTATGAACCCCATTGAACCTCGGCTAATTTCAATAACATCTTCAGCGCCCCGCGGCCTGTAGAATCACCTATACAAAAAGCGCGCGTGCTATCCTAAAGAGAAGATTTTGATGTTCCAGTCTCCAGGGTGCGTTGTTGTTCCTTCTTCGTTGCGGAATGTCAACTCTTCAGTGACTGTTATTTGTTCTTGGCTTACTGTTTCAAACGTTCCATCAGGTAATGCGTGGTTTGTGATTACTAGGATTATTATGCCTGCTGGTTTGAATGTTACGTAGTCGGTATTGTGCCACATTCCCATCTGATAAAGCTCAAGCATGTCTACGCCTTGCTGGGCCATGATGTAATCTGTAAGTTTTGGTATTGGCATGAACCAAGCTTGGCGGACAAGATTTTCATTGTAAACTTTTAATGGGAAAAACGACAAGTAATCGCTCCACGGGCGGTATTTAGCAAGTCGTCCCATCCACAAATTCCACCCAATCACTTGTTCTTCGCATCTGAATAATGTTTGCTCGGCTAACAGCCATTCAGGATTTGATTCATTAAAAGGGCAGAAACTTCCGAATTCTCCGAACCAAAATGGTATGTCGAGTTTCTGCCTCATCTCAACCAAGTATCCCACACTGACCCGCGAAAAGTTCTCTATGCTCCAAATCTGAAATCTTTCATCACCTTCTCCACACCATCTATGCACTGTAAAGACAATGTTCGGTTCAAAATATTGGGAAACCGTTTCCAAAACAGGAAGATAATGCCGGCTCTGCCAAATTATGATGTGGCCAGGATCCACTTTTCGAATTTCCTTTGTCAACGTTTGATAAGCCCTTGTAACATCCTCTCTTGTCCTAACTGAAGGATCCCAAGTAGCGTAATAGGGCTCGTTGAACAATTCATAGGCCACTATTCGCGGATCGCCTCGATAACGCTGTGCAAGAGAAACCCAATCATTAACCAACTTTTGCGAGCCAAAGTCTCCATACATGTCACGATAGTTGTGGCAATCTAAAATTGCCTTCAAGTTGTGCTGGTCAAGCCATGCCAACACACCGTCAAGTTTAGAATAGTCTAAGGTGTCCGATGCAATATAGCCATCTAATCCTGGACTGCTGTCTGGAAAACGGAAAGCTAAACGTATAGTGTTCAATCCCATTTTCTGAATTTCTGGAAAATGTAGCTCCCACGCAGTTATGTAATCACCAGTATGAAAAAGATAGCTCCCCCCAGCACCCCGCCACATAACCTCCGTTCCATTTCCATCAAGAATCTTATCCCCAGACACATAATGCACTACAGTCTTAACGGTTCCCGTGCTATTAATGGACGTAATCCCCATCAGCGCGCCTGCCAATCCCTCTGAAACAGCGGCAGTTGTTAGAGTTGCAGCTATAAACGCTACTATCAAGCCTAAGGGCCAGAACTCATGGGTAAGTGATCTCAAACGACCACCATAACATCATTTGAAGCGTATTATACGTTCACTTATTTTAATCTTGATAAGCATATCGTACTACTTAATAAATGGTTTCCTCTAGTGGTTCAACGTAAATACGCAACAGTAAAATCGATTTCTAATAGACTATTTTCTTGTTCCAGTAGAGTTTTTATTAAGCGAAAGCAATTGGGTATACAGAGAAAGGAGCTGAGTAGATGAGAGCATTTAAACGTAATAGACGAAAACTTCACAGCACGTTAGCCGTCTGGATATTATTAAGCGGCGCGATCTTTATTACAATATCAACTCTCGTACAACCTACATGGAGCCCAACTCCATGGTGGAACCCCAACTGGAATTTCAGAAGGTCAATAACACTGAACCACACCATGGCAGCGTCTAATCTAGAGAATTTTCCCGTCCTTATAGAGGTTATCGATAGCAACCTAACAAACAGAGCTCAGTCCGATGGCGATGACATTATTTTCATCGACACAAACAACAAGACGCTCAACCACGAAATCGAGCTCTATGATAGTAATTCTGGCCACCTAGTTGCATGGGTGAATATGCCCCTGCTCTCATCTACTGAAGACACAGTATTTTACATGTATTATGGTAATTCAGAAGCAAAAAACAAGCAAAACTCCTCAGCAGTATGGGACTCCAACTTTGTAATGGTTCAACACTTGGAAGAAATTTCACAAAGCCGCTTCGACTCCACAACCAAAGGCAATAACGGAACATGTTACGGAACAGTCTACAAGAGCAGTCCTGGTAAGATTGATGGTGCAGACAAATTCGACGGCATAAGTGGTTATGAGAGAATTCCACAGGGTTTTTTGCCCACTCCTGCTATTACGGTTGAGTTGTGGCTCAAGCCATCGTCTTACTCGTCGAGCACATGGACAAAATACATCAACACTGGCCCCGCGACTACTACAGGCATACGCGGTGGTCAGTCATCTCTTAGCACAGACAGATGGTTGCTTGGTTTGTCTTGGGATTCAGGAGCAAAGCGCTTTGACACTGGCAGCATTACGTTAGGCTATTCTTGGAATTACATGGTCATTACATGGGATGGCTCATATGCGATTGCCTACTGTAACGGCGTAAAAATTAAGGAAGGCGCAGTGACTGGAGCGCCTGACTGGGCTGGTAGGCCTCTTTACTTGGGCTCAAACTGCTATGGAAGTGAACGCTTTAACGGCGACATCGACGAAGTTCGCATCTCAAGCATCGCCCGCTCGGCAGCATGGATTCAAACAAGCTACAACAACCAAAAAGACCCAGCAACATTCTACACAATAGAAAACGAAGAAGCATACTCTAACGCGCCCTTAGTCCTGAATGAGGATCCAGCAAACGAGGCTACAGACGTATACACAAATCCAACATTATCTGTTCGTTCTGTTGACCCTAATGGGCAGAATATGAATATTATTTTCAGAGAAAAAGTGTTCAACGTATGGATAGATATTAAGACTTATGAGAATGTCCAAGATGGGACATATAGTGTGACATCGACTAACATGAAAAACCTAGGCACCACCTATTATTGGAGCGTCTGCGTTACCGATGGTGAGAGTTGGACAAACAAAACGTTCAGTTTCACGACAACCACTAAAATACTACAACAAAAGTGGGTAGCATCCAATGTTCCGTACGGAGCTTCTGGAGTATTGATAGCAGATGTTAACGGCGATGGATTAGAAGATGTCATACATGCCGGAATAGGTGGAGTTGTAGCTCTGAAGGGAACTGATAAAAGCATAATATGGAAGGTTTCTGACAGCAACGTAGGTTATTTAGCCCAAGCCCAGATGGCTGACTTGAATCGCGACGGCATTCTTGAAATAATAGTGCCATTGGAAACTCCTGCCGGATTGCTTGTTTTACATGCGAACAATGGTAGCACATACTGGAGAATAACAGGTTTGGGAAAAGAAACCTATTCCAGCCCGGTTGTATGTGATATTGACGGAAGTGGATATCCGACAATTTTCTTCGCTACAACGGATATCTATAAGGGCCTAAAAGGCACTGGAAGACTAACCTCCCTAAGCTATGACGGAAGAATACTGAATCAAACATTTACGTGGCGCCCATGCAGTGGCGGCTTGTCAATCGGAGACACAGATGGAGATGGAGAGTTCGAACTTTACATGGGTGACAGAGACATGTACTTGAAGAGCGCTCAATATGGAGATAACGACTATGGCAAAGGAGTTCAATCTTACTGGGCTAAGAACTTGACTCTAAGATGGAGCCATCCAGACATCTTATGCAGCAGCCAAATACCCATGCTCGCTGACGTTAACGACGACGGAATACTTGAAGTTATCATAGGCGACCTGAACGGGGGACTAGCTGTCCTAAACTCGACTGATGGAAGTATAATTAAAAGGCGTGAAGCCGGTCTAACTGCTCTACCAACTCACTATCAACCATCAGTCTACGACATAGACGGCGATGGAAACCTTGAACTCTTGATGGCTGATCCCCATGATGATCCGCTTGATCCCGTCAGTCAGTCGGCCTCAGATGATATCGTTATTTGGGACTTGGTGGCATGGAAGGAAGACGCAAGAATGTACCTCGGCAAATCTTTCTATGGTCCCCAAGTTGCTGACGCAAATGGCGACGGCCTCATGGAAATTATTGCATGCAACTATAAAGGCATATTCATCCTGGACAATTCAGGCCGCGTGTTAGATGGGATAACTGGGCTTACTGGAACATTGAATTACGCAGTTGCTCAAGATATTGACGGAGATGGATATACAGAGATAGTTGTTTCAAGCTTAGGCGGCTACATATACGCTTACGACACGCCCGCACGAAAGCCAGCCCAAAGACCGAGAACCGAAGTACAATTCTACAGTGAATACAGGCGAGGAGCTGCAGAATACGTGCCACTGTTGACAAGCCAAGAGCCACTAATTTTCTATACGTATCCGTCAAACCTTGCAACAGACGTACCGCTTTCGTTATCTGAACTACGATTCACCTTAACAGACTACCAATTTGACCCAATGAACTATACCGTCACAACCAATCCACACATAGCCTCTGACAATAGAACCAACATTGGCAACGGAAGGTGTACAATTTCAATCGGTAATATTGCACCTTCTACAACGTACACGTGGACCATAAGCGTTACGGATGGCACACACTGGACCAACAAAACATACACTTTCACTACAGAACCCCTTTCGCCATGGGGGAATGCAGACTGGAAATACCGCAAGAAAATCGCAATTGATCACACTAAAGTAAGCGCCAGCCTGTCAAATCTCCCAGTTCTAATAAGCATCACTGACGCTGACTTGGCAATTAAAGCTCAACCAAACGGCGGTGACATCATTTTCACCGATGCGGACAACAATCGACTCGACCATGAAACAGAGCTCTACAACGGCACTGCTGGGCGTCTGATCGCCTGGGTAAACGTTCCCCAGATTTCCTCAACGACCGACACAACAATCTACATGTACTACGGCAATCCTGGCGTAGAAGACCAGCAAAAACCAGCTTTAGTGTGGGATTCCAGCTATGTCATGGTTCAGCATTTGGAGGAACTATCTGGAACGCGGTATGACTCTACGAGCAACGGCAACAATGCAACACTTTCTGGCAGCATAGGCAAAGCTCTTGCAGGGAAGATAGATGGCGCAGATGCCTTTACTGGCAACGGTTATGAGAGAATCGCACAGGGTTTTTTGCCCACTTTTGCTATTACGGTTGAGTTGTGGCTTAAGCCATCATCTTACTCGTCAACTACTTGGACAAAATACATCAACACTGGCCCCGCGACTACTACAGGCATATGGGGTGGTCAGTCATCTCTTAGCACAGACAGATGGTCGCTTAGCCTGTCTTGGAACTCAAAAGCAAAAAGCTTCAGCATAGGCGACTTCACTTCGGGTTATGCTTGGAATCACATTGTCCTAACGTGGAATGGTACATATGCCATTGCCTACCGTAACGGCGTAAAAATCAAGGAAGGCGCAGTGACTGGAGCGCCTGACTGGGCTGGTAGGCCTCTTTACTTGGGCTCAAACTGCTATGGAAGTGAACGCTTTAACGGCGACATCGACGAAGTTCGCATCTCAAACATCGCCCGCTCCCTTGCGTGGATTCAAACAAGCTACAACAACCAGAAAAGTCCATCCACATTCTACATTATTAAGAGCGAAGAAACCATCCCTGAAGCACCTGTAGTTTTCGCCCCCTCCCCACCAAATAAAGCGACTCACATATCCCCATCACTTTCAGAACTTAGCTTTAACATAACAGACTGCCAAATCGAACCAATGAACTTCACAGTTACAGCAGACCCAGATATTATTACCGAAGATGGCTCCGACATCGGCATAAACGTTGGCAACGGCAGATTTACAGTGAACGTGAGCGACCTTGAATATTTCACAACCTACACATGGACAGTAAAAGTAACCGACGGAACACACTGGACAAACATAACCTTCTCCTTCACAACACTCCCAAGCAAACCACCAACCCAAGACACTCCCATCCTATTACTAGGCGAAAATGGAAACATAATCTGCTACAACCAATCAACTACCGACCCGGACGGCGACAAAGTCACAAACATCTACAACTGGTATAGAAACGACACTTCCATAACAAACCTACTCATGCCCTTCGACACAAACAGCACAACAACAGTCAAAGACTACTCAGGCTACAACAACAACGGCATAATAATAAGAGGAGCCACATGGACAACCAACGGAATAGTTGGAGGCGCCTACAACTTCAACGGAAGCTTCATAGAAATCCCAGGAAGCAACACCCTAGACGGCGGAGGACAATGGTCAGAAATCACCATAGAACACTGGATATACCTCACAGCAAGCCAAAGCAACACACGCACAATAGCAAGAATACCAAGCTACGAAATAGGCATAAGCAGCAACAAAATCTTCGCCAGCATATGGACAGCCACAGGCAACCCCATGATAAGCGGCCTCAACCAACTCACATACAACACAACACTCCAACTAAACACATGGTACCACGTAGCACTCACATACAAAAAAGGCGTCGCAATGACACTCTACGTAAATGGCGTTGCAGTAGCCACAAAAACACCTTCACAATCAACAACGCTAAACTATAACATACAACCAAGCGGCACAAACCCACTATACATAGGCTGGTTCGACTACTTCAAAGGCATAATCGACGAAGTAAGAATATACTCCAGATGCTTATCGCAAAGCCAAATACAGCAACGTTACAACGAAACCAAGGACGGCTTAAGCAACAGCTCAACAATAGTCTCAGCAGAACTCAACGTAGGCGACGTGTGGAGATGCGAAGTAACACCAAACGACGGCTACCAAGACGGAACAACAAAATCCTCAAACCCGATAATAATAGGCTTAAACAACAAACCATCCGCAAAAGACCTCACAATAACACCCACAACGCCAAAAACAAACAATAACCTAACAGCAAGCTACACATTCTTCGACCCCGACGGCGACCCGAACCAGTCAGAAATAAGATGGTACGAAAACGGCGTAATACAACCAGAACTCAACAACACACTAATTGTTCCATACTACTTAACCACAAAGGGCCAAATATGGGGCTTCACGGTCAGACCCTACGACGGAAAAGAATACGGCACAACACAAATATCCACAAACGTAACAATACAAAACAGCCCTCCATCCATCACCAACCTCACAATAACCCCTGACCCCGCCTACACAAACGATACGCTAACCGCCAATCCAGCAACACTCGACCCAGACGGAGACAACATAACATTCACCTATCAATGGCAAAAATACAACACCACCGACGAAACATGGTACAACATCACGGACGCAACCAGCCAAACCCTTGGACCCGAAAACTTCGAAGGCGGAGACCAAATCAAAGTCATCTGCACACCGTACGATGGCCAAGACTACGGACCCCCACAAGAAGCAGTTATAACAATTTCTAACACTCCACCATAAATCACTTCCTATCATCCCTTAACAGACCCAACAATCAACGAAACACAATCTCAAACATTCAACGTAACATGTTTCGACGTCGACGGAGACACCCTAAACATCACGTGGTACATCTACTATTCTAACGGCACCCTAAAAGACCAAGCTCCCGGAGACACCTATACATTCTACGCTGAAGAGAGTTCAGCAGGCACATACACCATAATACTCGTAGTATCAGACGGACAAAACGAAACATCCCACCAATGGATCTTAACCGTTCAACCA
>Ga0315296_10000980_pt1 | contig 25241 bp, 25 predicted proteins | sample YL17G14_18_MG_FD_203921 | JGI IMG/M metagenome (GOLD analysis project Ga0315296, IMG submission 203921) | Sediment microbial communities from Yellowstone Lake, YNP, Wyoming, USA - YL17G14_18 | ecosystem: Environmental > Aquatic > Freshwater > Lake > Sediment | place: USA: Wyoming | collected... | reverse complement strand
GAATTTAGCAATAGCTATACGAGAAATGGTCAATTCTAAAGTCGAGCTTAACCACCCCGAAAGCGGCCTCAAAGGTGAGGTTGATCACATGCTCTTTTATGGACCACCGAGCAATCCCCAAGCTCATGGCAAGGGTATTATTGTCGCCGGGGAGGGGTCAGTAGATAGATCACCTTGCGGCACTGGCACCTCTGCGAGAATGGCTCTCTTGTATGCTCAAGGAAAGCTAAAGTTGCAAGAGGAGTTCATTCACGAAGGAATTCTGGGAACACGATTCTACGGAAGGTTAGTTCGAGAAGTCAAAGTTGGCCACCTCACCGGTGTTATTCCAGAGATACGAGGCAATGCCTATGTTACTGGCATTCATCAATTTATGATTGACCAGCAAGACTCTTTAAGGGAGGGTTTTCTCCTTTGACAATTATCAGGTGTATTGTCTATATGAATAGCAAAGGTCAAATTTGCGAGAAGAGAAAAGAGAAGTGACAACGAGTTTTTCTTGCTAAAATGAAAGAAAGGAGTACAAAATGAAGAAGGTTGGGATCTTAATAGTGGTGATTTTTATTATGAGCCCTGGTCGAGGTTTGGTCTTAACTTAATATAAATCAACACATTCTAAACCACCCCAACCAGTTACAAAAAATTGACATTGTCCATATTAGGTCGCATTTAGTTTCAAAAATGCATGAAAAACGATAGGCACCAGATTCGAAACAGAGACGCTTCGGTTCGGTTGATCTTCGGGCTACATACCCGACGACTCTCGTTGAGTCCCAACAGTTTATATCTACGCCGTTTCAGTTTTGTTTCATAAGTGCCGTTCTTTTTGCTTTATCTTGGATACTCGACCTCTGCAGTTCTACGCTTTCCTTTGTCCTGACGTGCCCTTAACAGATCAACTGGACATAAAATCCGTTCCCAGCCTTTTTCACAACTCATTGCCACACAAGATAATCCATCTTCACGAAAAGACTTGCAATAGAATTTTATTTGTATAGTGTTGTCTCATTTTGTGCCATTTTGGACTAATTATAGTTACAATTTGGTCACAGGGACCTTAGAATATTTTGCTTTAGTATAACATAAATTCTGGATAGAATTGTTAAGCATTTTCGTTAAGGATTTTGAAGAGGTAGGTCACCAGTAATACTTCAAATGGATCAAAAAAGAACTGTCCTCCCGAAATCTTTGACTTTAGTATGGTCCTTTTAGATACTTGTCGTAGTGGACTAACTGAATAGAGTCTACCTGTAATCCACAAAAGTTTTACAACAAATTCCTTGACAAGGATAGGCAAGAAGTGTATATAAAGACAATTAGGAACCAGATTCCAAATACAAAGATGAAATATTCTGAAACTTATTAGACGATAACATGCCACAGAGAATATTACTTGAAAGATTTTCTATTGCCCGGTTCAAATTTGTAATACAAGCTGAGGGTCACTTAGGTCTACCTCCATATAAAGGTTCCACCTTCAGGGGTGGCTTCGGGCATGCTCTAAGAAGAGTCGTCTGCATAACCAAAGGAAGAGATTGCGCCGAATGTCTTTTGTATCAGAAATGCGTTTATTCCTATATTTTTGAGACACCACCGCCTCCTGATTCCAAGATAATGCGCAAGTATCCCAAAGCTCCTCATCCTTTTGTTCTCATTCCACCCTTAGAAGACAAGAGGGAATATGAGCAAGGAGAAAAAATTACATTCGGTTTGAACTTAATAGGCAAAGCCATAGATTATCTTCCCTATTTTATCTTTACTTTCGAAGAATTGGGGAGAATGGGGATAGGAAAAGACAAAGGTAAATTCTTCCTGCAGGAGGTCTATGGTCTTAACTTGGAGGAGGGTGAAAAACTCATCTATCGCGGAGAGCAGAGAAAACTTCTTAACCTTTTCTCAATCCAGTATCCTTTTAGGGATGGTTTCGACCAATACGGATCAGTTGATGGACGGGAGGAAACAGATGAATTAACTTTAAGATTCTTAACCCCTATTCGGATAAAATACAATGGCACGGTGGGGCACGAACTGGAATTCCATATCTTAGTTAGAAATCTTTTGCGAAGAATATCAAGCCTTGCTTACTTTCACTGCAGCGAAGACCCAGCAAGAATTGATTTCAAAGGATTAATAAGTAATGCTGAAAAGATAAAAATAAATGCAAATCATCTCAGATGGTATGAATGGGAAAGATACTCCAGCCGACAGAAAACCACAATGAACCTTGGAGGTTTCATCGGAGAGATAACTTATGAGGGCGACTTCGGACTGTTTATGACATTAATTACACTTGGTCAATATACTCACGTTGGCAAGAATTGTACATTTGGTTTAGGAAAATACAAAGTCCTGAAGGGATTGAAAAATGAAAAAAGATAACCGTAAACGCCACTCCGTAACCCTCGGTGCTTTATTACATGATATAGGGAAATTTGTACAGAGAGCAAATGATTTTCCCGGCAAACCAAAGCTTAACCACGCAGCTTGGGGGGTTGATTGGTTTCAAAGAAAAGGAGGGTTAGCTGAGAAATTAACCTCCATATTCAGTGAGGAAGAAAAGCAAATTATTAGATCAGCTATAAGCAATCATCACCCTTATGAGAGGTATATCTCACTGGCCGATGCCATCTCCGCAGGGATGGACCGTGTGGACCGAATTGGGCTTGAGGGCGAAGAGAAAGGAGACCCCTTTGCTGAACGTATGATTTCGATTTTTTCGCGTGCTTCCATTTCTGACAAACCGAAGGTTGAACAGTACCACACATTAAAATTTACCGGTCAGGATCCTCTCAACGAATCCTTTCCCGTAGTGGATAAGAAATGTACACCTAAAGAATATACTGATTTATTAAACTCATTCGAGCAAGAGATAACTTCTCTGGATTTTGTGGGTTCAACTATCTCCAAGCTAATCGATCAGCTTTATTTCTTGCTCTGGAAATATACTTGGTGCATTCCCAGTGCAGTTTACAGGTCAGAGCCGGATGTCTCTCTTTTCGACCATCTCAAGACCACGGCAGCAATTGCAGGATGTCTTTATGATTATCAGCAGGAGAATCCTGAACCCTTAACTATAGAGAGTACTGCCTTCCGTCTAATCGGGGGCGATATTTCGGGTATTCAGAATTATATTTTTGATGTTCTCACTCAGCAGGGAAAAGTCGCCAAAAGGTTACGTGCCCGCTCATTATTCGTTCAGCTAATCTCGGAAATTGCCGCCCATAGGATACTCCACCAGTTCGAATTACCTTTATTGAACATCCTGAGTTCTGCCGGTGGTAATTTCTATCTCCTTGTTCCGAATGTGAAAGACTCTGAGCAAAGGATTCATAAACTACAAGCGGAATTTGATGAGTGGACTTTTAATAAGCTGAATGGTGAACTTTCCATCAACCTGGCAGGTGTAGCCGCATCGGGAGAGGACCTCAAAAACTTTGGTGGCGTGTTAGAAGAACTCAAAACAGGATTAAGAAATGCCAAGCAAAAACCTCACAGACTTGTTTTGGTCTCAGACGAGAAGTGGGAGATGTCAAAATTCATTCGCCCTGAACTAATCGAGGGAGAGGAGAAAGCTTGTCCGGGATGTAGGCATTATCCAGTTGAGGATGGACAAGAACTTTGTCGCCGCTGCTCAGATGACAGAACAATCGGGGAACAATTACCTAAAAAGAAGTATCTTGCCTTCTATAACAACGGTGAGATCGGCAACCATAGATTTCAGATACTGGATTATGCTTTTGAGATGTGGGATGAGCAGGAGCAGAGAATTAGGTCAAAAGAAGAACCCTATCTTGTCCTGGGATTGAATACTCCTCAGAGTATAGAGTCAACCGGAGGAGGATTCAAATATATAGCCACTCATATACCGACAGAGATAGAAGGAATACCATCCACCTTTGACCAAATTGCGGATAAATCGCAAGGAGACAGGCTCCTCGGTTATGTCAAAGCTGATGTTGATAACATGGGCGAAATTTTTAGATCCGGTTTTAAAAAACTGACTATTTCAAGATTCTGTAGCCTCAGCCGGATGCTGGAGACCTTTTTTGCCGGGTATATCCAGATGAAGCTGAAAGATGATTTCAACGATATCTATACGGTTTTCTCCGGTGGAGATGACTTCTTTGTAGTGGGACCCTGGAACAAAGCTATCGATTTTGTCCAGAAGATAAGAGATGATTTCAGGAAGTTTACCGCAGGAAATCCTGATTTCACCTTGTCAGCAGGTATCATCCTCGCTAAATCTCATGAACCCATATCATTCTGTGCGGAACATGTGGAAAATGAGCTGAAAAAATCAAAAAGCAAGCCAGAAAAGGATAGCATAACCCTTTTTCACCAGACGGTTGCATGGGATAAGTTGAATCACATTCTTGACAGAGCCAACAAGGTAATAAGGTGGTTAAAGGATGAGCCACCATTGGTTTCTCGAGGGTTTATTAATGATCTTCGCATATATGGGGAGATGAGCCAAAAATATAATGATACTGGAGAAACAAAATGGCTTAAATTTGTACCATTACTGGCTTCTGATATCAGCCGAAATCTGAATAAGGACGAGCAAGAAGAACCGTATAACTGGGCAGCAAACCTTTCTCCGACCATAGAAAAGCCACCTGGGGAAGATGACCTCCCATATCTGAGAGTTATTATGGAATATGTGTTGACTTATACCAGAGGAGGTAAGGGTGAATAAAAAGTGTGAAAAATGCGGGAAGTTTTTTGAAGCTAAACAAGAGTTCCTTAGAATATGTCCTCAATGTTTTTCAGACTCGGCAAGAAGAGCTTTCCAACTGCCTCCGGAGTTACTACTCAAGACCTATTATGACTCGGAGGGTAATCTCTTAAAGGAGGTGTTTATGGGTCCCCCAGAAGAAATCTCCAAGATTTTAGCGAGGGATGATTTAGCGGTGAAGCAATTACGGGATTTTCACCTTCTAATTGCGCGAGCACGCAATAAAGCGATCTTAAAAGACATAAATGTGGCACGGCCCTTGCTTTATGAGTGTCAACGAAATGTAGAGTACCAATTAAAACGAAAGGTAATCCCTCAAAGTTTCGGTCACTTTATGAAACATCACCTTGCTATTGCGGAAAAAGATGAAAAGAACTTAGAAGGTTTTTTTCAGCACTTAGAAAGCGTTGTGGCTTTTTACCCAACTAAAGAGAAAGGAGGAGTAAAATGAAATTGAAGGGATTTGCACCTCTTACCGCCCTATTGCGGTTAAAGAGTGGTCTTCACATCGGGAGTGGAGAGAAGGGACATTTTGGAGAACCCTTATCAGTTATCAAATCTTTGACCTCTCAGTTGCCTTATATTCCGGGTTCTTCTATTAAAGGAAAGATGAGGCATCTTTTGGAAACCGCTTACGCAAGGACAAGTAATGGAGAACCTTGTGGATGTGGAAAGTGCCAAATCTGTCTTCTTTTTGGTAGCGGAAAGTCACAGACAACATATCAGCCTTCGAGGTTAATCTTCAGAGATTGTTTTTTGACAGAAAGATCCCGCTCCCTTATTGAGAAAGCAGATTTAGAGAAGAAAGCAGGAGTAAGAATAGACCGAGAATCAGGCAAGGCAGCTGAAAAAGCTTTATATTCGCTGGAGAGAGTTCCAGAGGGCTGTGAGTTTAGGTTAGATATCTCTGTTCGAGTTTTTGAGAAGGACGATGTCAGCGCCATCGGACAATGGCTGGCTATGGGTCTTTTCAATATTGAGCAGGATGCTCTGGGTGGAAGTGGCACTCGAGGCTCTGGTTATGTGGAATTTGATGAAATTGAATTCGATGGTAAGAAATTCGACAAGAACTGGCGAGAGGAGTGCAAGAAGATAAAAGATGACCTGTTGAATGAAGTTCATATAAGAACCGAGAGATGAAGACTTATTATGTTAGTTTAAAACTACATAGTGGTATCCATACGCCCTTTCAGGCTGACACTCTTTTCGGTCATCTGTGCTGGGCTGTGGCTTATCAGGAGGGGGAACAAGGGATCAGGGAGTTCCTTAAACCATTTAAAGATGGGAATCCCCCTTTTGTTGTCTCAGACGGCTTTCCTGAAGGCTATCTTCCCAAACCCTTGTCCGCTGAGTTTTACATAACAGACCCTACTGCACAGAAAGAGGCGAAAAAACGTGAGCATGTCGCACTCTCAGATTTCAACCTTGTCAGGAAAGGCGAGAAGTTTGAGCCCCATCCAGACCTGAGCGAACCTTTTAGACGTATCACCACCACGCACAACCGGGTTAGTCGTTTGACCAACACCGTGCTCGAAGACGGGTTATATAGTCTTGATGAGACCTACGCTGAGACTATCTCGGTCTATCTGAAAGTTTGCGATGACAAATGGAAAGACAAAGTAGCCCGCCTCCTGCAAGAGGTTTCAAAATCTGGCTACGGGGGGAAAAAATCTATTGGCAAAGGGCAATTCACTGTTGAAGAGATAAACGAGTTTTATGAATTTGAAACGGTAAAAGAACCGGATGGATTCGTAACCCTCTCCAACTTCTGTCCCGCAGAAAACGACCCAACCGATGGGTTTTATAAGACTTTTGTCAAATATGGTAAATTGGGTGAGGAATTTACTTTCTGTGGAAATCCATTCAAAAGGCCTTTAGTAATGATAAGAGCGGGTTCGGTATTCAAAACCAGTCAGCCGCCTAAGGAGTTTTATGGCCGTATGGTCCAGGAGGGTATTGCCCCACAGAAACCGGAAGTCGTTCAGTATGCCTATGCCTTTGCTTTACCTATCAGATTTCCAAGACCATAAAGCTTTTATTCGCTTAGGAGGAGGTAAGGAATGGCTAAAGCGATGATTGTGACAGTAGGTGGTAGTCAGAATCCAATAATCCATTCGCTAAACGAACAAAATCCAGAATATGTGATATTCTTTGCCTCTCAAGAGACCCATTCCCAAATAGTTCAGATTTACGATCAACTCAAGGCGAAACCTAAGATTATAGAACAGATAATATCTCCAAATGCAGAAGACCTTATCTCATGCTATAGAACTCTGAGTGAGGAATTACCTAAAGTCCTGGCTCGGAACAAACTCGAATGGCACGAACTGACAGTTGATTATACCGGGGGAACAAAAACTATGTCTGCTGCAATAGTTTTGGCGACAATAGACAAAAGTTCGAGCTATTCCTACGTTGGAGGAAAGGAAAGGAACAAGCAAGGTATGGGTGTGGTAATCAATGGTAAAGAGACGACCCTTTACCTTACAAACCCCTGGGATGAGCTCGGTGTAGCGGAAAGAGTGAAAGTCAATACCCTGTTTAACACCGCGAGATATACAACCGCAATAGAAGTTATTGGACAGCTTAAAGCTAAGGTCTCAAAATCTCAGCAGCCTTTCTATGAGATGTTTGAGGATATTATAAGAGGGTATGATTTGTGGGATAAGTTTCAGCATAACAAGGCAAGAGAACATCTTTACAAGGGATTGGAAAAGCTAAAGCTATATACGATTGGCGAACGACGTTTTGAAGGCTTATTGCATCATATTCAGAAAGATGCTGAGTTCCTTCGAAAAATAGTCGAAGACCAAAATGAAAAAAGAAAATTAATGGTCTTAGATCTAATCGCCAATGCCAAAAGAAGGGCAGAATTAGAAAATAAGTATGATGATGCGGTTGCCAGACTTTATCGGGCATTGGAAAAAGTTTCTCAGGTTCGTCTTGAGGAAGGATTTGGAATCAGGACTTCAGATGTGGACCCGAAAAAGTTGCCTGAAACTATTAGGGATGAATTTGAGAAAAAATATAAAAGCCCAGATAGAAAAATCAGGATACCGTTGGAAGTTGGTTATAAGTTATTGAAAGAAATGGGTGACTTCACAGGGACGAGATTTTTTGAGCGATATGATGAAATTAGAAAGCTACTTAACATAAGAAATAATTCTATTCTTGCTCATGGCGACTCTCCCGTTGACCAGACCACCTATCAGCAGATGTTATCCTTGATAATGGATTTCTACCAAGTTAAGGAAAGTGAACTTCCAGTTTTTCCTGATCTGAGATTATGAATGGCAACGCTCCTTCTGAGAGAACAGGGTGCAAGGTTTAGGAAGGAATCTAAAAAGGCTAATTGTCAGGAAAAAAATCGTAAGGAGTTTGAGGAATGTAGTTTTGGTTACAGAAAAGGTAGATCCGTAAAAAAAGCGGTCTATCAGATAAAAAAGCTTTCAGGACAGAGATTATCGCTTTGTGATGGATGCGGATATTGACTCGTTCTTTGACAATATAAATCATGATTTGCTTTTTCAGAAGGTCAGAGAAGTTATGTGGGAATAGAAGACCTGATGAATAAGGGATTGCAACGCCACTCCTTTACCCTTTCTGCTTCATCCCGCCCTCTAGTGGGAATAGAAGACCTGATGAATAAGGGATTGCAACGCCACTCCTTTACCCTTTCTGCTTCATCCCGCCCTCTAGTGGGAATAGAAGACCTGATGAATAAGGGATTGCGACTTTTTAAAACCTAAAGCCTCTGCCAGAAATTTCGCATATCGGTGGGAATAGAAGACCTAATGAATAAGGGATTGCGACGTCACTCCTTTTCTTTGTTAATGTTTTCGGTTTTCTCCTAAGTGAGAATAGAAGACCTGATGAATAAGGGATTGCGACACCGAATAAATCGTAGCCCCAGACGGAATCGTCCCTGTTCCATGAGAATAGAAGACCTGATGAATAAGGGATTGCGACTATTTTGAGAACTCACCTAAACCGTTAATCTTTTTCATCGTGAGAACAGAAGACCTAATGAATAAGGGATTGCGACACTTCCTTCTCAACTTTTCCATTAGTCGTTTCCAAGAGTGAGAACAGAAGACCTAATGAATAAGGGATTGCGACTATTCAAAGTCAAACATCGGGTATTCAATTTTTCCTTGTTTCAATGAGAATAGAAGACCTAATGAATAAGGGATTGCGACTTTTATTAAATTTTCAAGTTACATCCTTGTTATTATGTGAGAATAGAAGACCTAATGAATAAGGGATTGTGCACCAGCAGGGAGTTTAGAGTATTGAGTAGGGAGGGGTTGCCTCAAAACTCGATACTCTGAACTCAAAACTGAAACCGACCTAATGAATAAGGGATTGCGACGCATAACCTAATTTTGTAATCTCTGCAACTATTTCATCATGAGAATAGAAGACCTGATGAATAAGGGATTGCGACAATATTATACCCCTCTCGCCTATCGTCCCATCATACCATGAGAATAGAAGACCTGATGAATAAGGGATTGCGACTATTCAATGAATGAACCTCCTCAAAAAATACAATTTGGTGAGAATAGAAGACCTGATGAATAAGGGATTGCGACGCACTAACGCCAGCAAAATTTCTTTATCGACTTTCATCTGTGGGAATAGAAGACCTGATGAATAAGGGATTGCGACTTGAAGATTGCAAAAAACCTTTTCGCCTGTTTTCGGTTATGAGAATAGAAGACCTAATGAATAAGGGATTGCGACTCTCATCTCAACGCTCCTCTCATTAAGATTTGATAGACTAGTGAGAATAGAAGACCTGATGAATAAGGGATTGTGCATCAGCAGGGAGTTTAGAGTTTTGAGTAGGGAGGGGTTGCCTCAAAACTCGATACTCTGAACTCAAAACTGAAGCCGACCTGATGAATAAGGGATTGCGACTTTTCAATTTTTAAGGGGAATACTTTTTTGTTATCAAAGTGAGAATAGTAGACCTAATGAATAAGGGATTGCGACCATTTTCTTTGCCTCTTTCTTTTGGTTAAAGGTTTATCTAACGTGAGAATAGAAGACCTGATGAATAAGGGATTGCGATCCCGGGAATTAAAGAATAGTCTGGGTCAGGAATTTTGATGTGGCGCGTTCGACAAGGGGAACATACGAAAAAACTGTTTTTTTTCAACCAATAACCTCACCCTTGCAGGCTTTTTTATACCATCGGGGAATGTTCCTACTCACTACAAGCCTTGCCCTACCATTTTTAGTGCTAATAAGTGGATCAGGATCAAAGTTGCCGTAATAAATGCACTTGGGCAGAAGCTCCTTCAGATAAACAGAAACCATCTCGTTCTTGAGATTTGTATCCAGATTATTCTTCCTTTTCTCAATCTCATAGTGATACATCCTGTATCTTATGCCGTCACCTAAAGAAAAGATGATTGAGGAAGTGGGAAGGTCAATATCTACATGCTCTGCAAAAGATTTGTAGACTTTTCGGATTTCATCTTTACTCAGCATAAAGAAGGGGATATCTGGGTTATCCTCTTCCGTAGCGAACATAAAAAGGTATTCTGATAGAAGCCTGCTCCCGGCTCTGGGGACGATCTTGTATTGAAAATCTTTCGCATTCCTGATATATTTGTCCATATTGCTGAACGGACATGTTATTACTAATGGTTTATCATTCATCAATTTCCAGCCTTTCCAATTAAAGCTGAAAGAGATTGGATACTTGTCAACTTCAATCTGGTTACTTTCCAGCCACTTGATTTTTTCTTCATAATAGGTATCCATAGATTTCTCCTGGTTGGCAATTTAGCAGGTGTTTATTACTTATGATGTCTCAACCCTTACTCATAAAGCAATATGTGGAATAAATGGTTTTAAAGACTATGAGTGAAGTGTACCTTTTGTGCAGATAAAAATCTTTGGAATGATAGGAATGTTTTAGAAACTTAATGGCTCTTGAGGTCTTGAAGAAGCCTTCAAAAGCTTTAGGGGAGAGTCTGTTTCAATATTTCAACCAGCTTCAGAGTATTACTTTCGACCAATAAGATTTGAAAGCTTACTGGATTTTTGCTATACTGGATTTTTGCTATAATGAGGAGACCCAAAGTGGATACCATGTTCCTATACCAGTCCAAAGCTTCAAAATTTACTTGACAAAAGGGAAAAAGAAATTATATTTAAATTAAAGTCAGCAGTAACTGAAAAGTTTAACTTTGTTAGGACCTGTTTAGGTCAAGGAGAAATTTTCAAAGCCCAAAACTGTTCGGTTGTATTCCTTTTAATTCTAATTTTATTCGGTAAAATTGTAGTGGTTCGATTCATCGAACCCGCAAATGAACCCCTGCCTGAGCGTAAAGAAATACGATCGAAAAATTCTATAGAAACTACAAGAATTAGGCGGAGGCAGGCTAAATTTTAATAACACTTTGAAATCTAGGAGTTTTCATAAAAGTTGTCAGAATACTTTTGACAATACGAATAGTCTTTACAGGAGGGTAAAATGATTATGAACAGGGTTAAAATCCATAGGTTAATTTTCACATTAATATCGTTGAGTATGTTATTACTGACGGGTATTGGTTTTGGACAGGAGGCCAAACCACGTTTACGTTTTGCTGATCAAGAGGTAAAAAGACTTATCGAGAGTGCGGGTGGGCTGAAAAAATATCCTAATGCCAATGCCATAATTATCACTGACCATACAGATGGCAAGTTTGTTGAAAGTGGTGCATGCAGGTTCATTGAGCACGCTTTGGTCAAGATTTTGACCGATAAGGGTAAAGAAGAATACAGTGCACTTAAAATAGAATACAATCCCCTCTACAACAAAGTTGAATTCTTGCATGCCAGAATTATAAAGAAAGACGGAAAAATAGTTGATGTACCACTTGATCGAGTTAAAGATGTACCCACTGCCGGTTGGTCGATCTTTTGGGGTGACCGCGAAAAGGTACTTACACTGGCGGGATTGGAGGTGAGCGATGCAATAGAATATATAACTGAGAAGTTAGGCGTTAAAATAGCACTATTGAATGAAGTGGAAGAGGATGAGTTTAAGAGATTCATACCACCTATGAAGGATCAGTTCTATCACGCTGTTCTATTTCAATTGACTGATCCAATCTTAGAGAAAAAGTTTACACTTATCGGGCCTAAGAGCAAGCCGATCAGATATAAGGTATATAATGGTGAGCTAAAATATAGGAGTCATTCTAAAAATGATCAAATCTTTTATTCTTGGGAAGCAAGGAACATACCACAGATAATTACTGAGCCTATGATGGTACCATTTGATGAGGTGGCCACAAAATTGGTTGTCACAACTGTACCTTCTTGGGAATATATGTCAAAGTGGATGTATGAGGTATCTGAACCATCATTTGAAACCGATGAAGCCATAAAGGAGAAGGTGGCCGAACTGATGGAGGGATGCACTACTGAGCAGGAAAAGCTTGAAGCATTATTTCATTTTGTTGCAGACGAGATAAGGTATGTCGGACTATCAATGGGTGAAGGCGAGGGCTATACTCCGCATCCTGCCACTCGTACGTTTAAGGAGAGGGGAGGCGTTTGCAAAGATAAAGCTGGGCTACTTGTTGCAATGCTTAGGGAAGCAGGCTTTCCAGCTTACATTGTTATGATAAATGTGGGACATAGAGTTGAGGATTTGCCAGCTAATCAGTTTAATCATGCAATTGTTGCAGTTCATCAACCTGATGGTAGCTTCATTTACGTTGATCCAACCTGGGGCGAAAAAAGTCGCGAACTATTCTCAAATTATGAGCAATTGCAGAGCACAATAATAGCAACTGAGGAAGGCGAAGATCTCACATTGACACCACCCAGACCGCCGGACGAGAATCTGACGAGGATAACAGCCAAAAGTAAGATAGAATTGGACGGTAAACTCACAAGTGAGATAGAAATTGGCGCTAACGGAGCTTCTGAGCAGGAATTCCGCACGATGATTAAGTATGCACCAAAGGCTAAAATAAGGGAGCGATTTGTAGAAATAGTACGTCGTATATCACCAGAAGCTAAGCTTATCGATTACTCATATTCAGATGTTGATGATTTATCTAAAGCTTTTGTAATGAACATTAGCTACGAGGTAGAAAATTATGGATTTAAAGCCGGCGATAATCTATTGTTTAAGATACCTGCTGCCAATAGCATAGAGCAATATTACCAAATATTTAGTGCAACCAAACTTGATAAGAGAAAATATGACATTAGCTTATGGAGTACAGGTGGTTTGCTCTATGAGGAAAGAATAACGTTTCCAGAACATTATGAGGTGAGAGCATTACCGGATGAGGTTGAAGTTAACTATACGGTTGGCTCATTCAAAACACAATACGGAAGAGATGGAAACGAGATACTATGTTCAGGTAAATTACTCTATTCCCAAGCTATAGTGGAAGCCAAAGATTATACAAAACTTAAGGAAGTAGCAGATAAAGCAAGTAAGTCAAAAAGATTTTGGATAGTGCTACAAAAGACTGGGTAACACAGGATAGTGCCTAAAAGTCTAAAATGCCTAAATCCCTGAAGGTTATGGAGAAGAAATATAACATTGGTGACGAATTGAAAGAATTTTTTTCTGTAGTGGGAGGCTTTTGGCCTCGCTTAAGGCGATATCACAGTATGTTTTGATTTTTTGAGGAGGTAATAGAAACAATTTTTTGTAGTTATCGAGCTCACTCGACCTTCAGTCCATATTAAACGACTTTGTTTATAAAGTTGATATAGCATTCGAAGAAGCAAAGGAAACCAGATATTTAGGCATTTGTAAAACAGGAGGGTAAGATGGCTAAAGCATTGAAAGTACTCACTATTTGTTTGGCAATTTTATTATCTGGAGGGATTAGTGTTACTGAAGCCTATGCCCCAACTGATCCTATTGTTGAATTGGTGAAGAGTGCACCCGCTTCTGATGAATATCCAGAAGCAGATGCAATCATACTTTTAGATGACCAGAAAGTAACAGTCAATAGGGATGGTAGTTCAGAATTTGTAAGGCATCAGGTGATAAAGACTATTACAGAGGTAGGCAAATCCGAATATGCAAATATGAGAGAAGAATATGATGTTAGCTTTGAGGAGCTAATCGTATTAAAGGCAAGAACAATTAAACCTGATGGTACAACAATTGATGTGCCCAGCGAAGCTATCAATGAGGTTACACCATGGATGTTGGCATTTTTGGGTGATGTAGGCATTTACGCTAACCTTAAAGAAAAAGTAGTGTCTTTTACAGGTTTAGAAACAGGTTCTGCTGTCGAGCTTGAGACAAAAAAGATATCTAAGAAAAGTTATGTGGAGGGACATTTTTGGGAAGAAACAAGCTTTCAAAACAGCAGTCCCATACTTGAGAAAAGCCTCACGCTCATTGTCCCAAAAGACCTCGAATTTAACCACAAAATTTTTAATGGAGAGATTGAGCCAAAGATTGAAGACGAGGATGAAACAAAAGTATATACGTGGAAAGTAAAAGATGTGCCACAGCTAATATGGGAGCAATACGAGTCGCCTTGGGGAGATATTGCCACCTATCTTATGTATTCATCCATTAAGACATGGGATGACATCGGCAAATGGTATAGCGAACTATTCTATCCGCAAGTCAAATCAGATGAGTCAATAAAAGATAAAGTAGCTGAATTGACAAAAGGTATCAAAAATCGTGATGAACTTATAAACCGAATCTTTCTATATGTGACCAAAGATATCCGTACATTGTCATTTTTGCAATTAGGTGATGTTGGTTATGAGCCACAGTCAGCTGTTGATGTCTACAAAAACAAATATGGTGATTGCAAAGATAAGGTAGCACTACTCGTAGCGATGCTTAAAGATGCAGGTATTGAATCTTATCCAGCTTTGATTCATCGTGGTAGAGTAACAATTGAGAGAAGAACCAATGGTGACTATGACAGGTGGGTGTTTTCACCATCAACAAACAAATTATGCCATGAGGTGCCTTCACCTGCGCAATTCAAGCACCTAATAGTTGCTGTACCACAAAATGGTGGATATGTTTGGCTTGATCCATCAGCAGATAGGTGTAAGTATGGGTATCTGCCATATGCGGATCAGGGAAGGGAATGTCTTGTGGTTATGCCCAAAAAAGATGTGATGACAAGAACACCCACTCATCCATTGGAACAAAATTTGTCACATGCAATCATTTCTATTCGGTTAAGCTCAGATGGCTCTATCAAGGGTGACATGGTGTGTAAACTTGATGGTTATTTTGACTTACTTGCTCGTGTAAGGTTAATGGGAATAACTCCAGAACGCGAAAAGCGCTACTTTACAGAGGCTGCAAGTAGTATATGTGAGAAGACCAAACTTAAACATTATCACTTACCTGATTTGAAAGATTTAGCTGCACCTGCCACTATATCATTGGATTTCATCACACCTGAGTATGGCGTTCGGGAACAAGACCTTATGATTTTACAACTTCCAAAAGTGCCTTTCGAATTTGCTAATATAGCTGAGCAGCTACAGTCTGTAACGGAGTTGGAGAAAAGAGAGCAAAGGCTTATACTTGATTCACAACTAATGGGTAAGTATGACGCAGCCGTACGTATTCCAAAGGGATATAAAGTCAATACAATGCCAGATGAGCTGCAAATTGATAATTCGGTAGGTAGCATAAACTTAACTTGCAAGCAAGATGGTAAGACAATTAAGTATAGCTTAATGTTAGTTATAAAGGATAAGGATGTCTCGCCTACCGAATACCCGTTATTGAAAGAGCTTTACGCGAAACTTTTATCACCACAAAACTGGGTACTTATACTTGAAAAGTAGAAAGCTAAAGGTTAAGATGATAGTTCCATTAAAACAAGGATTGAAACTTCCCCCCGCATCAGGCAAGGCTTTCAGTTCCCGGCGTTAAGATGATAGTTCCATTAAAACAAGGATTGAAACATACCTTACAACTTGTCAATCAATATATCAAAGAGATGTTAAGATGATAGTTCCATTAAAACAAGGATTGAAACAGAATATTCTTGTTTACCTCTTTCATGCCTCTTTGGTCGATACGTGAAATCATATAATTGTTTTTCTCAGCTAATGACCTCACCCCTGTAGGCTTTTTTCATACCATCTTGGAATGTTCTGACTGACCACAAGCCTTGCCCTGCCGTTCTTAGTTGTAATAAGTGGGTCTGGGTCAAAGTTCCCGTAATGGATAGACTTGGGCAGAAGCTCCTTCAGGTAAGCAGAGACCATTTCGTCCTTAAGGTTTGTGTCTGCATTGTTCTTTCTTTTCTCAATCTCGTAGTGATACATCCTGTATCTTATGCCATCATCTAAAGAGAAGATGATTGAGGAACTGGGAAAGTCAATATCTACACGCTCCGCAAAAGATTTGTAGACTTTTCGGATTTCATCTTTACTCAGCATAAAGAAGGGTATTCCTGGCTCGCCTTCTTCGGTAGCGAACATAAAAAGATATTCAGAGAGGAGTTTACTCCCTGCTCTTGAGACCATTTTGTATTGAAAATCTTTAGCATCCCTGATATATCTATCCATGTTGGTGAATGGGTTTGTTATTACTAATGGTTTTTCATTCACCAATTTCCAGCCTTTCCAATTAAGGTTGAAGGAAATTGGGTATTTCTGAACATCTATCTGATTCTTCTCCAGCCATTTCACCTTTTCCGCACAGTATTGATCCACTCAATCACCAACCTAATTTAATGGCCCTAATAATTCCTTTTTGTCCGCATTTTGTCTTGGTTCAATAATCGATTGTGATGCCTACAGGTAGAAGTGGAAAAGTGCTTAATAAAAATGGGATGAATAGATTGCGGATTGCGCATTTGATGATTTGATGTTGACAAAAGAACAGGAAAAGTCTAAATTGAAAATGAGGGCAGACCTTGACTATAATGAAGCACACTACTTGGTGACAGTTTAACCTTGACCAAGGGTTAACACATTATATGGAACTTTTCAATTTTTGTGGATCACACTTTGAGGTTGGGCAGGCTATAGGAAAAACTTTTAGACAGCAGATTCGAAGAACTTTAGCCAATAATGCTGACCTCCAAGACACATTTCTACCGTTTCATCATACGCCAGAAGGTAAAAGGAAATACCAGAGATTGATTCAGCTACATCGCCTGCGATTCCCACAATATTTTTCAGAGCTGGAGGGAATCTCCCAAGGAGCTGGGGTCTCGTTTGAGGAACTATTCCTTGTCAATATGCGGGGAGAATACCAGATCTACGTTAGAAGGTCTAAGGATTTCGAGTGCTCTACTTGTTCGCTTTTGACAGCAGACCAGGCACTCTTTGCCCACAACGAAGACGGCTCGTCAATTTATCATGGTCAGATGTGTTTGGTGAGAATCGAGGTGCCTAGAAAGCCTGCTTTTATAGCACTATGTTACCCGGGATTTCTTCCGGGAAATGCTTTTGGTTTCAACAGTAATGGAATATGCTTTTCGGCAAATAGCATTTTACCGAAAGGAACTGTCACTGGATTGGGGAGGCATTTCATTGCACGGTCTCTATTTGAGGCAAGATCACTGGAAGAAGCGGTCAAACTGGCGACTACTCCAGGGCGGGCTTCAGGCTTTAACTATACCATTGGGTCTTTGAAGGAACGCAGGATCATAAATCTGGAAGTTTCTCCCAGTACCTATCGTCTTCTTGAAGTCAAAGGTAGTTTCTTCCACGCCAATCACTACATCAGGCTTACTGAAGTTGACCAATTGATCACGCTTTCGAGTCGATCTCGACAAAAAAGAGGGGAAATGATTTTGGCAGAAGGGCTTACTAAAGATAAAAAAGGGGTATTGAAAGTGCTAAGAGATCATAAAGTTAAAGATTATCCCATACTTCGCGATGGCAGGCCGCCAGATAGTGGTGTGACTCTTGTAACAGCTCTTTTCGATCTTGATTCTAAGAGACTTACAATTTACCCAGGTGGCAAAAGAAGACCGAAACAAAGGTTTAAGCCTCTTATTGAGATTCCAATGACACAATAAGAGGAAAGCAACTAACAGCGCAATCAGGCTCTTATATTTTTCATTCAGTTTCCCTCATGTCTCACCAGCTTTTTCGTTTGTCATCCTCCTTTCTAATTGTGAAAGTCAAAACCCGGGAAGCAATATCTGATTTGGATCATAGAGTTTCTTTTTGCTCTTTCTCTTTTTCAAGAAATAGGCAGGATTGACATAGAAAAGCTTATTCTCAATCTTTTCTTCCTCTGAGATAGGGATATTGGTTTTGTTTAGTTTTGACCAGATTTGCTCAATCCCCTCCACATCTAAGCCTTCCACTAAAGCTTTAGCCATTGCTGTTGTCGTATTTTCTATTGCTATTGTATTACAAAACCTATTTATACTGGCTTGTCATTTGTCTAATTATGGTAAGCGATTTAGCATGGGTAAAAAAAGGTAAGAAGAGGATGAAATTCCTGGCTGCTTTTAACAGGCTCCTTACCCAATCTGAGATGAAATGGAAACTTGGATTAAGTGAAAACGACGACATCAACTTAGGAGAATGGGTCAGGAGAGGCTTAATAATATGCAAGACTCCAAAGATAACAAAGGGCAGAATATATGACTTGACTAAAAGGGGGCTGAGAGTCAGAAAGCAATTATTGGAAAGCTTCAGCGAAAAGGAGGCGACAGGCGTTTTAAAAGATACCCATAATACTTACAGCTATTTTAAACTACCCAGGGGGATGAACTTAAAGAAGTATGCAAAGATAATAGCAAGCAGAAAACTCCGAATACGTGTTCTTGCGGTGCTGGGACATGAATGGATTAGAGTAGTGGATGAATATGTGGGAAAAGGGGAAGAGAAGATACACAAACCTGGCATAAAGTCTTTACTTAAGCGTCGAGGTTTTGAAGTAAGCAGGAGTAACCTTATTGATGGATTAAAAGAAATGATCAGGATAGGAGTGGTTGAAGTTAGGCGAGAAAAAAGCAGAAGGAATTACTATAGGCTTAGTGAGGATGGTAGAATAATAAAGGGGTGGCTTCTTCGGATTGAACTGATAAACGATGGCTGGGTGTAGCGTAAGTGTTAAGAGTAAAAACAGACAGTTGATTTAGATAGTCAAACTATTCTTTTAATGGATAAATGATTCTTCCTTCTGGAAGCATTTCCCTAATCTGATCTTTTAGCTTTGCTTCCATAACGGCTTTATTTCTATTAGTAGTCTCGTTCGTAATGTGGATTACCGTGGCTATTTTCCCAAGTAGATTCCATATTTCCTTTTGTTCAGAAATCAGCCTGGTTACTTCTTCCTTTAGGATCTGATTCTCTTCAAGACTTTTGCTTATTTCATCAGTCTTGATAATTCTGGCAGTCTCCTGCTCACTTATGCCTTCTCTGTCTATATAGCGGGCAGGCTGCTTTGAAGCCATACTCCAGCCATATCTGTAGCAGAGGTGATATTGAGTTAGTTTATTGCAGTAATAAGTAACAGAGGAATGCCTCAACAGATATGGATAGACTGATTTGCCTAAAGCCTTTTTCCCTATTCTGTGTAGAACCATTTTCATAGCACCATAGTCCAAAGGAAAGAGCTGAACCTGCGGATTGCTTCTATCAGGATGTTCCAGGAGCCAGCCTTTTAGAGTCTTGGTGCACATAATTACTGAGATGGTCCGGGGTTTTGTCTTGGAGATCTTAATCCGCATCAAATAGTAATCTTTTTCGCCTAATTCAGTATTATAAGGTTGAAGCTCTTTCACGCTATCTTTTTTTACTTTAACATCCTCCAGTCTCAGATTAAGGAACTCTTCCGGTCTGGCTCCGGAGTCAAATAAAAGCATTATCATAGCTTTGTCTCTCGTGTTTTTGGCATGCTCAACCATCTTTTCCACTTCCCATCTCATTAAGGCGGGCACTTCCGGAACTTTAATATAGGTGTCAATCCAGTCCACGATCTGGGGATAATGGTCATTATTGCCTAAAAACCATTTATAGAAGGTTCTTATTATTTTTTTGATATCAACCTTGGTTGATTCGGTAAATGGTGTTCCTTTAACTGTCTTGATTCTGTCTTTCTCAATGTCAAGAATTAATCTTTCCATATCTTCCTGCGTGACCTTATCAAAGTCTTTATTTAGCCATTCAGATACTCTTCTAAGTAAGCATAAGCATTTTAGACATCTCCCGGGGCTTATCTTTTTCTTTTCCCGGTTCTTCACAGTCTTTCCGAGCTCGGCGTCTCTAAGAAACCTAGAGATTATCTCTCTGTTTCTCGGAAGGATGCTTTTGTCTTTCTCCAGCCTTACCAGGGCTTTTTCGTATCGTTTGTTTACAGCATGTATATCTATCTTTCCTGAAATCATATAATTTATAGGACTCACTAGTATTTAAAAGTTTCCCTTCTTGAGTAACAGAAAGGTTAAATGCCTTATGAGAGCCTATAACAAATTTGTTACTCCATTGGGGAAACTCTTCAACCATGAGATAATTTTCATTAATCATCCCATTTCCTAAACATACCAACTATACCAGTTAAAAACAAGAAAAGAGGAAGTAAAGAAATAGCACCAGTAGCGTCACTTTATGTTCTATAATGCAGGTTCTTAGCTTCGAATTCCTGTTTGGCTTCACGGATCAGACGGTCAAATAGCTCAATACCCGCGTATAGATCTCTGAGTATATATTCTTTGTTTACCACAGATTCGGTTTCACAGGTTACAGGCTTTGGTGAGTTCTGGTATGGTTCTCTCTGCATGTTTCTTTCCAGAGGTTTTTCCTCGTATCGGTATTTCATTTTTAGCTTTCTCTCTCCAATCAAATCTTTTGACCCACCAACATCTCATGCACATATCCACATGCTCGACTTTATCACCGACTACTCTGGTGCTAAGCAATAACTCCTGCTCGTCTTCTTCACCGCAAAATGCACATTTCATGTAAACATCAAGAACCCGGTTGTTAAGAAGGTTGTACTGGGATAGCAGGTCATACGCGCCTGGACTTTTTGCAGTTGTTATTGTAATCAATGTCTTCCGGTAGTGTATGGTAGTCAAATCTGCGCTCTATCACATAACAAAGTTTTTGTCCTATGTCCCAGAGGACCTCCTTAATTTCAGCCACATCCTTTTTTGTCTTGGCGACATTCTTGGCTATATTCAGCATAGCTTTTACTATTTCTGTTTCCAAATTACCTGCCATTTTGTCTCCGTTGGTTTTTTATTCGTAGTTGGTACCCATGGGTCTATCCCTTGCTCTCTGGAAAATTTTCTCAAAATAAGCCACTGGTTTGATGACACTTACTGTTTTGCCGTCCACATCCAGCCTTATGATGACCCACTTTCCATCTTTGCTCACTTGTATCCTGGGCTGAATAGCTTCCGGATTCTGCGTGTTTTGATATTGATTCAGGTCTTCACTTTCCATTTTACCTCCCGGTTTGTTTTATTTCTATAGTAGTTACAAACCTGAACTTTAAATATCTTGTGCTGGGATGGGAGGAAGAGAGCAAGGGATGTTTTATTACTGGGTCTTCGGGTCTTTTAGAGGGTAAGGCGGCTGGCAACTTCTATCATTCATCTAATTTGCTTTTTGATAGACTTAGAATTGGTAAGGGGACAGATATTCAAACAGTCGCCTGTCTTCAGGATAATTCTCCAGATACTTAGCCATTTTGGAACAACTGCTGCAATCTTGGTAATCCCTGCAGTATTCACAGAATGGCAGTACATCCCCCATATCTCCGGCAACTGCAAATCTGCATTCATTGCACTTCAGGCTTTCGCATCTGTCACACGGCATATAGGCCATATCCAGGATCTGGCAGTTTTCGCAGTTATGGGTGGCACATTTATCGCAGGCGGTATCTCCCATCTCAGAATCCAAATCCAGCGGATGGTCAGGGTGGTATGTTTCCAGCGTAAAGTCCTTTCTTTTCTCGGCTATTTCTGAAAGGTCCGTTCCGGGATATCCGGTAATCTGCAATTCAACTTTTACATAACCAAATCCGCCACAGGGCACTTTCACCCGTTTGGTTGCTTCGTACCCATTGGAATTTGAGATTACAATGCTGTACTCATACAGGTTTCTTGCGTGCTCGTCATCCTGCAGGGAGTGGAAAGCCGACATGTTGTGATGTGAATGCATTATTCCGCTACCGCCCAGCTCCTCTTTGAACTCGCACTCGGTTGAATTTACCTCTTGTCTGGGTATTCGGAAATGGGTAATTGTGTTGTCTTTAACCCAGAACACACAGCCCCACTCCTTGCTGCCCATTTTTTGTGAGATATATAGCCACTGGCTCCAGATAGCCCAAGATATGTCAAGTATGATGGTATTGTCTGGATCCGCGCAGTAATCACATCGGCCATAGTTTCTTATCTTTACGTCAAGTATGTTGCTGTCTTTGTTTGACCTATTGTCAGGTTTGGACATATCAGTTATCCTCCTTCTCTTTTTCTCTTTCGTGCCACGTTTTTAGTGCATTTAGCAAATCCGTATCCTCAATATCTCCTGACTCAATCTGGGCAATTAACTCATCTTTGCCTTCCTGCGCTGCCTTCTCCTTAATTTCCTCAATCTCTTCGTCGCTGTGGCGAATTTCACAATCTTCGCAATAGCCATAGCCTTGATCCAAGTCAACCCTCTCGCAATCGGAGCATTTATCGCAGTCATCACAATAGCCATAGCCGTCAGGAAGGTAATCAGTTATGTTGTCAAGTATCTCCTCTCTTTCCTCTGCCTTGGCATCATCCAGTATTCTCTGACTGACATAGGAACATCCCTGAATGTGGAGTTTGCCGATATCATCCATTATACAAAGCTCTTTGTACAGCTTGGATGACACCCCTAAAGCTGCAGCCAGCACTGCCGGTATGACCCAGGATGGTGTAATAGTGTAACCCCCCCGTTCAACGGGCTGCTTAAAAGAAAGTGGAAAAGCCTTTGATACATTTAACACTGTACCGTCATAACCCACTCTTTGATAACGAATGTCGTTTTTCCTGCAGTAGGCACAGATAATCTGCTGGCTTTTAAGGTTGTCAGTGCAGCAGAAAACCATTCCGCGCAGGATGACGCAGTCCTCAGCTTTTTCTATTCGTTTATCGTGAATCTCAATTCTTACAGACTTCCTTATCTGACTGGTAAACTCTTTTATGGCAGCAGTCTTTTCCATGCCAACATAGCTGTCTTCTAAGGGCAGCCGATTGAGATTGGATACTTCGACCGTATCATAATCAACTAATATGAGCTCTTCCACTCCCGACATGGCCAGCAGAATGGCTGTCCAGAAGCCAGTGCCTCCACAACCCACTATCGATGCCACTTTGGGTATTTTCAAATCCGCTATCAAGTTCTGCCTTTCATAAATGGATTCTTCTAACATGACTTTCTCCTTCTTTATAGAATTTCTTCAATCAGTCCTTCTCTGAGCAGTCTTTCCAGCTTCGTTTTTAAATCTTCATCCTTGTTGGAGAATATATCTCTTAACTTGGCATAGGTCTCAGGCAGGAGCACCGTTCCTAACGACTCCAGGTTGATCAGACGGAAGGAGTCTATGATTTTTGATGCAGCTTCCTTCAGCAAATCCAAGGAGTCTGGATTGGGGTATTGAATATCACCGGTACAGATGCTGTGCCTGAAACTACTCATCCCCAAATAATGGAATCCTATTTCCGGCCGGGACACAAAGTATTCAAACCTTCCTTTACTGTCATAGGCTCCATATATTCGAAAAGGGTGACAGTTTACCGGTGGTTTCAACCAATAAGTTTTGTGTCGGTAATACAATTTATCGATGAGAAGCGACCCGTTGTAGCCTTCAACCAGTATAGATCTGTCTTCCACCAGGGCGGTGTAGCTGCCGGTGAATGGAATGGTAAATATGTTCTCTTGCATATTCTTTAAATAGCTGCGCCAGGATGAGTCGATAGTCTCTATTGCTTCGGACTTCTTTTGTGCCTGTTTTATCAGTCGCTGGTCTATCATTTGGGCTCCTTTATTTATGAAAGTGAAAGGGGAGAGACCTTCATCTCTCCCCAGACAACATAAAGCCTTTAGCAACCTGCCTTAACATACCTTTTAACTTCAACTTCATGCTCAGCAAAGGTTTCAGGTAGGTCATCGGTTGAGGCAATCTCTCTGCCGTCAACCAGAATAGTGAAGGAATCAATGCCATTGTCCTGCAATATCTTTTTCAGGGTTTCCTTAATAGGAGCAGAGGTATCGACTTCAATCTCTTCACCAGCCACCGCGATGGTGGTCTTGCCATTTCCCAGTTGATTTAAGTTCATCTCGTTCACCTCCTTTCTGATTTAGTTTTTACTGACCGCAGGTGAGACTATCTACTTGTGCTCATTTTTCACCTCCTTTCTTTCTCTTCTTCTTTATTCCGCTATTTCCTTCCGTGATTTTATTCCGCGTTATTCTGTTGTTTTTATTATTCTTATGCGGAAGGATATCATTTATAAGGAAGAATTTTGTTTTCTCAATAATCTTCCGGCTTCATAAAGGTGAAGCCTTCTGAGTTCCAGATAACCCAGATCTTATCTTTTTCTATGACCCTCAGTCGCATGTGGGGAGAATCTTCGGGATCGTCTTTTTTAAGCAGTTCCAAACCTTTCTTTATCAGAGCTATTCTTTTTTCGCTGTCTTCATAGCCGTCATAAATGAGATTGCTGGTAAAAACAATCCGCTGCTCACCCAGATAGCCAACCAGCGCAAGCACGCCGTCTTCAATGGCCTGGTCCTGGGTGTAAAGGGAAATAATTTCCGGAATATCATTTTTATTCATAGTGATTTCCTTTCTTTTATGTTTTTAAGCATACATCCCGAACCGGTGCAAGCTGAACAGCCGCAAGTCGGGCAAATCGTGCAGCTTTCTGGGGGAACTAACTGTAAATCGCATTTAGATCAGAACTACATATTATCACCTCCTTCGATAGAGACAAAAAGAGGGAGCAGCAGAATCTCGCCTGAACCTGTCTCCCCAAACAGAAAAGCGAGAGCCACTCCCTCTTGCTATTAGCAGGACTCCATGTTTAAATAGTGGAGTTTCAACCTAATACCTTCAGACTTCTGTGGTTAACCACAACTTCTGTTTTGTAGGTTGTTTCTCCGGAGAACTCAAATGAAAAGGTTTTTACTCTGCCCTGCAGTTCTACTTCCTGCTCTGGGGTAAGCATTTCCAGAACTTCGTCTACAGGATTGTAGATCATGCATGGCACATAATCTGTTCTTTTCTTTCCATCCTTCGAGTTATTCTCGGTTATGGCCAGAGTGAATTTCAAGATTTTCCTCTCGCCATCAATCAGATTGACTCTCAATATTTTTCCAGAGCCAATAAACATATTCATGGCAAGCTCCTTTCTTAAGAGGAGTCCTGCAATAAGACAATTTTGAATTAAATTTGCTTTTATGCTAAGAATCTGCTTTTTAAATACTTTGTACTGTGATGGGAGGTAAGAAAAAAGAGGGGAGGAGAAGGGTTTAATTGGTATCAAACCCGGATGCTGGGATTAGTTTTACTCTCTTGTCTTGGTCT
>Ga0315296_10000979_pt1 | contig 25290 bp, 28 predicted proteins | sample YL17G14_18_MG_FD_203921 | JGI IMG/M metagenome (GOLD analysis project Ga0315296, IMG submission 203921) | Sediment microbial communities from Yellowstone Lake, YNP, Wyoming, USA - YL17G14_18 | ecosystem: Environmental > Aquatic > Freshwater > Lake > Sediment | place: USA: Wyoming | collected... | reverse complement strand
GAACGGGAAAGTGGTGTTGGAACCTATAGGGAGGTGAATGATATATGAAAAAAGAATATTTCATTATTGCTGGTATTCTCTTCATTTTAATGGTTGTTGTTGTAATTGCTATTTCGATGAATAAGCAATCGTCTGGCAAAATAGTAATACAATATACAGATTCGGGCACAAAAAGACTAAATTCGTATCAGACATATAACTGGAAAACCTATTATCTTCTGTGGACGGGCGAGTCTACAACCATTAGTATTAGTGGCGAAATTTGGGGATCAAGAAGTTTGCATGTTGTTAATGGAGACACCTTTTCCGTGTATGCAACCGATTCTTTTCCTGTGACAATAGCTTATGACGGTCAAACAATACAGTTTACGAGTTAGTCTATTCCCTTCCGCATCCTCATTTCTTTGATAATCTGCTTAGTTTCGTCCTTGTGTTCCACGATCATTCTCTGGAGCATTTCTGACGCGAGTTCCTTTATTGTAACGTCGTTGTCGAATGCCAGTCGGGAAATCTGGTCTTTGTCTTCCTCGTAAATTTCGATTTTTTCGTAACGTTGTTTCTTATGGTGTTTCTCCATTATCTCATTCCTCTGAGGTCTAAACTTTTGGCGAGTTTTGGAAGAATGTTGTTTTTCTTTATGTATTTTTTGTATGATTCTTTCTTTTTGAAATGACAATTAAAGCATTCATATTCTTCTCTGGAAGGATAATATGCAAGTAACCACTTTCCGCATTTAGGACATTCATCCATGTTCTTGTTCTCCTATCCACGGTTTACCTGTTTGGAAGAAACATTTCGACTTGTAAATCAGCGGGCAGTGTAGGCACTTCCATCTCTTACACGGAAGTTGTTTCGAAGGATTGTTCCAACTCCACAGGATGTGTTCTACGTCTTCAAGGAACGTGACTTCGGTATCTTCGTTCCACAACATTTGTTCCGTCTGTCCAATCTCTTCGAAATCTCCTTGAGTGCCCACGCGTTTAAGGAATATGATTTGTCCGCCACCTAACGTGAACGGAATGATAGAAAAAACTGGGGAGTAAAGCCAAAGGTACAGCTTGTTTTGGAACCGTGCGGGCGACAGATCAATTGGCGAAATGTACGGAGATGCTTTGGTTTTGTATTCGAGTATCCAGCATTTGCGGTCGGGCGTAACTTTCCATTCGTCCGCGCCGTGCGTAACGAATGTGCCGTCTGCCTTGATTTTCGTGTTCTTGTAGGTTCGGCTGATCACGCCTTCCTTGCAGAACGGAGTTAGCATTTGAGCTAACTCTGCTTCTAAGGGCGACGGTTGCCGCGCCGTCAAGATTGCGTTGTGCGTGGCTGTTCCCGCGGTGCACACGGCGTTCGACTGTGCTTCCTCGATTCCTAACGCTTGAAGGCGTGCCTTCTCGCTGCAATACCAGTAACTTGCGAGCGTGCTTGCCCTGATAGTTTTCACTATCTTCGGAGCACGTATCAATTTGCGGTATTGCTCTAGGATGTCGAGGCGTTCCATGAAATAATCTCCAGATTATTTCTCTTTGAGTTTGGCTTTCATTTCGGCGAGAGTCACGATTCTGTAATCGTAACCCGTGGCTTTGCCGCTCGGCGCTTTGTCCGTTTTGAAAGTGCGTTTGCCCAAGTTGACGATGACGAGTTCTTTGCCGTCGGCGGGCAGAAACTTTTCGAATTGTCTCCAGAGCGAAGCGTGTCGCTTCATGTCCATGCAGACTTTGGTGCCCTTCGACGCTGTATGTTCCTGATATTCGTCGCCGACTTTCTCGCTGACGGACGCGGGTTCAATGAGTTCCATGTCCATCCAAGCGTAGTTTCGGTTGTCCTTCGTTTTCAGTCTTGGTTCGCCGACGCATTTGACGGCCACGGCGACCTTTACTGCGACGCTCATTGACGGCAATCTTTCCATTGGTGCGGTGGATACTGGTATCTTCTTTGCTACTTCATAGACGTTTTCAAGCCATCCCATCGACTTCACTATTTCTATTTCTTCAAGTTTTTCCATTTTTTTTCACTTCTTTTGTCACTATTTGTGACTAAGACAAACTACCATGACATATTTTTGAGGATTCCTTCTATCAATCCCGCAAACCATTCGCGGTCTGTGAGTGGTTGTGTTCTGGGAGCGAGTTTCATGGTTGTCCGTAAGAGTTTGGTTTTCGTTGCCCAGTCGTGTTCAAACTCGACGATGCGCCATTGTTCATTGTTGATTCCGTATTGGGGCACGGTTACGGTTATGTATTGGTTTGGTTTGATCCAAGTTTTCGCTCCCTGCGTGACCGTGAGTTTGGGAACTGGGTTTTTGGTTATCGAAAGAATCTTATCGGCTAGAGACTTCATCAAGTCGCCATATTTGATGTCGGGCGAATCGTAGAACAGAACTCGCCGTCCGTACGTGGCGATGCTGGTGTTGTCTATGGCTTGCAATGTAGGATCAAGCAACGGATTCGTGCTCATTGGGGTTACGAAGTGCAATCCGTCTATGTACCAGTCTACGGCTTGGTTGGCTGGAACGTATAACGATCCGAAAGTTATTTTTCTTATAATCCAGTTGAAAGCAATGTCGGGAGTAACCCATCTGTCCGTATGATCTGTATTTTCGAGATATTGGTTTGAATATAGTTGCGATCTGAAGATTCCTCCAAGTGGAATGTCAAAAAAGCACCATCCGTCCGCGTATTTGCGACTTGCTAGACTCAGACCCGTTGACCAAGTTATATGTCTTCCTTGGGTGTCTTCCATTACGATTGCAATGTATTCTGATCCGTAGCTGGAGTGGATTGCGAACGATAAATGTGTGAGTTTTGTGAATGTGACGTCCGCAAGAACGAGCGGGGCGTTCGTGACGCTTGCGCCGATGATTGTTTGTGATCCTGCCGCTTTGTGAATTTTGACGCTTTTGCTATTTACTTTTACAGTTCCTGTGTCGTCTGAAACTGTGCATTCTCCGTTGATCGGCGTCCAAAATCCAGCGGCAACTCCGCCTTCGGTTTGGAAGTCTCTGTTTGGAAATGCTCCTGCCACGTTTGCCCACACGAATATCTGGTTGTAAACTTCGTCCAGTCCTTTGTCGAATTCTCTTTCCAACGGGTCTGTTATGGTTATGGCGGGACTTGTGGCTTGCCATCCATACGGATACAGAAAGAGATTTCTGTTCGCTCCAGAAACTTCGCCGTATCCAGCGTAACCTACGTAGGCGGATATTTTCTTTACAGCATCCAAAAGAACATCGCGGTCGAAATCGTACGCCGCATTGGTTGTCGTGATCGCTCCGCTGTCGGTTGTTAATGTTATTCCTGTGGAAGCGCCACTGTCGGGAGTTGCTAACAAATCGTCTATGCAATCTTTCATGGTTCGCACCGTTGCTCCTTCTCTGTATTCGCTATTGTATTTTTTCGTGATGAAGTCGCAAAGCAACCGATCGATAACTTCGTCTTTTGCCGTGACCGTGAGCGTTTCTATTTTCTTTTTGATTGTGCTATTGATTTTGCTTAGTCTGCCAAAGAACAACGTGTCTATGGTTCCTCTGACGTCCGCTCTGATTCTTATGAACTTGTAATAGCCTAAAGTTAACGCGCCGTTGCCCGTGTATCTGCCGTCGGTATTCCTGAGTTTTAACTCACATTCTGGAGTTTTGAGGGTTCCACTGTTTTTCGCGTTGAACTCTAATGCATACGTTTTCAGGTCTGTCCAGTTGGTCGGTGGAAACGCGTCGGCGCTGTATTCGATGTAGATGTCAGGATTGTTTTCGTCGGTCATTCTTTCATCTTCTCCGTTTTTGTTATCACTCTTTTTTCAAGGACGGATTGAACGTGATCGAGGAGTATTTGGTTGGGTTGTTTGTCCCATTCGATTATGTAATTCCCATCTGTTGTTTTTGTAACTTGGATTATTTTGCTTGTCTCCGTTGGAAACATTTCTGTGATAGATTCGTTTAGAGTGTTTGGAAAGATGTCCTTATGCGTTATTTTATATTTCATTTTACCAGTCATCCGTCAATTTCCATTTTTTAATTGTACTTACAATCATGGCTGAAGCATGTGCGCAAATATAATTGTAGAAATCACATAGCGTCCCAGTAGGAGCATAACCAGAGAGTGTTCCTTTTTCAACTCCATTAACAAAAAACGTTGCAGATGTTCCACTATTGATTTTTATTTCTATCGTGTATTCTGTTCCTGATACAAACGTTTGTAGAACCATTTCATTTTGATAGGTTCCGCTTGCGCATACGCCGTTAATTGTTAGCGTTGAGTCAGCATTTCTGATAAAATGTACCCACGCACCGTTGCCGTGGAGGGTTCCATTGTCGTCAATTTCTCGAAGTCCTATGTCGGCGTAATCAGCAATTGTGGTCATAATAACGACTACCTTGAATTTGACTCTTGGATTTGTTGATGCTGACTGAATTTTGTAGCCCCAGATATAACTTTGTTCGAGTCCTCCAGCACCGAAAATTGTTGCCTGTACGAATGATTTTTTGAGTGTAAATGATCCATGTGCAGATGCTACGTATCCATAAGTTGAATATCCCAGAAGCGAGTCTACGCCGACCAAGATTGAAGTCTTATCCAGATAAGTGTCCTTCGAGAAGGTAATGCTTGTTTTTGCGAATTCTATTGTTTGGTTTGCAATTTTAAGATTTGTCACGGCTAAGTCTGCTATTTTTCCAACATCGACCGCAAGGTTTCCTATTTTGGCGTTCGTTACTGCCAAATCCGCGATTTTAGCTGTTCCGATAATGGCGTCTTGAAGCATGGCACTTGCGTCGATTTGTCTGAAAAATTTAACGTCGTCAATGTAGTAATCTTTTACTCCGCCTCCTACTGACACTTCAAAATCAATAATAATGAATCTGGTTCCAGCAGGAAACGATGAAACCACACTAGCATAAAATGTCCATGTTGTAGTTGATGTAGGCACACCCGTATATAGAACATTAAGGTATGTTTTATTTTGGTCGTAACATAGAATACATGGAAACATAGAGGTGGAAGAACCCGTGTTGATTCTATACCAGAAAGTTAAAACATAATTGGATAGTTCTGACAGCTCAACATATACTGTTTGTCTAGCCAGTTTATAATCACTATCAGAATGAATCTTCATAGAATATTTGCCATTTTGCGAATATGTGGAACTTATTGTTGCGTTACTTCCCCATCCGTCTGGTATTCCGTCAGCATTTATGTCGTCTTCAAAGTCTCCGTTAAATACGAGATTATCCGAAGGATACAACGCCGCTCTCGCCGCTTCCGTAAGTTTTCCGACAACCAAAGATTCGGTTGCTATTCTGTCTGCGGAAAGGGAGCCAGCATTAATTTTGGTGGCATTCAAATCATTTATCATAGCATCTGTAACAAACAAACTTGCAAATTTTCCTCTTCCCGTAGCGTCCGCCGTGAAGAATCCCGCGACGAATTTTGCTAGTCCTGAAGCTCCTGTAAAGATTCCGTCTGCTAGGCTACTCAATGCAGTATTGGCTGAGGAAATAACGCCTGACAAATACGAAGTTGCAACATTGCCAGCATTTTTTATGTTTTCGATTATTGTTCCTATCCACGCTCCAGCGTTGTTGATTGTGGTTTGCACCGCTGACGCAAGACTTGTCCATGCAACGTTTCCAGCGGTTTTTATAGTTTCGAGAATTGTTCCTATCCATGCCGCGGCGTTGTTAATTGTTGTTTGCACGGCAGTCGCGAGGTTTGCCCATGCGACGGCGCCAGCGTCGTAAATCGATTTGATCACGCTTCCTATCGTGTCTATTATTTGTTGAGCAGTAAGAGTGATTCCAGCGACGAATTCATTCCACGTATCAAACGCCATGTGCGCCCAGTCCATTATTGGAATTTGGAATAAGGAAACGACTGGGTTCTGGTTGTATTCGGCGTTTGGAAGTTCATCTGCGGTGTGAGTGTGGCGCGGAAGTTTCCTCATGGCGCAAGTCTCCTGTACTCGTCTTTTATTCTTCGGTTCTGTTCTTTCAACGCCACGTCCAAGTCCGTTTCGAGGTGAAGGTGCGTTTCAAAGTTGAACGCGGGAAGTGTGGTTCCGCCACCGCCCGTTTCTAAAGACGGCATAAATGTAGATTTTTCAATGCCTCTGACCGATTCTTTGGATAGCACCCATTCTCCAGCATGAAGCAAATACGGTTTGGTTTGTGAAATGTAACCGCCTTCTTGTTTGGAAGGAATCGTTGCTGTGGCCGCCGTTGCCGCGGCGACGGCAGCGATTGTGATTATTGCTCCGATTCCCGTGGCGGCGGCAATGGCTACTGCTTTTGCTTTCCAGCTTGCGGTTTCAAGCCAGTTCGCTACTGTGGTGGCGGCAGAAGCTAATGCGTGTCTGACTTGAGCCAGACTTGCTTTGTCGAGAAGGTTGCTTTGCAGAATAAGTTGCGTCGCCATCAGTCCCATGCTTATATTCGCGCGTATGTTGGCGTTGTTCAGATATGCCATTTCAGTTTCCATCTGTTTCGCCGCCCGTTGCGCTTGCACGCTGTTTGTTCCGTATCGAGCGATTGCGTCGTTCAAGCGGTTCTGGGCATTTTCTGCCATCATGGTCGCCATTTCCTGTCGCATCAACGCGGATTCCATCATGTTGAACATGAAACCTACTCGGAGCACACTCATGGCTAAACCATTCATGCTTTCGGAACTTGTGCGTCCCATTCCGCCCATCTGAACGTTCACTTTTGCTCCTGACACTTGGAGTTGGTTCAAGCCTTCGATGGCTTTCGTTAGCTCCGCTTGATTTTCGAACTGTGCCCTTAGCACTAATCTATACATCATGTCTGCCATTTTATTTTCATCGCTTTTTTCACGATTTGAAGTTTAAGATACATCCTATATGAAAGGTGGGTGGTTTCCAGCGTTAACCCTGAAAGTGCGAGTCCTACTGCTGGATGGATTGTTTGTTCGTGGAAGCAGATGGCTCTAGTAAAAAACGGGCTTCGTTGTTGCTTATTCCGTTAAGTTTCTGGTTTGCCGCGATTAGCACTTGCCACAACTTGTTCGGAATCTTGTCGAGTTTTATCGACGCGATTGGTTGCCCGTCTTTCGTGGTTGCTTTTTCGACGAGTGTCTTGCGGAACACGGCTTCGGTTATGAGGTCTGGGTTTTCTTTGTATTCGTCTTTTGTCACTATGAGTTCGTCCAACGCGTCTATTCCTTCTTGCGCTGTGAGTGCGCGTATGTTCCACGTTCCAAGATATTCGTCGTCCGTATCTTCTGGTAGGAGCAGTTCTTTCGTGTCGGTGCCACTTAGTTGTTTGACCGTGACAAATTGTATCTGCATTAGGTTATCACGAGTCCTTTGGCTTCCCATTCAATTCGTTCCATGACCATCTCTAAACCTCTAACGTTGACTCTTGAAGTTTTCAGGGTTGCATTTGCGAACGTGAACGTCTTCGTTACTGGAGTGCCTTGGTTATCTCTGAGCGCCATGACTATGGTTTTTGGGGTTCCACTGATAACGTCTGGAATGAGGGTTGCAACATTTACCGCTCTCAGAATGTATCCGCTGTAAACTGCTTCTCTTTCACCCATTTCCGTGGGTAGTATGTCTACTCCGAGGCTTTCCTGTACGACTTTGTTGTCCACACCGAATTCCACTTCAGACCAGTTGGTTACGGGCGTGCCTGCAATCGATAACGTTATCAAACTATCTTTCCACATGGCGGCGTCTGTTGCTTTCACGAATGTCCATGATGCTCCCGCCGACCTGCCTTTCGCAAGCACTTCCAATGCCGCTTTAACTGTTTCTTTTTGCCTTATGGTTATTTTGCAAGTGTTCACTTTACACGCTGTAAGCAAATGGTATTCAGTACCAATCTTTACTGCTAGGTCGTGACTGGGGACTGCGCCTTCTGCGGTTATCATGCCGTTCAGTGTTATGTAGTCGTCTAGTTTGCGAACGTTCATTGTCCAGCTTAACTTAGGATTTACGGCCACGATTTTCTGTGCGGATATTGCTCTGCTGCCTTCTCCGCATCCGACTTCAGTAACTATTGTGGCGTCAGGATCAAGCGTCGGTTCATAAGGAGTTCCACCGAGTCCGTAGTAGACTGTGGCGACTTTGCGGTTTATTTGATAGTCCGTCCCAAATACTGTTGACATTTTTCTTTTTCACCTCTTTCGTTTATGTCATAATTTTTTATGACTTGAATGGATCGACGCCGTTCATCAGTTCGTCGATTTCTGATTCGGTTCCTTGCCACGCTCTCTGCATGAAGTAGAACGGTAATATTCCCATAACTACACACATGCTAGCGAATACCTCATCGCCCGTCTCTTTGACCCAAAAATGCAACGCCATTCGCGCTTTCGGCGTGATCACGATTACGTTTCCCGAACGGTAAATGCCCGTTCCCTGATCGAGGAAGCGAAGTATCGTTCCGCGCGTGTATGAGCCGACGCCGTACGTGAGTTCGCCTTCCTCCCGCGTTTCGATGCTGGATGCCGTCATTCCCGACCCGTGCGTTTCGGTTTGCACCAGAGTCTTCAGCGTGCCTTCCAGCAGGATGCAAGCGTCGCGGAGAACGCGGTCGAGTTCTTGCTTGCTCATTTCCTCTGCGCTTTCTAGTTTGCGGAATACCTCGAAATGGTCGGGTAAGAGAATTTGTATTGCACTCATTCGAGTACATCTCCATTTTCTTCAAGTTTCGATTGTTCATAGATGCCCAATATTATGGTATATCGTCTGAGTTGTTGCGTTAGAAACCAGATATGATTTGACCATTTTCTGCGTTCGAATTCCGCTCGCATACAATAGAGCAGTCCTAGAAATCGTTCCCGACCGACATATCCGTGTTCTTCAAAGAGTTGAATATACGTTCGATAGAATGCCATGTCGATAGGTGATTTCAAGTTGGATGGTATTTTTTGTTGTTTTTTGCTGCATAACAATAGTTGGGTTAGAGCATAGTTTACTATGCCGTCCCATTTTTCAGAAGGAATATCGCTTTCGCTAAGTGCGGTCTCTAGTATTTCTGCCCATTCAGGAGCCGAGAGTACACCATTTAGAAAATCGGTTATCGCAGAGTTGATTATGGGAAGACGATGTTCTTGTTTGATGTATGGTATTTTTATTCACTCCATTCTGGTTTCGTGTATTGTGGGGCACGCCTAGCGTTGTCACCCCAAAGGATACGTGCTGATATACACGCAGGACATATTTTCTCGTCAATCTTGTATGTTTTCTGCCAACACCACGCTTTGATACAATACAAACATCTAAACGCATGACACTGCGGTGCAAATGGTGGCATTTTTATCACACTCGTTGATAGGCCAGAGTTATGTTGATGTCTTCGCCGAGCAAAGGAGAACCTATGTCGAAATTGTCTGTGTTGGTTCTGCGCGTGGGATACGCCCACTCCCATCCAGTTGGCTTGTCAATTGTTTCGTCATCCATCGCTTTTAGGATGCGATAGACTTCCTCTCGGAAATCATGCTTGGTTTCTTTTGCTTTCTCCACTTCCTCGTTCGTGGTGCCCGCGCACGGAATCTTTGTGGAAATCACGATGAGTGCTCGACAGTCCGCCATAGATTCTTTGTCCCATGAATTCACATCCGTGTTTTCTGATATGACCACGTTGGGTTCCGAAAGTGCGCCTTCCACTCGGCGTTTGTTCCTATGAAACAGTGGTTTTACTGTGACTTCCCAGTTTGTTTCGAGGAGAGTTTTGAGTTGAAGTTCCAAATCTTCCATGTTACATCGCTCCGAATCCCATGAGTTTATAGCGATTCAGGATGGTCTTGATGTCGGAAGTTAATATATCTGGACTGGCGAAATTCACGGCGGACGGTCTGGCGAAACTTACGAACGTGGCGGTTCTGTCGGCAATGAGTTTGTGCACCGTGTTCACGATGAGTCTCATACATGCCATTTCTACGTCTAATGGAGTTGTCATGTATCCTGTTTTGTACGTGACCCGCACGTTTTTGGTGCCGTTCGCTGGGGTTGCACTTGAGGAAAACACTATTTCTCCGTGGCTGTACCAACGATACTTTGTTGTGGCTGTCCACACGTCCGCGTCTCCTATGTCTGCACTGTTGATTTCCACGGTTGCGACGCTGAGGACGGGTCTTTGGGAAAGGTACAGTCGGGATGACTGTTGTTTCCAAGCGTCTGTTTCTTCGTCGAATTCGTACAGTCCAGTCGGCGGCGTTGCGCCCATGCCGTCAAAGTATTCGGTTACGGTTACGCCGTTGGTTTTGAAGAACTCTGAAGCCCGCTGAGTTTCGCCGTCCACGAATCTGCTTGCTTGTTCTATCAATGTTGATAAGTAGTCGTAGTAATCTTGGATTGTGCCGTCTTTGCCCACGAGGTCTTTATAGTCGATGGGCTTTATTCCCATGCGCAACGTGGGAATGTCGATGTAGTCCGAAGGTTTCTTCACGTATAACTTATTGAACTGGGAGTAGTCCGTCGCTACTGTTCCGTCGCACGCGAACCCGTGTTTTCCCGCCAAGTACCCCGCCACAAGCGTTTTGATAACGACGGCTCCGTTTATGAGGCACGTTATGGTCGTGTCAGAAGACGCAATTACTTGGCACTCGTAAGTTCTGCCGTTGTCGATTGTGTAAGATGCGGATACAATGTTCGTGCGAGTTACGTCTTCCACCTTATCCAGTTTCACCGTGTCGTCTAAAGAGTTTAGCACGAATTCCAAATATTTCGTGGTTGCTCCTACAGTATAGAAAACTATTATTGACGCTTTAGTTCCTTTCACAATTGCGACTGTCGCGACGACTTCATAGTCTGTATCCGTTGCTTCTCCAGCGATGCAAAGTGCACGGAACGGAGTCGCTCCTACGTCGCCGTGTAGTTCGCCGCTGGTTTCGATATACCATTTTCCGCTTTTCGTTTCGTACATTTTAAATTCCTTCCTTATCTGCGAATGTTACGAAGAAGTTGTCAGCGCGGGGAAATGTTTGTTTCTTCGTGTCTCCGAAGGTGATTTCAATTCTGAGTTTGTACTTGTCTTTCGGCACGTCGGTTTCTCCCGCCACCCAATCGTACTGTACGATTCCGTTTGTGGGAGGACTTACTATTGTCGCCGTTTTGTTCAGGATCACGAGTCCCGTATCTCTTTCGACTAACTGGAACTTCGCGGAGCAGTCAGTCAAATTCACGACGGTTCCGTCTGGCCATTTCAACGTGGCTTTTATGGACGGTCTAAGTTCGGTTTTATACATTTTTATTTCTACCATAGTGTCACTTCACCATTTTCACCTATCAATATGACTTCTCCTTTTTCTCCTTCCAATTCAACTTCTCCTTTCTCGCCGTACAACACGACTTCCAAGGGAAACGAACCGAGCACTCCTGTTCCGAGAGAGAATTGTGCTTGTGCTTTTGCAATGCTTTCTTTGGTTAGATTGAGTGTTGTTTCTAAAATCAGTAGTCCAAACACTTTTTGAATGGCGTCTCTGTTGATTGTAAATATTGATTCTTGTGAAAATTGCGGAGTTTGAACGTTTGTAATTGCATTTTTGTATAATTCGATTAGAAGTCCGATAATGCTGTCTGCCAGCGCTTGTGCCGTTGCCCCACGTTCAATGCTGAACACCATTTCTTCGACATGGGAGGCTATCGTCCGTGCAATAGAATCTTTGCTTATGTTGAATAGTAACTCCAAAGCATTAAAAGTATTAGCTTTTATTATGGCCTCTTTATCGATGTCGAATGTTAATTCTTGTATTGATTGAGATTGAATGTTAGTAAGCGCCGTCTTATATATTTCCACAGTTGCAAACGCGGCTTCAACAAGAACGTTACTGATTGCTTGTGCTATTGCATCTTTGTTCATGTTAAATATAGATTCTATCTGATTGGAGGTGGCAGTTGTGATTACAACGTTTTTCTGAATGCCGAAATCTGTTTGGAGTTCGACGCCAGTTAGACTCTGTGTTATTGCATTGCAGAAAATTTCGATTAATCCGCTGATGGTTTGAAGTGTCATCCCCGCGAATGCGGTTGCTATGACCTCCTTATTTACGTTGAACTGGGACTCTATACCAGCGAGTTCTTGCGATTTGGAGAGGGCGTCTTTGAGTATATTGAACAAACTTTCTATGTTAGGTGCGGAAGTAACTTTAGTGATTGTGTCTTTGAGAATAGTCACGTCGAAGGTGAAAGTTTCCAGAGTTTTCACGACCGCTTCTTTTGCGATTCCGAGTTCTATGGCAATTATTGCCGATGTTTTAGCTGTTGCCAACGAGGAAATGCTCAACTCGAAATTCAACGTAGTCAGAGTTTTGGATATTGAATCTTTGAATAAATTGGATGTGATTTCCACAAGTCTGTTTGCTTCGTCGAATACTCCACTATCAAATATGTTAGGATCAAACATGCGAGTGTTAGCACGAACCTTAGAAATAGCATCCATTGGAATTCCACATTCAAATGTTGACGTTGTTAGGGCACGAGATAAAACGTCTTTGTCTATTTTAAACTGCGACTCAACGCTTAGAAGCCCTTGCGTTTTTGCGATGGCATCTTTAGAGAATCCCAATTCAAACAGAGAAGATTCCAATGTTTTAATTATTGCATCTTTAACGAGGTTAAAATCTACGTATGGAAAAACTGGTGCGAGCGCAAATGCAAAAGCGTCTTTGAAGATTCCCATTTCAAGCATGAAAGATTCTGCGGTTTTGGTTATCGCGTCTTTAACAAGAGCAAATTGCGTTTCAGTAATGTAGGAAGTTGATATTTTTGTTGTTGAGTCTTCCAAAATATTCAGCAAAACTTCCAAATTCGATAGCGAACTTGATTTTGTAGTGGCATCTTTGGGAAAGTCAATTTCAAATAACGGAGACGTCATATTTATGTCGAATATTTTCGTGTCAAATATGTTAAAATCAAATATCCTTCCTGTCTTAATGATTTTTGTAATAGCATCAAGAATCAAGTTAAACTCTTTTGTCATAGTTAATGATGATTGAGATTTTGATAACGCATCTATGAACTGATTAAACGTTGTTTCTTGAAGAACTGAAGACGGACATTTAGACAACGCGTCTTTCAGCATGTTGAATGTAGTTTCAGGTGCTTGTTGAGCGACACCCTTCGAGATTGCATCTTTTGCAACTTCAAAAAGATTTATGTTTACACCGATTCCCCAAGGATAGGTCGTAGTGTTTACGACAACAGTTTTAGTTATACCCATCGACGTGACCTTGATTGAATCACCATTATCACAGCCACTTGCATACCACGCGGTTGCCGTTATTGTAACGTTGTATTCGCCAACACTATTCGTTTGAACTGTATGTTCTTGTGCTTTAGTGTCGTTACGCACGGTCACGTTTTCGGCGTTTTGTCCTACGCCGTCTTTCTTGATTACGCCATAAATGACGTATGGATTAGTGAGTGTCATGGATAAGTATGCCCCCACGTTCCAGCGACATTGCAATATATATATAATTTGTCGCTGGTAGATACGATTAATTTTTCACTGTTGTAATTCGTTCCGTAAACGAGACTCCATTGCGTACCGTTACCGTAATCAACGGTTATGACTGCCCAATTGATGTTGTCCAGATTTAGACTAGCATTTACTTGTCCTAGCGTTTTGTCAACGTCCACATCCCACGCCGTAAAGTTGTTCCAACCAACTGAAAGAATGGTTGAAGTTATTCCTGAAAACGGACATGTGTAATTAACGTATAACTCATCATAGTCACTTATTCCGTCGCCGTCAGAATCCATAGTTTGTAAGGTCGCGTTAGAAGGCAAGTTGAATATCATAAAGCTGAGAAGATATGGCGTGGATGAACTAACGATTGATGGAAATTGATCAGTACCATAAAGAAGAAATGAAAGTAGATCAATGTCGTTATCTGTGAAAGTTATGTCGGTAATATTCCAATATCTTACTGCAAGATAATAAATGTCGTGATAACCAAAAGTGAAGTTGTATTCCGCTACCGACGTGTCAGAAGAAAAGTTGATTGTTGAATAGGGAAAATGATGTAACAAATTAACATAACTGTCTTGAAATTTGCAAACATCGAATGGAGTGTTACTACTAGGATTAGTGGTACTCCACCAAACGTGAAGGTAAATATCTTTAAGTATGAAATTTTCATTGATTGCTACATTTTCATCAAAAAAGTATCCTATGTATCCGCCACACCAAATGGTATAGTTTTCCGTTTGAAATTGCCTTTTTAGTATGCCAGTGTCGTTAACTGTCCCGTCTGTTGGCTGTTCGTGAGGAAACACCCTGTCTTCTGTCTGATCCCAATTGTAAGAATAACTGAAAAACTGAACCAATGAATATGTCAGATTCATTGATGTTTGATAATTCAATCCGACATACTTTCGCCACGCCTCTTCCGTTCCCCACACAGATTCATAATCGTAGTATTTCCACACGTATTTAGTCCAATTGTTCATTGTGTCGTTGGCATAAATGTTGAACGTGTATGACTGGTATTGCGGCTGGTCTGTCATGTTAATATAATAAAAGTCTGTTCCCGTCTGGTGCGTCATTGTGTGGTTCTGCCACACGCTACTGTTTTTCCATTCGAAACAGGTGTAGTTCACGCCATTGTCGTCCGTGATGGTTGCATTGACATACATCCAGTTTTCATAGTTTAAAGTTCCGTTTCGGTACATGCGGTTGGTCGTGTCCGTTCCAAACGAGTCTTCGTTTGGATTGCCAGCCGTGTTTAACGTGATTGTTGGTGCTGTTGGTGCGCTGACTGCATAGTCTACTACTAGATAAGTTTCATAGGCTACACCGTAAGTTTCATAGGTTTCGCCGTTTGTTGAGTCATAAAGCGCCATAGTAAAATCTGTGTTGTTAAGGTTAGCCCAAGTCCAAGCAACAGTAGTCCATGGGTCATTAGCATAAGTGGTATTATAGGTAGTTATAGTTGTTGTCAAAGTCGTACTTGTAGTCTTCCTACTTCCGCCTCTAACAATGCCCCAAACAGCCGTGTTAGTTTGAGCAGTTCCATAAACAACGACTTTTTTAGTTCTAGCATATACAGTGACATTATTTATGGTTCCAGTCAGTAAAGTGCGAGTGCAGTTATACTGGTCTTCATAACTTCCCACAACACCAAAATAAGCATTAACATAAGTTGAATCCAAAGAGTCGTTCATAAGAAGATAGTGTGTAGTTCCAGAAGAAGGATTAAGCTGTTTCACGGTAGTATCAGCAGAAGGCAATAATGTCCCTGAAGTTCCTGTCGGCGGAGTCGGCGGAAACAAAACTGGAATCACAACTAATGACGCTAGAAAAATAATTACGATTGTGATACTAACTATTAACCATCGATTAAACTTCAAGAATTTAGCTTTCACTTTTTCCATTCTTGCACATGCTCCTTAGTTGTATAAGCATGTTTCTTATTGAAACAATACCAAAGTTTCCAGTCGGAAGGAAGGATATTTAAGGCGGGTTGAGTCCAATCCCGCAAACTGTCGCCAACCGTAACCGCGACGTGTGCTGGCGTTTCATACACGTTGACTAGGACTTCGTGATATGGAACTTTACGAGCCAGATACAAACAAGCCAGAAGAATCGCGCCATCGTCACAGTCGCCAAATCCGTCCGTAAGTGTCTCATTCGGAAACTTCCAAAAGTCTTTCTCTTCTGATTTATAAATTATGTTAGCATGAACCCAATCCAAAGCGGACTGAGTTAACGGTATATCGGGAAGTTTAGTTCCTAAGAAATTGAGAAACTGGGTCACCTCGATTGGCTCAGCACGTTTCGTGGTTTCCATTATATGAGCACGAACAAGTCCTCGTTTCCGCATTGTTATCCATTCTCTAAACCAATCGAACATGCTTTCACCTTTTTCCAAGCGGTTTAGTTGCCCCGTACAGTTTCGTTTTCCAACAGTACGGAATCCAGCGACGTCCTCCACACGCTTTCCAATCGTGCGTTAAAGTGTAAATGAACATCGCCAGAACAATTCCTAATGCCAATCCCACGCCCGTGAAAGCCAGAACCAGAAATAAATGATCAGCATAAACTCTCGATTTGAGTTCTGCTCCTTTAGAATCGTGAAAGTCCCAAATAAATCTGGAAACTTGGCGTCTAAACTCTGAGAAACAAAACAGAGCCGTCAACCTACTAAACGTGTAGAGACTGTAATTCGACATTTTCCAGTCTGGTGGCAACTTCCAACCCATTGACGACCCTTCTTGGAGCTTAGACTACTTGAAACTTTGGAGTATAGTACACTTTTACCGTATCCCCAGAAACCACGTTTTTAACTGTGTATGTATCCCTACAGTACAACGTTCCCGCAGAAGCAGCGTTCAAAAGTCCACATTCGGTTAGTGCTAATGTTGCGACTATGTTGAATGTTCCGTCCATGCTACATTCGCCTACTGGGGCGTCTTTCGCGTATGTGCCTGTGACTCGCATGGCTTCAGCGCCTAGTGCTGTGTCGGTTGCTATTGGTGTTGCTGTGCCCGTTCCGATTGCAACGTAGTTGAAGACTGCTGGTCTTGCTCCGCTGACGTCAAACGCTTGGCCACAGAGGGCGTTGAGTCCTGCGTTGACAACGAGGTCTTCTATCATTTTCTCGTCGATTTCGATGAGGGCTTTTTTGACCCCGTTCATCATTTTTGTCTTCAGTGGTACGTCTGTTGGTTGCAAGTTTTTGACGGGTCGCCAGACTTCGATGCGCCGAGCGACGTCTACGTTGAATGGCACGCCTACGTGAATCTTTACTACTTTACCTTGTTTTTTCATTTGATTTTTTCACCTTGAGTGTAGCTAAAGCAACACTCGTCGTCTTAATTTCCAAAGACTCGAAGAGGTGTTACAGAATGTTCCATCCGAATACCAAAGATTCCGTTTGCATTCCGAAAATGTTGATTCTGAATGTGGTTGCTCCGACATTGCTGATTTTGACTGGAAGCCAGTAGTCGCTTTGGCAGTTCACGTTGATTTTGTTGATGTCTGGCGTCGCTGGCAACCCGTGAGTCACGTCAACGTACGTGTTTCCAGCAGTTATCGTTGCGGTTCCGCTAGTCACGTCGTGGTTTTCGTTCCATTCGTCCTTGCTCACGTCGGCGTTCGGGTCGTCTGGTTTGCTTGTTTGGGTGTGATGTTTAATTCCCATGTTTCAATCCCTTCTTATCTCTTTCTTGGAACGGTTCAGCCTCTTACCATGTTAAACATTCAGCTTTCCATATAATATCTCGCGCATTTGTAGTAGTCACAGCAGTTATGGTTCCCGCATTGTATATAGAGAAGCCTATTTGGAACATTGTGCTATTCGAAGCCAAAACTGTTGGTTCCAGCAAGAAAGAAGTACTGTTGACATAAGTGCTTCCGCTAATCGTGAGAATTATGCTAGTCGACACTTTGTATAGATTACAAGTGACCCATGTCCCATTTACACAACTAGATGCAGTGCCACTTCTTTCGGTAACAATATTGTATGTTTCAACAAACCGCGTTTTAATTCCATTATCTGTTATTTTACCGCCAAAAGTATCGAATGAACCGCCTATGAAAACGGTGTCTTCTACACCAGAATCAATGTGAACATCATTAGTGTTACCTTCGAATCGCGCTCCATACATCCAACTTCCATAACCTGTATGTATCCAAAGACCAGTTGCATTTGTACCTGTGAAGCTTTCCATGTCAACATTGTTTATGAGAATACTACCATCTTTCTGGAATATCCCGATAGCATTGTCTGCGCCACTAGTAACCCAACCTCCAGAAATCTGCAAACAATTGGCTTCTACATCTGTTTCTATCCCTATTGTACATCCACGAACCACAGAGTTTCGTACCTGATTGAAGTAACACCCTACATAGGCATCTCCAAAGAAATGCATGCCAATATCGTATGGTGCTGTATTCCAAAAGCTACTGACCACAACATTCTCAATCAGACCGAACCAAATGTTGCGGAATTGGATACCGCCTAATAATGTGCCGCCTGCTGATGCTCCATCAACAACCAGATTTCTAATTTGCACATGCGCGGTTGCTTGATAGGAAACACCCGCAGAAATTAGAAAACCAGCAGGAAGACTTGAATCATTTGCACGCAAACGCGTAACAGGCCCATTTGTGGGATTATTTGTTTGTCCTGTGCCTCCTTCACCTTCTAAACAGATGGATTTATTGCCAAAATCGATTATGGTATCCAAGATGTAAGTTCCTGATTTCAAAAAGATTGTTCCGCCCCTTGTCATGTTGCCTATTGCCCAGTTTATGATTTGACTTGCATTCGTGCTATACGATTCCAGCCTTCCAGCCCTATCATCTGACCCGTTAATCATGCAGTAGTACGGTGTGCCGCTAACATCATGGACGCTGATGATGTAGCTTGCTTCCTTCATAAACGCGGATATTGTACTGTTGACTGGAATGTTCATTTGATCTTCCAACATTTGCAACCTCGTGTCAATGGACAAGTTCACATTCACATTTGCGCCCATGTACGCGGCCGCACCCGACGCAAGAAGAACCGTGACTATCATTATAGTTGTTTGCCACCATTTCAGATTCGAAAAATTCGCTTTTATTTGAGTCATAATGATTCCCGTTAATCCTACTCATAGTAACCTGCCATATTTAAGCCTTCTTTACGAAAAACAAGTATGAAAAAAGCAGTATTCGGAAGAAGGGACGTAAGATTGAAAGAATTTATAAGCCTTCATGTATCCGTTCATTAGTTGACCAGCAATGGAAACAGAAATCGAATATTACGAGGCGATGATTTCGCTCGACGAAAAAGCGTACATTCTATTCAAAGATGGTAAAATGAAGATTCACGGAAGTTCAATGAAGGGCAAACAAATTCCAACAGTTTGCGACGAATTCCGTAACGCATTATGTCTCGCACTTTTTAACGACGAAGACCCGCTCAAAGTTTTCCGCGAGTTTCAAAATCTCACAAGATTCGAAATTCACGACTTTCAAATCCGCGTCTACTCGACCAAAATGGATTATTACAAAAACAGTCTGTACGACAAACTTTTGCAGAAGTTAGCGGTTCAAGGAATTCGCGTCGCCGCGGGAAGTTCGCTGGAATACGTGAAGACGGTAAATGGCTATATGCCAATCGTTTTGCTTTCTTCTGACGATGCGATAGACTACGCTTATTATAAGCGTCGCCTCGCAGAAGTGGCCAGCCGAATTCTTTTCAAACCAGCAAAGTCTTTGGTGAAACTTCTCGGCGCTGGTCAAAAAAGTTTAGGTGAATTCGATTGAAAAAGAAATGTAAAATTTGCAAGATAGAAGACGAAGAATACGAGAACGCCAACGTCCCAATGGGCAACGAAGAAATCAACGGCATCGAACACATAACGATTGGTTGCCCCAAATGCAAGACAAGCATCGCGATTCCAATTGCCACGATCAGATTATTCCTCATAGTAAAACACAAACAACAAGGTGTGGTATAATGGAAAAGCTAGAACACATTAGTTTCATACGATTTGAAACGCAATATTTGGCTCACCCCGCCGAAGAACGCGTCACAGTGAATGAAATACAAAAACTATTAGAAGAATTGGGCATTAACGTAATTAATCCGTTCAATCGCACAGAAGATGATCCACAAGAATGGAGAAAAATTCCACATTCTCCCGAAGACGCCAGAAGAGTCGTGGAACGCGATTTGGCGTGGATAAGACAGTCCGACGCTGTATTCGCATACGTGCCCGAAGCAAAAGCATGTGGCACTATGATGGAGATTTTCGCGGCGTCGAAACTTATGAACAAACCAGTGTTCATATACACGACGCCACAATACCGTTTCCACCCGTGGCTCACATACTTCGGACAAGTTTTCACCGAACTGGATTTCATGTTTGAAGTTGTGAAACTTCGCAGGAAACTGGAGAATTATGGTTTCCGAATCGCCTTCACAGGTCGCATGGGCACGGGAAAATCGAGCGTCGCAGATTTCTTGGTCAAATCGTTCGGTTTCAAACGATACAGTTTCGCAAAGAAGCTGAAGGAAATCGCTTCCGATCTGTTTGGAATGAGCACGAAAGACAGACTTTTGCTTCAGACGTTGGGCACGAAGGTTCGAGAAATCGAGCGGGATTCGTGGGCGAACTTTGTCGTAAAACAAATAGAAACCGAGGCGCCACTTCGAGCCACAATCGACGACATGCGTTATCTGAACGAAGGCACGATTCTGAAGGATAACGGCTTCACTCTAGTGCGACTTTACGCGGACACTCGCATTCGCAAAGACCGAAAAATAGTGGGTTTCAATCCCGAAACGGATAGGCACCCAAGCGAAACGGAAACCGATCAGATAGAAGTTGACTATGCCCTCGACACGAGTGGTTCGCTGGACTTGTGCTATCGCAAAATAATGGAACTTTTGCAGGAGTTATCGACAATTGAACAAAATCCTACTTGAACAACTATCAATTCTGCGCGACATGGGCACGATTAACAAGTATTATGCTTGGTTGAAGGCACATCCAGAAAACGTTGCTCGATACCGTCAAGGTCGTGCCTATGAGTACGCGGTTATGAAGAAACTTCGATCATGTGGCTGGTACTGCGTTCGCAAGTTCGGTAGCAAGGGTTTCGAAGATGTCGTAGCATACAAGTTTGGTAAATGCGCGTTCATTCAATGTAAACATTCGAAATGGCGCGACACCACGCCGAACCAGTTCGACCTGTCTGGACTCTTGCATCTTGCGAAACGGTTCGGCGCGTTGTCCGTGTTCGCGGGCGTGCGGAAACATAGAATGTATTTCATGGTTTACGATGGAGGTTGGAAAGAATGGACGCCATAGAATCGTCATGGTTAGAAGAAATGAAGAAAGAACTCAAACGTCTTACTGCAAAATACCAAGCAGGGTTCGAAATAGAATTGGAGTTCCGCCCTTGCGACGTAACGTTGCGTCCGAAGCACGATCGAGGCAACGGCAAAAGATACTGCGTTAGTGGCGAATGGATGGAAGGCAAGATAATCATTTACGAGAACGAAAGTCTCCAGAAATGCGTCCACGTTTTACACCACGAATTTATCGAGTACGTACTGTTGAGCGATCTAGTTGATCCCTACGTAATTCTATCGAACGCGCTTCAGAACGTGTTCAAGACGTTGAACTATCTTAGTCAGGAAAAAAGAGTTGAAGTATTAGCAAAAGTGGAGGATGAAGAATTTGGTAAGCGAATATCTGGAAGAAATAAGTAAACTGTGTTTCGCAACGAAGGAAGAAAGCGAAATCGATCAAAAAATAGAGGAATATTTGAAGACCTCTCCGCATCTACGAAATCCCGCAGGCATCGACATGCTACGACAAATGGTAAAGACATGGATTCGCATACGTGACCTTGAAAACTTGATGGAAAAAGCAGACTCTGTTCGCGACAAAAGTATGATTCTGAACCGCATCGACAAAATGACAAGGACATGGATGAGTATGATGGCGAATCTAGGCTTAGCGTGGACTAAGCGCCAGTATATCAAACAGACACACGATACAGTTCAACCACCAATAGAACGATTGAGGATGCTAAAGAAGAAGGGAGCAAATGGAGAGACACCTGAATGACATCATGGACTGACGTAGACCCAGAAATTCTCGTGAAGGCATACGACGATCCGATGATGTTCATAGAAGCGATCCTTCCACACCTACCGTTGAAACTTAGCCCGAATCAAGTCAAAATTCTAAGAACGTTCTATGACCCGAAAAAGAAGTACACTGAATTACTTTTATGTTGCGGACGAAAATGTGTAGCTAAAGGAACTTTAGTATTTACGAAAGATGGAAAAGTTGACTATATCGAAAATGTAGGATTTCCAACAGGAATTAAAGATGTTTACAGACTTAGAACCATCAAAGGAAAAGAAATACTAGCAAGCAAAGACCACAAATTCTTAACTCGTGGAAAATGGAAACCTTTGGAAGAACTACTTAAAGGAGAAAAAATCGCCGTTCCAGACAGAATAGAACTGTTTGGAAAAAAAACTGTTGACAGAAACAAACTAATAATTCTGGCATACTTAATCCAAGATGGACACTGGTCAAAGAAATATTCTGCGGTTTTCACGAACACAAATATGAAACTTCTTTTAGAATTTGAACTTTGTGTAGAACGAGCGTTCAATATAAGATCAAGATGGAACAAATGCCCACATATCCAAAGTAATCATAAACAATGTTATAGACTTTCCGCTACTACTCAAAGTCACGCCAAAGGAAGTAATCCACTAAAGAATTGGCTTTATAGCATAGAATTCATTGAAGATATACCAAAATTCATTTTTGAATTGACAAAAGAACAACTTGCCCTTTTCATAAACAGAACCTTTGCATGTTGTGGTTGTGTAGTTACCAGAAAACAAACAAGAAGAAATACTTTTCAAAGCGAAATATGTTTGTCTGACAAAAATATGAATAAGTTAAAAATATTTCAAATGCTCCTTCTAAAATTCGGCATCCATTCATGGGTACGAAAAAAAACATACGAAAAATGTAACGAATTATGGATAACTGAAAGTGAGAGTAATAAGAGATTCATAAAAGAAATCGGTTTCATATATGGCAAAGAAGAAAAATGTAAAAATATGATCATTCATGCAACAAACCGTGAAAAAGGATGGGAACCAATAAAATCTATCGAATACGCTGGAAAAATGGAAACATACGACCAAACCATAGAACCCGAAGGATACTACATTGCCAACGGAATAATTGTTCATAATAGCGGTAAGACGTTACTTGTTGCGATACTCGCACTGTATGAAGTTTTCAGACTTTTGCTCACCGAAAACTTGCACGCCAAATATCACTTGATTCCCAATTCTCCAATCTACATCATGGTTACTGCCACAAGTCGAGAACAAGCCATTGACGTTACATTCGCATACATAAGAAGTCTCGCTCAAAGCAGTTGGTATTTAAACGATTATATTGTGCGCGTAACTAGCGAAGAAATCGAATTCGCCAAAAACATTATCATTCGTTGCCAAGCCTGTTCCAGTTCCAGCGGACGCGGATACCCAACCTTCGTGAATTTCTATGACGAACATGCTCACATGAAATTGCGTTCGGGTAATGCAGGTGGAGACGTAATCTATGAAGCATTGCAACCGAACTTGAAATTGTTTAAAGGAGATGGCAAAACGGTTACAATTAGCTCGCCCGCAGGTATGGAGGGCATCTTCTGGGAACTGTTCAGCACAGGCGATCCCGTAGACGTGATTCAGAAAACGGAGCATCAGGGTGAACAACCGTGGCGCGCCGTGTTCCAGCATCCGACTTGGGAAATGAATCCTGAACTGGCACGAACACATCCTGAAATCGAAAAGGAATTCCAGAGCGACTACAAGTCGGCGGAAATGGAATATGGAGCGCTGTTCGCGAACGTGGTGGACGCGGCGCTTGAACCGAAAGCTATTGACGAATGCGCCCTCGGCATACAACTTCAACCAGACGTTCCAGAGAGGACACTCTCGCGGATAATCGTGCTCGACCCCGCAACCGTGGGCAACGAGTACGCCGTGGTCATGGGGCACCTAAGTGACTCGCCAAAGAAGGACATGGTCATCGTCGATTTCGTGAAGACATTCAAAGGCTCGCACACGCACCCAGTCGACATTGAAGAAGTCGAAAACTTCGTCCGCCTCTTGTGCCGCAACTTCAAAATAGTGCACATCGGAATCGACCAGCACCAAAGCGCGGAAACAGTTCAACGATTCCAGAAAGAAGGATTACCAATCAAGATGGTTAGTGTTACACCCAAACATAACACGGACAGTTACCACGTTCTATTCAGCAGAATCAACACTAAACATATCGTGTATCCGAACATACCAGAAATTAAGGACGAACTCAGATTTCTCCAGAAACGTTTTGTTGGATGGGGCTGGGTAGTAGTAGCGGCACGTGGCCATAACGACGATATTTGCGATGCGTTGGCAACTCTCTGTCTACTGTTGGAACAATTACTAAGTAAAAAAGTTGAATGGGGAGAAATGATTCATTACGATATAACGCGATCCAAATATATGAAACGTTATTGGAAAACCCATCCAGAATTTAGACTGAAAGGTAAACTACGAGGACAGAAATGGAGAGAGAAAAACAAAGAAAAAAATAGAAAGCGTGATACAGAATACAGAAGAAAATATAGAAAAAAATTTCCATATAAACACAGAATCCAAAATCTTCTACATAATCATCACTTAGGACAACTAGGAAAAATCGAATCTTTGTTCAAATTAGGAGGATGTTGTGTCATGTGTTTGAACACGAATATGTTTGAACTCGAAATTCATCATCCATTTGGTCGTAAAAAAGAACCAAATACAATGATACAGGTATGTAAATTGTGTCATCTTAAACTACATCATAAAGACACGGAAATTCGTGCCATCACATACGAACAGGAAATGGAAATCAACCACAAATGCCCAAAATGCGGACACGAATGGACAACCGTTGAGATTGTTCCAATTGAACTGGAACCGCCAGAATGGAATGGTGAACCAGATTGAAAAGAAAAGTGAAATCCATCAATATTGAAAAATTGACCGAGAAGGACTGGCGCGGACTGTTGGCGTTGCTGATTCTCGGAGGCGGATTCGTATTGCTAGTAATTGCGATGATACTCGATAAGCCGTGGGTCGCGTCGGGATTGTTGCCCATCATGGCGCTGGTGGCTCAGTGGTATTTCAAATCACAGGAGGACGCCAAAAATGGAGCTTGAATTGATAAAAATCTGGAAGAAGATAACGAACATAGTGATTCGACGGTTGCCACTAAAAGAAAGAATATTGAATACAGAATATTTGCGAGTTCCAGCGTTTCTCTTCACAACCGACACCGACACGCTCTGCATAAATCCAGACTTCGCCAAATGGTTCAAAGGCAACTACATACAAGACGACGAACTCCTATGGACAGCGATAATTACACACGAGGAACTTCATAAAATTCTTATGGAATTCGATTGCGACAAACTTGACCGTATCGCCGCAAGTATTGGCAAAAGCATGTTTTTCGTGGATTGCGATTGGAACTGGCTGAAGACGCGAAGTTGAAAAAAAATGGAACGATTTGAAAGCGCGTTACGATGGAAAGTATGCCGATACTGTGGCAAGACATTCCAGAGAGAAAAAAGCAAAGCACAAACCTACTGTTCGGATGAATGCAGAAAACGAGGATACGAAGAAAGATGTCGAAAGTGGCACAAACTGATGTGGGAACGAAGAAAAGCGATGGGAATTGCGGAGTACCGAAACAAATTGAACGACACAAGTATCGTCACTTACAATGGACAAGAGAGAGTAAAAGCAGCGGTCATACTGG